>OLOD01000796.1_pt1 | contig 22906 bp, 16 predicted proteins | sample 1671921 | NCBI WGS metagenome assembly OLOD01 (sample SAMEA3136626, study PRJEB25190) | human gut metagenome | biome: human gut; feature: human-associated habitat; material: faeces | place: Austria | collected 2013
GTCTATACATAACGCACCCCAAAAGTTTTGTGTCCAACTTTTGGGGTGCAGTTTACAGTGAATTTCCGGGTCTGTTTTTTATTCAAGACTATCGTATTATAAGGTTTTCGGAGTCTGTCGCGACATAAGTCTCGCGCTCGTCGGGAGCTATAGTCTCGACTGTGACATTGTCAAATGTTATGTTGCGCGTATGATTAAGCCAGAAACCCTTGGCAGGAAGAATACCCCACATTGTCGATTCGGGATATTCCGCTCTTTTCTCGTCATCGGGAGCGGGAGTGACACTCTGACCGCCACGATGACGGATGCGGATATTGCGCAATTCAACATCACACACAGGATGGCCTTCGAGTCCTGTGATAGAAGAGCCGGTCGGACCGGCCTCGTCAATCATTATGTCATGAAGACAGATCCGCTCCATCTTCCCGACACCATTGACAGGCACATCGGGAGAATACGGGCGAGCACGGTCGGCAAGACGTATGAATATCGGGGATTCAGTACCACGGATTGTTACATCTCCTATATCGATATTGCTCATCACTCCTCCGTCGACAATCTCAAGCACGATAGCTCCGTGACCGATGCCGCCGGGATAACCGAAATACTGGCTTGACTGGTCGGACGAAGGCTTGACGGCAATTCCTCGGATTATGATGTTACGGAAACCGCCGTTAGTCTCTGTACCCAGTTTGATGGCATTACAGTGACTTGACACGACACAGTTGCTGATGACAATATCCTCGCAAAGCCGTGGCGAAGTGCTTTTAAGCGTAATCGCATCATCGTCGGAGTCTGCTATCATATTCGACACCGTAACGTCGTGACACCCGTCAAGGTCAAGGGCATCATTGTTATAATTATTACGGTTAATGACAGTGATACCATCGATCCTTACCTTGTCACATGCAAGATAATGCTGCATCCAGCACCCTGAATTTTTCAATGTCACGCCTGATACTTTCACCCCATTGCAACAGATAAAGCGCAAGAGATGCGGACGGGTGATGCCCTCGTCGTTCCATGACAGCTTCGGGAAAGCCTTTCCACGGCCATCTATCGTACCCTCTCCTGTAATGGCTACATTGTCGGCCTTATCGGCATAAATCAGCTGAATTGTTGGCGTATGCGTACGGAGTGAGACGTAATCCGTCGTGACCGGAGTATAATCACTGATGTCTGTACTGCCGTAGAGAGTCGAGCCGTTTTCAAGATTCAACGTCACATTGCTTTTCAGAAATATACTTCCGATCTTATAACTGCCCGACGGGACGGTCACTGTCCCGCCTCCGGCAGCCGAACATGCGTCAATAGCCTGCTGTACAGCCTCCGTACTGAGTTGTGTCGTATCGCTGACAGCGCCGTAGTCTGTTATGCTGTGGACTGCTGCAGCGGCCTCGTTACATCCAAAGGACATAACCAGCAGACCTAACACCCCTGCGGCAAAAATATCTGAGAACTTCATACTATCAGAACTTCTAAACCTCATCACTCGGCGAAAGTTATTTCAATAGTTCCCACATCCTGAAGTTTGATGTTCTTGTTCTTCGATTTAACGTTGGTGACAGTCATGTTCTCGACAGGCATTTCCGGCAGTCCCTTGGCCTGAATAAGCAGACGGCATTCACCGACAGTAAAATCGTCGACATGGATGTCGCTGAAACGCGGTGTGACTTTTCCGACAGGCTGGGCCGGAAGACGTTCGGCAAGCTGCCCCATCCATGACGGGCTACCGAGCATGTCCATCTGGATAGCAGGGCCGTTGGCCTTCGAAACCTTCACGTTCCTGATCCAGATATTTTCCGCACCGCCTCCACGCGGACGGCGAGTCTTGAAATAAAGAGGCATGCGCGGCTCTTCCATAATCACATTCTCGGCATATACGTTTCGGATAAATCCTGCTGTTTCAGTACCGACCGTAATGCCGCCCACACCTCTTTTCACGCGGCAGTTACGGATTACAATATTCTGTGTCGGACGGGCAAGATCGACAGCCTCCTCTCCACGGCCGGACTTCAATGTAAAGCAATCGTCGCCACAATCAAGAGTCGTGTTTTCAATCAGAGCATTCACACTTGAATCAATGTCGATACCGTCGGTACGCGGATGTCCGTGACTGTTGACAGTAACGCCTCGTATAATTATATTCTCACAATAGACAGGAGCGATATTCCAGAAAATCGATCCGTCGAGAGTGACATCCTCGATAAGAATCCCCCGGCATCCGACCGGTCCTATGAATGTCGGCATATAAATCTTGTCGAGAGTGGCCTCACGAGCCGCGTCTGATTCAATGCTCTTTTCAGCCGTCACCGACAAGCCTGTATCCATCTTACCTGTGATTTCACACTCGCGCGATGGAGCTTTAAGATGACCTTTGCCGGTGACCGCTATATTCTCCGCGTTGTTTGCATATATCATCGCACCGAGCGACTTCACATCCGCTCCCTCATAGCGCGAATCAACCAAAGGCAGATAGTCGGCTATATCGCCTGTGAATTCAAGTGTCGCACCCTCTGATATATGCAGATTGACATTGCTCTTAAGCATGATACGCCCTGAAAGCCATTCGCCTGCAGGAACGAGCACCGTGCCCCCGCCTTTAGCCGACACCCGGTCAATCGCTTTCTGGATAGCTGCGGTCGAGAGTTTTCCGGGCTTTGCACCTGTCTTGGCTATGCTGACCGTATAGTCAGGAAACGACGGAGCTTTCATGTTGACTACTTCATTTACGAATGCCGGCATCTCGAAAGCTGCGGTCTGGGCGCAGGCAGCAATTGACAGCACTGTGGATACGAATAGGGTAATAAGTCTGTTCATGTTTACTTTGATTAGATTTATATGGCAAATTTACGCTTTTCCTTACGTTTTCACGAAATATTTGCTAAATTTGTGGCATGAAGCCCTTGCTCCACACCGTCTTTATCATGATACTGACCGCAATCCTCACCGCTTGCGGTAAAGGAGGAGACGCGCCGGCTCAAAGCTATCCCGACAGGAGTAAATTCAAAATCATAGGCATCGACATCAGCGCCCACAACGGAGATATCGATTTCAGAAAGGTTGCTTCCGATGGCATATCTTTTGTAATCATAAAAGCGACAGAGGGCGGGACATTCAAGGACCGCAGGTTCATCGACAATCTGCGCGAAGCCCGCAAAGCCGGTCTAAAAGTAGGCGCATACCACTTTTTCCGATTCGACACTCCCGGATATATGCAGGGTCTGAATTTTCTGAATTCATTGCAGTCACGGGAACTCGACCTGCCACTGATTATAGATATCGAAGAGTGGACAAATTCCAACAGCCAACCCACTCCAATGGTGCTGAACCGCCTGATAGAAATGATTGATCACCTTGAATCACACGGACACAGGGTGATGCTATATACTAACAAAAACGGCTTTGCCCGTTTCGTCAGAGGCCGTCTTGAAGGCTACCCGCTCTGGATCTGTTCTCTTATCGACGAGCCGCATGGGATCGAATGGAAACTATGGCAAGGCACTCATAACGGCAGGGTAAACGGCATCGACCATCCGGTCGATATCAACGCATTCTACGGTTCGGCGGCAGAGTGGATGGAATTCCTGTCACCTATGGGTGAAACCACGTCGGACAATATGCAATAAATAACCTCATCCACACGTTTATAATCAGATAAACCATCTTCATTATCCACCATCACGGCCTCTGTTCCATAATCCGAAGGCCGACATTCATTGGTATTCTACATGAGAAGTTTCATCCGACACATCTTTGCGTTATTCACAATATCTTTTGCATCTGCTTTCACAACACACGCCTTTACTCTTGATACCTACGCTGAGTCATCAGTTCTCTCCTCAGGGCGATGGATAAAGGTGAGCGTGACTGAAAGCGGCCTACATATAATCCCCACCTCGACTCTGCGAGCATGGGGATTCAGCGACCCGTCGGCGGTAAGAATTTTCGGCTATGGGGGAGCACGTATCTCCGACCAGCTTTCACGTGCCAACTATGTTGACGACCTTCCTGTCGTCAAAAGCGAACTGACTGCAAACGGAATCGTATTCTATGCCCAAGGACCGGGAGTGTGGAAACAGGAACGTGATGATATATTCACTCATTCTCTCAATCCATACTCCACGAAAGGATATTATTTTCTGACTGACTCACGCCCGGATACCGACTGCTCGATATCCACCGAAGGTGGTTCGCCGACCGATGGCGCAGCGACTACATTCACCGAGCGCATCTACCACGAACTTGATCTTGTGACTCCGGCTGAAAGCGGCCATCAGCTTGTCGGCGAGGATTTCCGCTACACATCCAACCGTACATTCAATTTCCAGTTGCCGGGGAATGCGGCCGACAGCGTATGGATGCAGTGTGATTTTTTTGCAAAAAGCTCCTCTTCCCCCGTACAACTCTCGTTCACGGCTAACGGCCAAAAACTGACATCGGCCTCAGGTGACAATGTCCCTAAAACAGCCGAATGGGGACGTACCGCAACCATACGCAAACGTTTCCCATTATCCGGCAATTCTCTCGCACTCGGCATAAGCATCAGCATAAGTTCCCCGGTCAGCCTTGCAAATCTTGACAGAATATTGCTGACCTATACACGCGAAATCTCAATGCCGACATCTGGACCACTGATTTTCACTGCTACCAACAGGTCGGTGAAACTCAAAGGCATCAAAGCTGACACAAGAGTCTGGGACGTAACCAATCCGAACACACCCGTAGCAATGCCGGTGACAACAACATCTGACGGGGCAGGAGCTTGGACAAGCGACTATAACGGCCTACGCACCTATGCAGCATGGTCTTCAACGGCTGGGCTACCCAATCCTCGTTTCGTGGGCAACGTCGCAAATCAGGATCTGCATGCAAAACAGACTCCCGACATGATTATCATTTCGCCGTCACAGCTACTTGAACAAAGCCGTAGGATAGCAAATCTCCACTCGGCTGCGCCACGCAATCTTGAGGTGCTTGTGATACCCGAAGAACAGGTCTATAATGAATTCGGTTCCGGAGTAGCTGACCTCAATGCTTTGCGGCGCATGCTAAAGATGTTCTATGACCGTGGCAATGCCTCGGGCGCGGAACATACACTGAAGTATGTACTCCTTATGGGTGGCGCACATCACGACCACCGCAGACTGACAAGTGCGATGGCCGGAAGTTCAGCCATCACACTGCCGATATGGCAAAGCGAGCTCTGCGACGGTGAAAGCAGCTCATATTGTTCTGACGATCCGCTGGCTTTTCTCGAAGACAATTCAGGTCTGAGCATTGCATCCGACCGACTCAGTGTCGCAGTCGGACGTATACCGGCCCGTAGCGTAAGCTCCGCCAAGAATTATGTCGACCGCCTGATTTCATATGTAAATAATCCTCCGAAAAGCGAATGGAGAAACCGCATACTCATGTTTGCAGACGATGGAAACACCGGCCAGCACATGGAACAGTCAGACGCGATGGAAGACACCATGCGCACCAATTCTTCAGGACGCGGTTTTACCTATCACAAAGTCTACATAGATGCCTATGAACTTCGCAACGGAACTTCGGAAGAGGCCAAGAAAAAAATTTCGTCACTTTTCGATGACGGAGTAGTAATCTGGAGCTATATCGGTCACGGAGCAATCAACAATCTGTCAGGCGACGGCATATTCACCTCCACCTACCTTAACAACCTCTATCTGCGTCACCCGTTCTTTTTCTACGGTGCGACGTGTACCTTCGGACAACTCGACGGTAATGCCACTTCCGGCATGGAATCGCTCATACTTACCGACGGTGGCGGAGCTATCGGTGGTTTCTGCGCCACCCGCCCTGTCTACATCTCCCTCAACGGCCCGCTCTCAAAAGAATCCGGAATAGAATTCACCAGACGCGAAGCTGACGGCAACTTCCAGCCGGTTGGCGAAGTGTTCCGTCGCGCAAAAAACAGCCGCAAAGGAGATGACAATGTAAGACGCTACATACTTTTTTCCGACCCGGCACTCCGGCTGGCAACTCCGGCCAATAATATACGTCTGCTTTCAATCAACGGCCAGGAAGTCTCCGAGGATTCACAACCGACGATTGCCGCCCGATCGCAGACTGTCGTACGCGGAGAAATCTGCGATCCGAACGGAAACCGCATAGAAGGGTTCAACGGCTGGCTGTCGCTGTCGCTCTACGATGCCGAGCGCAGCATCACGAGCTTAGGCCGTAAAGTCGGCGACGACGAAGGGAAAAAACATACGTTCGAAGAACAAGGCGAACGCCTCTATGCCGGACGCACACAGGTGACCGACGGAATTTTTGAAATCATAATCCAGATGCCGTCGGAAATTGCCGACAATTATCGTCCGGCCACTGTCTCGATGTTCGCCTCGGCTGACGACGGACAGGAAGCGTCGGGCGTATGCCGCGACCTCTACGCCTACGGACTTGACGAGAACGCGCTCCCCGACGACGTTCCTCCGGTGATTGAATATCTCTATCTGAATCACGATTCGTTCAAACCGTCTGATGCCGTCGATGCCAATCCCATGCTTATAGCCCGTATCAGTGACGACACAGGGCTCAATATGTCAAGTGCCGGCATCGGACATCAGATGTTCATATCAATTGACAAAGACCAGAGCTTCACGGATGTATCATCGCGCTACACGCCCGATTCCGACGGATCACCTGCAGGGACAATCCTCTATCAGCTTCCTGAACTTACCGCCGGAAACCATACGGCGACTCTTAAAGTCTGGGATACGGGGGGAAATTCCACTTCCGCATCAATCGATTTCTTTGTAAATCCCGACCTTGCGCCCAAGATCTTTGATATATATTCCGATGCCAATCCTGCCACAACCGAAGCCAATTTCTATGTGAACCATAACCGGCCGGACGCTATGCTGACAGTCAAAATCGAGATTTTCGATTTCAACGGCACTCTTATGTGGACCTCTGAAACCAGCGGACGCGCCGACATGTATGCTTCAGCACCGGTTACTTGGAATCTCACGACAACATCAGGCTCGAAAGTATCGCGTGGCATCTACCTTTACCGTGCGACAATTTCATCCGGCGGCAAATCTTCATCCTTGACAAAACGTCTCGCCGTAGCGCCTCAATAAACGACAATCGCGCCCACGTAAACAGGAATAGAACTGTTAAATTGCGGACTGCCCGTAAAAGATTGTGAACATTTGACGGGATAAAGCTTTTATATTAATATCTGTTATTAATATTTATTTATGAAAAAGCTATTTCTATCCATCGCAATTGTTGGCGCTGTCATGATGGCAGCGTGCAGCGCAGAAAAGAAAGCCGAGGACAAAGGCGCAGAACTCAAGGCTAAAATCGAGAACTGTACAAATCCTGACAGTCTGAAAATTTATATCCAGCAGGCCAAGGATTATGCCGACAAGCTCGTCAAGGAAGGCAAGGATCAGGCCGCAACCGATTTCCTCAATGAAGTGACCCCTGCAGTACAGGCCAAGGATGCAGGCGCTGCCATAGGTCTTACCGGCATCAAGCTTGAAGCTCAGGCCGACTCTACATTAGAAGCTGCCAAAGATGCTGCGAAAAATCTCGCAGACTCTACCAAGGCCGCAGTAAATGATGCCAAGAATGCCGCTGCCGACAAAATCAAGGATGCAAAAGACGCAGCTGCCGACAAGGTGAATGAGGCAAAGGACGCTACCAAAAATGCAATAGACGCCGCAAAGGAGAAAACCGCCGACGCTGCACAGAAGGGAGCTGACAAGGTCAAGGAACTTATGAAATAAGAGGATTTTTTTAACGTTTGTTTTCCAATACTTAAGGGCTTATGTCCGTTACAGTTATTGTAATCAAACGATCATCCTCTATGAAACACGCTCACTCACTCCTCCTCGTCATGCTGATTTCGTGCATGTCACTCCACGCAAGTGACCCCCAGAGGGGCTACCGTGGTTTTGTTGACATCAACACAGATTTCTCTTTCAAAAATGAAGGCTATGGCGAAAGTAACACTGAGGTCTATTACAGTCTCTCGACCACACACGGATTTCAGTTCTCGCCACATTTCTTCCTCGGGGCAGGTGTGGCATGGGAGCGTATAAGCGACCGCGCCGGTCTGCGCAATTCCGAGATTCCGTTATTCGTGCAGGGACGCACAGACTGGACTTTCGGCCGTGTGCCACTCTACGGAGATCTCCGCATCGGAGGTGTGATGTTCGGCGACTACCGCTTTTATCTATCCCCCACCGTAGGCTATCGCCTCGCACTCGGACAGAGAATTAATCTCAACGCCGGCATAGGCATGACATTCCGCGGACTCGGCTGGAGCGAAGAGAAGACTCTCCACCCTCAGCTTGCACTGCGAGTGGGCATAGATTTCTGAACAAAGTCTCCCCTAACCCATTTCATACCACTACAAAGAATTAGGCTGTGTCATAAATCGTGACACAGCCTAATTCTATGTTCTATTTCGAGAAGTTCAGTCAGATCAGTAGGTCACCATCGGTTCAAGTTCCTTGGCCTGTGCAATCATTTTCTCAAGCTCGCTGACCGACGGGACACGATTGCAAAGATTCTTTGCTTCGTTGACCTCCACGAGCTTCGGATGCAGGTTTGCGGCAACACGGTGACGGAATTCCTTGACAGTGTCCACTCCTGATGCCTCCAGCAGTTCGGCAAACTGTCCGGCAATCCCTTTTATACGGAAAAGGTCAGCATGGTTGGTCCATTTCAGCAGACGCTCTTCACTGATGCCGGTTTCCGATGCCACTTTCTTTCTGCCCTGTTTAGAGGCACATTCTGCCAGAAGGTCTTCGACCGTATATATTCCGGCTGATTCGAGCTTTTTGGCGAAAACTTCACCGATTCCCTCGATTTCTTCAATCTTGTAAGCCATGACTATTACTTTTAGTTTAACTTATTATACTTGATTTAGACCCTTTCTCAAAAAACAATCCGGGTATATTACAAGTTTTAAGACAATCACTAATAAATCAAACTAACTCTTAGCCCATGTTAAAATGGCTCATTAAGAGGGAATACGCATCAAACTCCGTCCGGCAACCGCGTCACTTCTCCCCTGCCGTCAGATAGGAATTGTAACGCTCCGGGGAGTTGATGATGTCCATCGCTTCCGTGAATATCGGGTCAAAGCGCGACACTACTTTCGAATAGGTTGACTGCTCGAATATATCACGACCAATCAGCCCCTTGACAATGGCCTCAAGCATAGGTTTCGAGCGCTTGTATTCATCCTCCTTGAACTCCACGCCCTCCTTTTTGCCAAGTTCGATGAGCGAGTCCATAATTTCAGGCGTGACATCAAATCCCCTCACATAATCGTTATCAGTCTTGAATTGCTTCTTGAGTTCGGCGCGGTGTGAGTCGACGTAGTTGACACAGAAATTATTGATTACACCCTTGGCGATCAGATCGCGGTAATAGGAGGAATACATAGTCGTGTCGATGGCTACAAAACGGTCAGGCATTATACCTCCACCGCCATACACGGGGCGATTGAGACGTTTAGTATGGAATTTCAACGAATCGGCGAAATGATGGATACTGTCGGCGCTTGTAAGCTCTCCGGCGTTATAGCGTTCAATCATGTCTCGCTGATAGGCTTCGTCGTCACCGTCGACATACGGTTTCTGAATGCAACGGCCTGAAGGCGTGTGGTAGCGCGAGACGGTCAGACGCATCATTGAGCCGTCAGGGAATGGGAACGGGCGCTGCACGAGTCCTTTACCGAATGTACGCCGTCCGACTATCACCCCTCTGTCATTGTCCTGAATCGCTCCTGACAGAATCTCGGATGCCGATGCGGAATACTGGTTGACCATAACCACGACACGGCCGTCGCGGAAATCGCCGTCGGCCTCGGCTATATATTCGGCAACCCCGTTTTTAGGAGACTCTGTATAGACAATCATATCCCCCTTGCCTAAGAACATTTCCGAAAGTTCTGTAGCGGGACGCATATATCCGCCTCCATTGTCCGTAAGGTCAAATACGAGATGCTTCATGCCCTGCTTACGGAGTGTACGCATTGCGTCTTTCACCTCCTCGGTTGTCTTCTCGGCGAAACGGCTGAGCGCTATGTAGCCCACCGAGTCGTTGACCATGTAGGACATGTCGACACTGTAGATGGGTATCGCATCACGGACCACTCGGAATTCCAGCGGCTCACTGTTGCCCTTGCGGAGCACCTTGAGATTGGCCACAGTGCCTTTCGGACCACGCAGCACCTTCATGATGCCTGAATTTTTCATCTTTACGCCGGCAATCACCGTATCGTTGCATGCGATTATACGGTCACCCGGGACTATTCCCATCTTCTCCGACGGACCTCCGGCCACCGACTCTATCACATAAAGCGTATCGTTGACCATCTGGAAACGGATTCCTATCCCGGAGAAGTTTCCTTCGAGCGGTTCGGTCAGCTCGCGTGTTTCCTCGGGCGATGAGTATGTCGAATGCGGGTCAAGTGTTTTCAACATCGCCACGATGGCCTCTGTCACGACCTTGGCCGTGTCTACATTGTCAACGTAGTAGTTTTCGATAATCTGTTCGGCATAACGGAGCTTGCGTTCGGGCGTGAACTGAATCTGCATCTGCGCCCATCCCGTGACGGCCATGACGGCCAATGCCATGACGCTTAAAATTTTCTTCATATCTTAGGTTAAAAGTGTGTTTGTTTTTTCGGCAGGAACTCTCCGACATCGTAGCCGTAGGAGCTGAGCTCGCGCACAACCGACGACGACACCGCCGCATATTCGGGGAGGGTGAAAAGCAGCATTGTCTCCACTCCCGAAATCCGGCGGTTTATGTCGGCGAGATTGCGTTCGTATTCAAAATCAATGGCCGAGCGCACTCCGCGCAACATCCAGTGTGCGCCTTCGCGGCGGCAGGCATCGACTGTCAGCCCTTCGTAGGATATGACCCTAACCTTAGGCTCGCCGGTATAGAGACGTTCGATTTCCGCGATACGGTTTCCGGCGGAATCGCCTGAACGCTTCCCCGAATTGACACCGACCGCAATCACCACACGGTCAAACAAAGGAAGCACACGGTCGACAAGCGATTGATGGCCGACTGTAAACGGGTCGAACGACCCCGGAAACAATATAGTGTTCATTTCGGATTTATCAGCTGATTTCTGAGTCATCTTCCACAACAAGATTCTCGATTATAAAGTTCTGGCGCTCCATAGTGTTCTTTCCCATATAGAACTCAAGCAGTTCGGCCACTGCATCCTCCTTGCGCAATGTCACGCGGTCGAGTCGCATGTCAGGACCGATGAATCCGCGGAATTCCTCAGGCGAAATCTCCCCGAGACCTTTGAATCGGGTGATTTCCGCGTTGTCCCCGAGTTTCTCGATGGCGGCTATGCGCTCCTCGTCGGTGTAGCAGTAATACGTGTCATCGCCGTTTCCCGATGCCCCTCGGGCTCCGCGCTTGGTGGTCTTGTGGTTACGCACACGGAACAGCGGTGTCTGCAATACATACAAGTGCCCCTTCTTGATCATATCCGGGAAAAACTGGAGGAAGAATGTCAGCAGCAGCAGACGGATGTGCATACCGTCGACATCGGCATCGGTTGCGATGATGACCTTGTTGTAGCGCAGCCCGTCAATGCCTTCCTCGATGTTCAGTGCGGCCTGAAGGAGATTGAATTCCTCGTTCTCATAGAGAATCTTGGCAGGGACGCCATAAGAGTTTTTCGGCTTTCCGCGGAGCGAGAACACAGCCTGTGTCCACACATCGCGTATCTTGGTGATCGAACCGGCTGCCGAATCACCCTCGGTGATGAATATCGACGATGCGAGTTTCTTTTCCTCGTCACCGCGTATGTCGTTGAGATGCACACGGCAGTCGAGCAGCTTCTTGTTGTGGAGATTGGCTTTCTTCTGCTTCTCGCGGGCGAGTTTGGTGATTCCGGCCATCGCCTTGCGGTCGCGCTCGCTTTCCTGAACCTTCTTGAGTATGATATCGGCGATATCGGTGTTGCGGTGGAGATAGTTGTCAAGCTCCGTCTTGATGAAATCGCCGATGAATTTCGCCACCGTAGGCCCGTCAGGCCCCATGTCGCGGCTGCCGAGCTTGGTTTTGGTCTGCGACTCGAACACCGGTTCCTCGACCTTGATCGACACCGCCGCAATCATGCCGTTGCGGATGTCGGAGTAGTCGAAATCCTTTTTGAAATACTCCTTGATTGTGCGCGAGACCGCCTCCTTGAATGCCGTAAGGTGTGTTCCGCCCTGAGTTGTATGCTGTCCGTTGACAAACGAGTAATATTCCTCACCGCGCTGGTTGGCATGAGTGATAGCCACCTCGATATCCTCCCCTTTCAGGTGGATTGGCATATAGAGCGGCTCAGTGGTCATCGCGTCTTTCAGCAGGTCGAGCAGACCGTTGCGCGAGATGTAGCGCTTGCCGTTGAAGATTATGGCGAGGCCGGTGTTGAGGAAGGTATAGTTCTTTATCAGCGGGATGATGAAATCGTCGCGATACTGATAGTCGCGGAATATGGAGCTGTCGGGAGTGAAGCGGACGAGCGTACCGTTAGGCTCATCTGTAGGCTCTATGTCGCTCTCATCCACTATGTCGCCGCAGCGGTAGCACACACTTTTACCCATCCCGTCGCGGACACTGGAGATGAAGAATTCTGTCGACAGGGCGTTGACGGCCTTGATTCCTACTCCGTTGAGCCCCACTGACTTCTTGAATGCCTTTGAGTCATATTTTCCGCCGGTGTTCATACGCGACGACACATCGACGAGCTTGCCCAGAGGGACACCTCGGCCGAAGTCGCGCACGGTGACAGTCCCGTCGGCGACATCTACAGTAATCTGCTTGCCGAAACCCATCATGTATTCGTCGATGGCATTGTCGAGCACCTCCTTGATGAGCACATAGATGCCGTCGTCATAGTTCGAACCATCGCCGAGCTTGCCGATATACATACCGGGACGACGGCGGATATGCTCCTTCCAGTCAAGTGTCTTGATGTCGTCCTCGCTGTAACCGGCGGCTGCCTGCATTTCGCTGTTATTATCGTTGTCAGGGCCGCTGCCGTTGCTTTCGGCTATGAACTCTAAGTTGTCGGGGGCTATATCGTCGTTGTTTATCATGATTCTCGGTGCTATGAGGCGGTTTTCTTCTTTTGATGCAAAATTACGAAAAAATCAGCAGATTTTTCGAGAAATCCTCAAAAATCCGCCTCACCGTGCTTACTGCCAGCAATATGACTCGCCAGTCCGCAAGCCCGGGAGCAAGGTGCGTCCGATGGTTAAATCAGTTTTTTACGTTGTGAAACTGAAAATAAAATGAATTTTCTTAACTTTGAAGTGTCAATGCCACCGAAAGCCCGTTAAACCATCTTATAAATTACACTATACTTTTCCTGATGGATAAATTCATCTTCAGCATTCTTCTCATACTGCTTGCGTCGTGTTCGTCGACCACACCTGCCGATTGCGCTCTCGACACTGCCGAAACAATCATGGACCAACATCCGGATTCGGCACTTATGATTTTGCAGTCCATCCCAACAGACCAAATCAAATCAGATGGCCAACGAGCTCTCTATGGGCTGCTTTTGGCTCAAGCGCTTCACAAAAACTATATTGACATTAAATCTGATTCTATAATAGCCCCGGCCATTGAATTTTATGAAAAATCTCATGACCGAAGAAGGCTATCAAAGGCGCTCTATTATTCTGCTCAGATTGACTACAATCGTAAAGAGTATTCAAAAAGTCTCATATCATTGTTTCGTGCCTATGAATTGGCCAGTGAACTTAACGATAGTTTTTGGATTGGCCTTACGGCTCAATGTATATCTGACATATACCATGATAACTACTGTGTGAATGAGGAACAATATTTTGCTACGATTGCGTTAGAAAATTTCCGGCTCACAGGGAAAAAGGCCTTCATAAACCACGGACTGTATGCAATAGCCCGATCCTATCACTGCGTCGAGGATTATGCCTCATCTATTCAGATTGCAAAAGGACTTATTGATTCTGCCCGGATATACAATGACATCCCACTCAGAGATAAGGCATGGGAACTTATCGGCTTAGGAAATCTTGCCATGAATAAGTATGAGGATGCCTATGAGGCGTTTCGTGAAAATTTCAGGTCTACTGAAGCGACTGCTGCCGATTCAGCATATTATTGCGTTCTTTCTCTAAAATCAGGAAGGGTTAACGATGCGCAGATTATCATCCCGGAACTTCTTAATTCCCCAAACCTGCCTAAGCATCTGAATCATTGGATCAGATACAATTACTATAAATCTCTTGATTCTATCAAACATACATATAAAATGCTGGAATCAATGAACATCGATTCCGATAATGCGCTGAAAGAAGCCAGACATCAGAATCTTGTGGGGTCTGTAATGGAGCACTATGCTTACAACGAATCGATTGACAAAGCAAAACTAAAACTCCAACAAGCCTATACTGTGATTGTTTTTATCGTGGCCATCATTATAATTATATTGATTTTCAAATATGTACGCAAACGTCATCTCCGTCAGCAGGCTATAATCGAAGAATATATCGGCATGTATAATGATATGAAACATCTTGTCGAACAATCGTCTAAAGACAATGATGCCGAAATAATAAGAGTAACAGCTGAAAATGAATCTCAACCTACATCATCTATTTTAGAAAAGTATTTCAGTGAGTTTGATTTGCTTGGTAAAAGCATTCTAAACGACGACAGTTCTGTAAGCCCTAAAAATGTATATGCAAAAGTTCGGCAGCTGATTGATTCGTTTGGCAACGACACTGTCAGATTAAACGAGCTTGAGAATTATGCAAATTATCGCTATGACAATGTCATGGCCAAAATTCGTGTTGATTTTCCAAATCTGAAAGAAATCGACTATCGTGTATTTCTCTTTTCCCGGCTCGGTTTTTCAATACCAACGATAACACTCCTGACTAAGAATGAGAATAACAGGAGTGCTATATATAATAGGAGAAAACGGCTCAGGGAGAGATTTCGTCAATTTACGGGCACAAACCGGCCACTATACCTCGACGTGCTGCCATGACAACCATCTTTTTATTTTAGTCAAAGTCAAGAATTGCCTTTGACTATTTTTTTACAAAGATGCTGACTATATGCTTTTTATAGCTACTATTACGGCATGACTAAATCTCGGCATTTAGTCATGCCGTAATTCTCTGATTTTACGACCATTACAAACTATAATGACAAGAAAGTTTTTTATATAAATTTTGATTTTTCGCTCAATCCTCAATATATTTGCCTCAGTCAAATCAAATTATTCACACCATGAAATCATCCATTAAATTTTTGATTTTGCCATTAATTCTATTATTCTACTCGGCAGATGTTCGAGGAGAAGAAGTGAAAACAAATAGCGATGGCACTGGAACTATAATCTTAATGCCAACCAAAAACAAAGGTGCGCGAACACCATCTTTAATCTTTATCGAATGCCGATATTCTCCTGCTCACATTTCATTTATCATACCTTCCGATATTTTATTTTTGGAAGTAACCATCAGTAATAATGATAATGTTTTCTGGGAAGGTGTCGTGACATGGGATAATCCTGATGCGATTATTCCAGTTCTACAAACCGGTGAATATACTATAACCTGCCGAACAAATCTCAATCAGACCTTCCAAGGCTCATTGTCATTTTAATCTCATAAATAGCCCTATACGTTGCAACTATAGATCTCAACATTAATTAAAAATTAAAATTTTATGAAAAAATTCATTTTTATTTTAGCATGTGCATTCAGTGCAAGTGCCGCCTCTGCCACCATTCTTTACTATTCTAAAATATGTCCTGACAAGGCTACATATACCGTGGATAAGACCTATTTCGAGTCAGAAGACGAAGCCGATCAATATTATGCAGATTTAGACGTGCTTCTCTGCGATCAAGAATAAAACCTATCGGTGCATCGCCTCATTTAAGGCGATGCACCGTAAATAAGCGTCTGTTTTTCACCCCTCTTGAGCTGAAGTAACTTTAGTTCAAAAAACTAAATCCATTGGAATATTGGATGGACTACCATACCTATAAATTTGACCTTTTTCGTTAGCAACAAACGATATTCCGAATATAGCCTTCTATTCTTATGAAAAAAAATATAATTCTCATTCTTATCTCTTTATTTTTTTGTGCTAACATCCTGACAGTAGATGCCCAAACAAGGAGTCGCGCAGAAAAATACCGCACAATAGACCGATGCAGAATCCAATGCGTATATGAACACTATGTATATGATCCGGTTCTTGATCGGTCGCAAATCGAAGATGAACTTCTCGAAATCGGTCATACAAATAGCCGTTATTGCATATATGCAAGATATCAACGGGACTCTGTCATGGCCAAGGACTATCCGGATGGATTGCCTTTCGAGGAATTTAGAAAAGTAGGAGCCAGATATGGAAGAATGTCGCTTGACGAGATGATAAAGGACAAGGCTAAAAACACAATTACATCATTTGAGCATATCCTCATGGATCAATATACCTTTGAAGAACCGACACCTGACTTCAATTGGACTCTCTCTGACGACACGGAAGAAATATGCAAATTTAAATGTAAAAAAGCGACCACATCATTCAGAGGGCGCAACTGGACTGCTTGGTATACCGAAGAAATACCCATTACAGACGGGCCGTGGAAATTTGGTGGCTTACCCGGATTGATTCTCAAAGTAGAGGATGATAAAAAAGAGCATATAATGGAGGCTTTACAAGTGAGAAAGCATGATTCAGATATAGCCTATTTCATCCGGTCATTCCTTATAAAAACCGACAGAGAAAAATATAACGAGATGTATAAGGAATTCAGGACAAATGCAGGCTCTTTCCTATCAGGTTCGCCAAATATGCCCAAAAAAGCTGACGGTTCTCCCGCAATCGGCAATAAGCGGCTGTTTTTCAATCCTCTCGAACTGGAGTGATCCATATCCTGAAAAAATTTTAGAGTCAATATATAATAATGGGAAAGTCACACTAAATTCGTTGGGAATATTTGTTTTTATGAAATAAACTATTTATATTTGCAAACGTAAGATAACACCATCTCACCAATTATAATAAACCGTTCATAACCGAACCAACACTTCATAAGAACAATTATCCCCACGAACCATGAAACTAATAGTCAACATCACATCAATCATACTGCTTATCCTTAGCGCATCAGGCAGTATTGAAGCCCAGAGCCAGTCTTCAAACGAAGACTCGCAGCCTGCTCGACTTGGTGAATACAACAATTTTGATACAAGCATAATGGAGTGTGTTTATGAGCACGCTACCTATGATCCAATTAAAAAAAGTACTCAATGCACTGATTGGATACTGGAAATCGGTAAAAATGGAAGTAAATACAGCTTATATCCGACATATCAATGCGATTCGATAATTAATGCGGACTATAATGGAAAACCAACAAGAGGTGAATATTATGCTGTGGCCAATAAGTTTGAAACCACAAAACTGACAGAACAAATAAAAAATTTAAGCGAAAATAAATTCAAAAACTATGAAAGCATATTCATGGACTGGTATTACTATGAAGAACCTATACCACAAATAGAATGGAATTTGGTTGCAGGAACAGACGAAATATGCGGTCATAAATGCAAGAAGGCGACAACCACATTTCGCGGACGCAACTGGACTGCATGGTATACCGAAGAGATTCCGATAGACAACGGTCCGTGGAAATTCGGTTGTCTCCCGGGGTTGATTCTCAAGGTCGAGGATGACAGGAAAGAACATGTATTCGAGGCTTTGCAGCTTCGTAAGAGAAGCCGTCAGTTTGGAAACTTCATTCATTCTTTCATCATAACCACCGACCGGCAGAAGTTCAACAAAATGATGCGTGATTATAAATGGGATGCAGGCAGCTTCATCAGCAACTCCCCCAACATGCCGACAGCATTAGACGGCACTCCAGCCATAAAAAAGAACACCCGGCTGTTCTACAACCCCATTGAACTGGACTGGGAGTAGACGGAGGCGCATGATACCTATTTATTAATTCCTAAATTAATTTCTTGGTAAACCTAATTAACAATCCTGATTTAGTAATCGTAAGATTAATTTACCGCACAACAAATCTAAATCAAGGTGTTTAACAATCATGAGTTCAATAGCTTTATGACGCCCAATAAACTTTTACTATATATCTGCTTGTTTTTCTCTCTATTCCATCTGGAGTGCGACGCCCAGACAAGGAGTCGCGCAGAAAAATACCGCACAATAGACCGATGCAGAATTCAATGTGTATATGAACACTATGTATATGATCCGATTCTTGATCGGTCGCAAATCGAAGATGAACTTCTCGAAATCGGTCATACAAATAGCCGTTATTGCATATATGCAAGATATCAACGGGACTCTGTCATGGCCAAGGACTATCCGGATGGATTGCCTTTCGAGGAATTTAGAAAAGTAGGAGCCAGATATGGAAGAATGTCGCTTGACGAGATGATAAAGGACAAGGCTAAAAACACAATTACATCATTTGAGCATATCCTCATGGATCAATATACCTTTGAAGAACCGACACCTGACTTCAATTGGACTCTCTCTGACGACACGGAAGAAATATGCAAATTTAAATGTAAAAAAGCGACCACATCATTCAGAGGGCGCAACTGGACTGCTTGGTATACCGAAGAAATACCCATTACAGACGGGCCGTGGAAATTTGGTGGCTTACCCGGATTGATTCTCAAAGTAGAGGATGATAAAAAAGAGCATATAATGGAGGCTTTACAAGTGAGAAAGCATGATTCAGATATAGCCTATTTCATCCGGTCATTCCTTATAAAAACCGACAGAGAAAAATATAACGAGATGTATAAGGAATTCAGGACAAATGCAGGCTCTTTCCTATCAGGTTCGCCAAATATGCCCAAAAAAGCTGACGGTTCTCCCGCAATCGGCAATAAGCGGCTGTTTTTCAATCCTCTCGAACTGGAGTGATCCATATCCTGAAAAAATTTAGAGTCAATCTATAATAATGGGAAAGTCACACTAAATTCGTTGGGAATATTTGTTATTATGAAATAAACTATTTATATTTGCAAACGTAAGATAACTCCATCTCACCAATTATAACAAACCGTTCATAACCGAACCAACACATCATAATAACAATTATCACCACGAACCATGAAAATAATAGTCAACATCACATCAATCATGCTACTTCTTTTTATTGCATCCGGCAGTATTGCAGCCCAGAGTTTGCCTTCCGAAAAAGGGTCGCGCCCGGCAAGGCTTGGCAAATCTCAAATTGTAGATAATAGTTTTATGGAATGTATTTATGAACATTCTATCTACGACCCAATTTCTGATGAAACGGAAATCAACGATTGGATTCTTGAAATCGGACGTAAAGCGAGCAGATACGGGAACTATAATTTTTATCTACGCGATTCAATATTTGTGGCAGATTACAATGGGAAACCTACACTTGATGAATACGACAAGGTTTCTAAAAAAGTGGGCTCTTGTTCTCAAACAGAAACTCTAAAAATCTTCAATGAAAACAAACTAAATCACTATGAGGGCATTTTCATAGACTACTATGTCTACACGGAAGAACTCCCGGAGTTTGACTGGAAAATCTCTAACGAAACTGATGAAATATGCGGATACAGATGCAGGAAGGCTACTGCCGAATTCAGAGGGCGCACATGGGACGCATGGTACGCCGAAGAGATTCAGATAAGCAACGGTCCTCTAAAATTCGGAGGGTTACCCGGACTTATTCTGAAAATCGAGGATGAGAAAAAAGAACATATATTCGAGGCAATCCAATTACGTAAAAGCAATAAGGATTTCGGCTATCGATTAAAATCATTCCGTATTCCCACTGACAGAAAAACATTCAACAAGATGATGTATGATTTCAGATCCGATGTCAGCTCCTTCTTTTTAGCAAATCCATCGGTCGCACCAACCAAGGCAGACGGCTCGCCAGCAGTTCCACCAAAGCGTCGCCTTTTCTACAATCCCGTGGAAATAGACTGATTCATAAGCACCATAACCTCTCGTATTTTAAACGATTATAGCCTTGAAAAATCCGCGTCACATCTATCGAATGTTGTGGATAGTGATTCTTTTCACTTTCCACAGCCCGGCCTCAGCCCAGTGGAAAGTAAGCGGCCGTGTCGCCGACACGTCAGGCGAACCTCTCCCCGGAGTTGTGGTTACAATGTCGGATGCCGCCGACAAGATTCTGGCATTCTGTTCGACAGACGGCAAAGGGAATCTCACGCTCAGCCTTCCGGGCAAACCGTCCGCCGACAGCCGTGTGAGTTTCTCGCTGCTCGGATTCTCGACAAAGATTTTTACCCCGGGACAGATGCGTGAAGGGATGAAAGTCACACTCTCCGAATCCCCTCTTGAACTACGGGAAGTGATAGTGAAAATCTCCCCTATAAAAAGCAAAGGCGACACTCTGACCTACGACGTGGCATCGTTCCGCAGCAAGGCTGACCGCAACATCGAGGATGTCATCAAAAAGCTCCCCGGTGTGGAGGTCAGCGAGAACGGCGGCATCTCATATAACGGAGAAAGAATCAACCGCTTCTATATCGAGGGCCTTGACGTGGTGGGCGGGCGCTACGCCATCGCCACACGCAACATCTCGCCTGACGATATTCTCTCGGTCGAAGTCTTTGAGAACCATCAGCCCAAACAGGTGTTGAAAAATATCGACATCACCAACAAGGCTGCGCTCAATCTCAAAATGAAGCGCAAAAGCATGCTGAAACCTGTCGGCAACGTCAAAGGAGGCGCAGGTGCTGACGACAACGGCGATGCAAAGTGGCTCGGAGAGGCTTTCGGAATGTTAATCGCCCCGGCGACACAGGTGCTCGTCACCGCCAAGACAAACAACTGGGGGAGTTCGTATGCCGACGAAACGAAGTCGCTCATTGCAGAAAGCGAGGAGAAGACTTCGATTGCAAGCAAACTCTACGGCTCTACTCCTTTCGGCGAAGCCAAAATCCCCTCCGAACGTTATTTCGACAACCGCTCCGCCTCGGTCTCGGTCAACACCATAAGCAAAACCGGACAATACGGCAAGCTCAATTTCACAGCCGACTACACCGACGAGGACAACCGGACCGTCAACACCGAATCAATCACATATAGCAACGGCGACAACCCGGCCATCGGCTTCTACGAGAGAATAGAGAGCAATCCGCATGCCCGGGAAGCGAAATTCAGCGTGAAATTCGAAAACAATGCCCCTACGGCGTTTATCTCCGACAAGTTTTCGTTTCGCGGACGCTTCGCCGACAACAATTATTCCATTGTCAATTCAGGCGATGTGCTTCAGGATTCGCGCACTGACGACTATAATTTTTCCAACAGCCTTGATGTCACCATCCGCAAGAGAAAGCGAATCGTCTCGTTCCATTCCGACATGGCGGTGGTCACCACACCCGTCTGCCGCATAGGGGCTGTCGACGATGGAGCCACGATTCTCGCCCAGCGTGGAAGCGCTCTGTCGTTCACGACTTCCGAAAAGATAGGGCACTCATGGATACTGGGCAACAATTCGACCCTTGGAGTAAACCTGCGTTTCGAGTCGGCTTACGACAAATTCAAATCCGGCTTCACAGCCGCCAACTCCGCCTCCGACAACAATGTTGACGGCTATGACCTGCAGGCTATTGTCGAGCCTGAATACCGCTACCGTCCCGGCACACGGTTCAATCTCAAAGTAACATTGCCGGTGACGATGACAGCAATGAGATTCTCCGACCGGCTGACCGACCGGCGATATCCGATTGAAAAAACCGACTTCGGTGTGAGAACAGTGCTGAACTTCAAACCGACCGCAAGACTCAGCAGCACCCTGACACTCGGCAGAACCGTAAGGCTTGGAGGAATAAAGGACTATATCACGAATCCGATCTATGTCACCTACCGCCAGCAGACAACCTTCGGATCGGGGATGCTCAACAGTACGGAGAGCTACAGCGCCATGGCCAATATATTTTTCCGCGACCCTATCACGGCATTTTTCGTCACCTTCACCGGACTCTATCGTTTCGGCCACAGCAACCGCATCAGCGGTAGCGACGTGACTGCCGACAATGTGATCTCGTCGGTCGAAAACCGCCGGAACAGCAGCGACATGCTCAACGCAAACCTGTCGGTATCGAAAAACATGCGTCCGTGGCGCACCACCTTCACGATCGATGGCAATATAAATTCATTGAGGCGCAAGGTGCTCAGACAGCAGAAACCATATAGTGTGGGAAATCTTATCTACAAGATTCACGGAGCTGTCACCAGCACACCGTTTAACGGGGCAATCGACCTGTCGGTCAATGCGTGGTATACCCGCTCGATACAGAAAATAGCCGCCATCGGTCTGCGCAACAACGTCAACGATATCGTGGCGCAGGCATCTCTGTCGGTGCATCCGTCAAAGAATCTTGAGATATATTCATCAGGCTACTGGAATCATGTCGTTGTCGTCAACGACACATCAAAGGAAAGCTTCTTTATCGGAGGCGGGGTGAAATATCACACCGGCCACTTCGATTTCGAGCTTAGCGGAAAGAATCTGACCAACTGCCGTTCGTACTCCTACAGCTATTTTTCCGAATCCGACATCTACAGCTACACATTCTCCCTGCGCCCGATAGAATTTCTCGCATCCGTGAAATATACATTCTGAGCACTATCGTTCCTCAATAATGCCCGGAAGAATCACTCAGAGCCCTTTTTCGTCAACAGTGCAATGGAAACTTCATAAGTGTTAAGGGCAGCGAAAACCGAAGTAGCACCAATTACCCCCCATGCAATAACCATGAGATTATCAACGACCTGGAAAACAACAAGCGCGGCATTTACGGCGGTGCCATTGGATATC
>OLOD01000798.1_pt1 | contig 22893 bp, 21 predicted proteins | sample 1671921 | NCBI WGS metagenome assembly OLOD01 (sample SAMEA3136626, study PRJEB25190) | human gut metagenome | biome: human gut; feature: human-associated habitat; material: faeces | place: Austria | collected 2013
TCTGGCTCTCCTTCCTGACCTTGGGGATTTGGGGAATACTGGCACTCAATGCTCTGCAGATGATTGTACAACTCTTTACCCGTCACCGTCGGAAAGCCTGGTTGCCTCTGTTGGCAATCCTGCTGCATACCGATTACTTGCTGGCTGTCTGGCAGCCATCCTTCCCCGGAAGGAATACCTTGCCCGAAGGTGCTCAGCCCTTGACGGTGGTGACCTACAATACGACCCATTTCTTTTGGGACAGACAGCAGACGATGCAGGAAGCGGCGGCTTATATCCGCCGGTTGCAACCCGATGTGGTCTGTATGCAGGAAGCCCCTGATGCCAGTTATTATCAGATGGACAGTATTCGCCGGGCGTTCGATTATGTGGTCTATCGGTATATCAGCGGTCGTACCGACCATTTGCCCATGATGATCTCCAGCCGCTATCCGTTGCGGGCTGTACGGACCCTCTTTTTCAAGAACTCTGTCAACCTGGCTATGGTTGCCGATGTGTGTATGCCCCACGATACCGTCCGGGTATTCTGTAACCACCTGGAGACAACCAGTGTGAACCAGTACCGTGGACAGATACAGGCCGCTTCCAAACCCTGGCTATTCCGCCTGAAGGCCGGAGTCAAGTTGATCCTGCAGATGAAGGAAAACTTTCGGAAACGGGCAGAGCAGGCTGACTATATCACCGAAGAGATCCGTCGTTCCCCCTACCCTGTCGTGGTATGTGGCGACTTCAACGATACCCCTGCCTCCTATACCTATCACCGGATGAAAGGTGCACTGACCGATGGATTCCGCGATGCCGGCAAAGGCTATCAATATACCTTCCGTCAGCTTAAACGCATCTGGCGGATCGATTATATCTTCTATTCCGACGAACTGAAAGGAATATCCTATGATTCCCCCGATACCCCCTATAGCGATCATAAGATGGTGGTATGGCGGGGATATATGGTAAAATAATTATCAATTTTCAATTATTTATAGCGTGACTCAAGACATATCACAAAATAACAAACGGATCGCCAAGAACACCCTGGCTTTATACTTCCGTACATTCATTACGATGATTGTCGGATTATATACGGGGCGTGTCATGCTTCAGGCCTTGGGTATCGACGACTATGGTATCAACAATGTAGTTGGGGGGATTATTAGCATGAGTTCTCTTATTACCAGTACGATGTCGCAAGCGATAAGCCGATATATTACCTTTTCTATTGGACAAGGCGATGCAGAACGCCTCAAGGCGATGTTCTCTACCTCTGTCAATGCGCAGATTGTGATGTCAGTCATGGCTGTCTTCATTTTAGAAATCTTTGGCCTATGGTTCCTGAATCATGGGGCCAATATCCCTGAGGGTCGTATGGAAGCTGCACATTGGGTATTCCAGTGTTCCTTGATTTCTCTTGTCATATCACTTGTCAGCTCACCTTATAATGCTCTTCTTATAGCACATGAACACATGAGTATATATGCTTATACTAGTATTGCTGACGTTGTGTTTAAGTTACTGATTGTTTTTTGGGTTATTTCTTATGATGGAGACCGACTTATATTATTATCTATTCTAAGCGTATTTGTAGGACTGGGAATGCGCATTTTTTATGGATGGTATTGTGGGAAGCATTTTAAAGAAGCTCATTACAATCCTCATATTTTTGATAAAGGTTTACTTAAAGAACTGACTGTTTTTAGCGGTTGGAATTTTTTGAATAATGGAGCTTGTGTATTTGCCACGCAAGGAATCAATATGTTGGTTAATGCTTATTTTGGTGTCGCGTACAATACTGCTAGAGGTATTGCTCAAACGGTCAATGGTGCAGTACAGAGTTTTGTTGGCAACTTTACAATGGCTTTTTCCCCACAGATCACAAAATCCTACGCTTCAGGAGATAAAAATTATGCAGTCAGCTTGGGAAATAGAGGTACCAAATTTGCTTGGTTGATGATGTATGTCTTTATTGTGCCAGTATGTTGTGAGGCTGAAACCTTGTTGCGCCTTTGGTTAGGCCAGGTGCCGGACTGGAGTGCCCTCTTCCTGCGTTTTGCCATGTTTGAATCGCTGTCCGTCACATCCGGACAGAACCTGTTTCGCCTGATACAGGCAGACGGGAGAGTGAAAAGATATACGGTGCAGGCGGCAATAACAGCCGGTATGATATTTCCATTGGTATGGGTCTTGTATGCTTTGGGGGCACCGGTATGGATAGCTTATCTGGTGTTTATCCTCGATTTTATGCTGCTGAATGTAGTACGCTTCTATAATCTCAAGAGACTTATGACTTTCTCAATTCGTCAGTTCCTATGTGAAGTCTTTATTCCTTGTTTAGCTGTATCAATTTTATCCTTTGTACTGCCCCTTATTGTTTGCTACTATATGGAGCCAAGCCTATGGCGCTTCTTTGTCAATGTTCCTGTAGCGGTGTTATGGACTTGTATCTGCTGTGTCCTGTTTGGATTGACTAAAGGGGAACGTCTGTTCTTTTGGGATAAAACAAAACTAATTCTTTCTAAAATCAGAAAATGATTCATATTATTGATAAGTCAAAATGTTGTGGATGTAATGCTTGTGTGCAGCGTTGCCCGAAACAGTGCATTACCATGCAGGAAGATGAAGAAGGATTCCTTTATCCGGTGGTTGATCAGTCTATCTGTATTGACTGTGACTTGTGTGAAAAGGTTTGTCCTGTAATCAATTCCAATGAATCAAGACAGCCATTACAGGTGTTTGCTGCCAAAAACAGGAATGAAGATCAGCGCCTTCGTAGTTCTTCTGGTGGAATCTTTATTTTATTGGCAGAGCATATTATTAAACAAGGTGGAGTCGTATTTGGGGCGCGTTTCGATAAGAATTGGGAAGTAGAACACGCTTATGCGGAAACACTTGAAGAGCTGGAACCTCTGATGCGAAGCAAATATGTACAGAGCCGTATAGGAAATACCTATAAAGAAGCAGAGCAATTTCTCAAACAAGGCAGACAAGTCATGTTTGTGGGTACTCCTTGCCAGATTGTAGGCTTAAAGAAGTTTTTGAGAAAGGAATATGAAAATTTGTTGGCAGTCGATTTTATTTGCCATGGCGTTCCAAGTCCTGGAATTTGGAGAAAATATCTTGAGGAAATAAAATCTAAGCGAAGTGAAGCTGTTGTAAAAAATATGGTTTTGTCTTCCTCTATAAAATCTTTACCTGTTATAACTAGTATAAATTTTAGAGAAAAACAATTAGGTGGTTACAGTTGGAAAAAATATGGTTTTGTTGTCCATGCAAAATCACCTTTTAAAGGCAATCAAAATACAGTTTTATTGTCTAATATTTTTTTTGAAAATACTTTTATGAAAGGTTTTCTTGCAGATTTATATTTACGGCCATCATGTTATAATTGTCCAGCAAAGGCCGGTAAAAGTTGTTCAGATTTGACACTTGGAGATTTTTGGGGGATAAATAAATATAACTTTGATGATGATAAAGGAACTGGAGCTATAATTCTTTATACTATTAAATCAGAAAATATTATCAAAAGCATTCAAATAGAAAAGGAGTCAACGAATTATTGTGAGGTTGCAAACTTAAATCCAGCAATATATTTATCTGTTATACTAACTAAAAAAAGAAGTAATTTTTGGCAGTATTATAATAAAGTTCATGATATAGAATCTAGTATATTATACGCTTTAAAACCTAACTTGAAGGAAAAGATTAGAAGTAAATTAAAAAAAATATTAAGAAAATGAAGATAGCAATTTTTACATCAACACCATTAACTACAAATTATGGTGGAATTTTACAAAATTATGCACTTCAAACAATTTTAAAGCAAAAAGGGCATGATGTTACTACTTTAGATCATCAAAGGCATTTAAAAAAAGCAAATAATACTATCCGTACGATATTAAGGATAGGAAATCTCATGTACAATAAGTATATCGAAACAAAAATCCGTACTTTAAAAACCCGAAAATTTCTTAATTTGATTTCTCAAAAAAAAGTATATATAGACCAAATTAAAGAAAATGAATTTGATGTATATATTGTTGGTAGCGACCAAGTTTGGCGTAAAGAAGCATATTTAGATCCGGATTTAGCATTAATTGGCTTTTTAGGATTTACAAAAAATTGGAATGTAAAAAGAATTGCATATGCTGCATCGTTCGGTGTTAGTGACTGGAGATTTTCGGAAGAACAAACAAAAGAATGTTCATCATTAATAAAGATGTTTGATGCAATATCTGTACGCGAAGATGATGGCGTAAATTTATGTAAGAAATATCTTAATATAGAAGCCAAGCAGGTTTTAGACCCAACACTTCTTTTGGAGAAAGACGAATATATAAAATTAGCAAAAGCTAAGAAAAGTGGTAGTAAGATAAAAAATAAACTTATAACATATATTTTAGATTATACGTCAGGTAAAATTGAATTTATAAATGAAATTGCATCAATAAATGGATATACTGTTCATAATACTAATTCCTTAACTGATGACAAAAAAGCTCCATTGTATAAACGCATTCAACCATCGGTGGAAGATTGGCTTAGTGCTTTTATTGATGCAGAAATGATTATAACAGACTCTTTTCATGGAACAGTATTTTCAATTATTTTTAATAAAGAATTCCTTGTGATTGGTAATAATGAAAGAGGAATGAGCAGGTTTAATTCTTTATTAAGATGCTTTAATCTAGAAGATCGATTGATCAAAATCGATACATATGATAAAAAAAACATAAGACCTATCGATTGGTCAATTGTTAATGAGAAAAAAAGAAAATTACAAAATGAATCTATTGAATTCTTATACAGAAACTTATGATTCTAAAACCGTTTATATCTATAATAATACCCATATACAAAGTAGAACGTTTTCTACCCGAATGCCTAGATTCAATATTAAATTGGAATTTTAAAAATTGGGAAGCAATACTAATAGACGATGGATCACCTGATAATTGTGGTAAGATTTGTGATGAATATGCATCTAAGGATTCTCGATTCAAAGTAATTCATAAACAAAATCAAGGAGTATCAATAGCAAGGAATTTAGGTTTAGACATAGCACAAGGTGAATGGTGCTGGTTCGTAGATTCAGATGATGAAATAAATATAAATACTCCTATTGACTACGATTTATTTAAAGATAAAGATATTATAATGTTTGAAATCAAAACATTTAATGATGGAGAAAAAATCTCATATAAAAATGAGGAAATAACATATGATATCTGTAAAGATATAAATATATTCTATTCTAAATGGATTTCATACACGCATACCACGCACTGGTATAGAAGAAAATTCTGGGGGAAAGAAGGTTTATATGCCATTCGTTTCACAAAAGGAATAAAACTTGGTGAAGATCTTGAGTTTATGAGAAAATGTGAATTATTATCTAAAAATCCATTAAAGATTAACTATACTAATTATTATTATAGGATTCGTGAAGGTTCTGCTTTTCATCGAAAAGATATCCAATATCAAGTCATTTCTGATACCTTTAAGGTGTTACATAATCTTTATGAATTTATAATTCAACATAATCTTATAGTTACATATGGTTTATTAAGTAGATTTACAAATTTAGCAACTTGTATTCCAGCATATGCTATAAAATATGGTTTGTGGAGCTCACAAATAAAAAAGGATTTTCAATACATTGTAAAAATGTATGACTCTATAGGAGTACACTTAACGAAGTCTAGATATATTTGGCTTGCTACTAAGATGTCATGGATATTGAAATTAATTAATAAAATCAAATCATAAGTATATGCATATTTACCTTATAAATTTAGATAAAGATAAAGAAAGATTGATAAAAGCAGACTTGCAGCTAAGAACTGCAGATATAGAATATGAACGTTTCCCTGCAATATATGCGAAAGAAATGTCACAAATAGATCGTGATACAGTTGTGAATTATTTTCGTTGGTGGTGCTGTATAGGGCGTAAAATTCTTATTGGAGAAATAGGTTGTGCATTATCTCACTATAAAATTTATCAAAAGATGATAAGTGAGAATATACCATATATATGCATATTAGAAGATGATGTCATTCTTAAAAATGGTTTTAAAGAGACCATAAATAAAGTCGAAAAATGGCTTAATCCTCAAAAACCACAAGTTGTTCTTCTTTCTAACCATATAGAAGAGCCTGAAATTGGGAATGAGATTCGTGAAATTAATAATGGTATATGTTCAGAATCTTATATAATCACTTTGCCGGCAGCTAAGGCTTTATTGAAAGAAAATTTACCTTTAAAGGTTCCATGTGATCATTGGTCTAGATGGAAAAAACTTGGAATTATTCATTTATATATGACTATTCCATCTGTCTGTAATCAAGATTTTAACGGATTTGAATCTAATATGATAGAAAGTATTAATCTAAAAAGCGTAAAAAAAATGTCTGTAATTGAATATGTTTTGCATATTTTTAAGCGATTAATTGGAAAATCTATTGATAATTTTCTATCAGCTTTAGGCTATTAGGAAAGATTTACTAAAAAAGAAAACCAATAGCTATATATGTAGTAAACTTGAAAAACAAAAAACGACAATTATCCTAAAGTAGTTTGACCGTCAATAACTTTTTTATAAGACAGAAATAATTTTTCCGAAATAATCCATGGAATTGTGTGATAAACGATATTTTCAATAGGTTATAAAATAAGAAGAATAATTGTTTCCTAGATTATAAGCAATTTAGATTTATAAAATGAAAATCTAACCGACAAATAATTTTTTAGTAAATAATTGGTATATATACAAAAAGATCTGTATACTTGTGATAAAAATAAAGTAATTAATATAGTTTATAACTTTATGAAAAACGATTCAACCAAAATAAGATATTATATTTGTGTAACACCATTCTTCCCATCTCCGACACGTTGGCAAGGGGCATATGTATTAGATCAGGTAAAAGCAATACAAAGAAATTCCGAATATAAAGTTTTGGTTTTTAAAACTAATGTATGGTCATGCAAAGAAGATGATTATGATATTGAAGGAATACATGTACATACAATTAGACCATTATTGATGCCTTCATATATATTAAATGGAATAACAGAGAATATTGTAGGACAAATGTTTGTATATAAGTTAAAAGTGCTTGGCATAGATCTAAATCAAATAGCATTTATACATTGCCATACAACGAATCATTCAGCTTTTGGTTATGGGATAAAAAAAGTTAATCCCGAAGCAAAAGTAATAATACAATTTCATGATTTAGATCCATTGACTATAAGAAACGGTAAATTGGCTAATAACTATTGGAATCGCAGATACCGTGCTAGAAAAAGTATTAAGGCTATAAACAAGGCGGATTTATTAGTATGCATTAGCGAACCAGTACGTAGGGTAATAGAATATTTTCCAAAACCCAGACCAGAAGAAGTATATGAACCTGCAATAAAAATGTATGAACAACTAAAAGATATGCCAACACTAAAACCAAAGAATATTTATGTTCTTAACAATGGTGTAGATATTAGTATATTCAAAAAACAGCAATACTCTAACTCTAAAAATGATAATATATTTCGTATTGGGTGTGTTGCAAATTTTCAGGAGCTAAAAGATCATAAAACTTTAGTTGAAGCATTCAATATTCTAATTAAAAAAGGATATAAAAACATGAGATTATCTATGTTAGGCAGTGGAGAGACTAAAGAATATATAAAAAACTTAACCAAGCAATATAATATATATGATTTAATAGAATGGCATAAGGAAATAAGTCATGAAAAGTTACCTGATTATTATAACACATTAAATCTATTTGTGTTACCAAGTTATTTTGAAGGCTTTGGTTGTGTTTATACAGAAGCTTATGCATGTGGAGTGCCTTTTATTTGCTGTGAACATCAGGGGGCAGCAGAATGTATATCACCTGAAGAAAAAGATTTATGGTTAATTAGACCCAAAAATTCAGAGGAATTAGCAAATCTTATTGAACGCCAATATAAAGAAAAAAATGTACAACATCTAATTAAAGACTATAATATTAATAATCTAATTAAGAACTTTCTGTCATATTTAGAAGGAATATAATATTTACCACCATTAATTATCAGATTTTTCATTTTCCTTATGAAAAGATATTTATTAGAAATTATAGATAATCCTATTTTTTTTAATTTTGAAGCTTCAAATCTAACAAAAGGAATAGCTTTATCTCTCGCTTTTGTAGCTGTAAGTACAAAACTAGGATTTATGCCATTGTGGATGCAAACACTATATTATGCATTTTGTATTATAGCCTTTCTGTTTATTTTTATTAACTGTAGAGGAAAATTTAATATAAGATTTGCTATCCTATATTGGGTTCTAGTAATAAATGTTATTATACTACCCATTGATCCTGTTTTTAATTCTAAAATGCGATTAATGTTATTCATTTTAGTTACAGTAGTATGTTCTTCAGCTATTGTTTCAAAAGAAGCAATACTTTTTAGACATTTCCTTTTCAAATATATAATAATGTTTTTTTCATTTCTAGTCCCATTATCCTGTGTTTGCAGGTTTATTGGTATTAATTTTGTAAGAATGTCTACTAATGGACTAAGTGTGGAAGAACAAATTTCTCGTACGGGATTATTTGGTGGATTATTTCAACATTCAATGACACTAGGCCCAATAGCAGCATTAACAGCCATTTCTTTTTATTATGGATACTTGAAAGATTCAAATAAAAAAAATTATCTTGTTCTATTTTTGATGTCAGCACTAGCATGCTTCTTTTCAGCTAGTCGCGGTTCAATATTATCACTGATAGTGCCTGTTGCATTATCTTTATTATCAAAAAAGGACAATGTAAAAACTAAGGAGAATATTAGAAACATTTTAATATTATCATGTTTAATAGTTTTTCCTTTTTCAGATTTCATTCTTAAAGGTGTTGTTGAAAAGCAAGAAAGAAATGTTGAAATGGGATCTGCTTTTGGAAGTAGAATTGATAAATTTGATGCAAGATTAGCAGAATTCAATAGTTCTCCTATTTTAGGAGTCGGTTTTGCTTCTATCGACCCATTAGGCCCTGATGAATATGGAAATGATGGTTCAATAGAACCTGGAAGTTCACACCTTGCAGTGCTTTCAATGACAGGTATAGTAGGAATGATTTGTTACTTGTCAATTATATTTTTTGCATATTCATCTATTAAAAAAGACAAGAACATTATTGCACAATATAGAAAATCACTTCTAATAGCTATCCTACTACATGGATGTTGGGAAGGCTATGTTTTTTCAGGAGGAGGTTTTTTATGTTTCCTTTATTGGCTAATTTTTTCCCAATGTATAGATTATAGGTATATTAAAAAATATAAACTAAATACATATTTATGAATAATGTTATTATAAGAAAAGTTGAGAAAAAAGATTTTGAAGGACTTGTATCCCTATATGAAGAGGTTTGGCCAGACGTTTCATATGATAAAAGAGCCAAAACTAATTTTATATTAAATGAATCAACAGGAATAAGTTATTGTGCAGAATTAAACAAAAAAATTGTAGGAAGTAGAACTTCTTGTTATTACAATACCTATTATGGAATAAAACATCTAAAATGCATACATATCGGGGATTCATGTGTTAGTAAAGAATGTCGCGGTAAAGGTATTTTTAATAAAATGAATCTCGCAATGCTAAAAGATTTTTTTGATTATTCTAAAGGAGAACTAATTTATAACATTAGTGTTATAGCATCTCGTAAAGCATATGAAAAAATTGGTTGGCAATATATTGAATCTTTACAGAATCTAAGAAAAATTGTTCGTCCTTTCCATGTTCTGAAAACTATTAAATGGCATATAGGTATGTTAACCGGAGTTCCAGATTGGGAATCTTCGGAAGAACTGCCATCAATATCATCAGAGTTATTATCTAAACGAGAGGAATATTTATTATCTCAAGGTCGTGATTTAATCCATAACAAATATACAGATGTTATTTTTAATTGGAGAATGAAGTCAAGAAGTGGTATACGTAAATTTGAGAAATCTGATTTAGGAGCCGTACTTTATAAAATTGGAACAAAAAATGGTTTAGTTACTATCAATATTGGAGAAGTTTTTTTACAAGAATATTCATATGAAAACTTTAAAAGAATAATCAATTCTATTACAAATACTTTGAAGCCGGATATTCTTCTTTGTGCAATATCTTTAGGTCATCCTCTACATAAATTTTATAAAGCTATGGGTTTTTGGGCGAATCCCAAACAGAAATTTCTGAATCATGGTGTTCGTGTAGAGAGTGAAGAGATGAAAGCAATAGCTTATAACCCTCAAAATTGGGCAATATCAACAATTGACATAGATACTTTTTAAATTATCATATATGAAGAATATTATTAAATATATTTTATTGTATTTCTCAAGTATAATACATCACAATAAAAAAAGTAAAATTCTATTTTATCACGATATATATAGTGATAAAAAATATACCGGCATGAGTACTGCAGTTGAAACGTTTATTCAACATATAAAAGTAATTCAAGATAATGGTTTTACAATAACGAATAAAATTCTAAAAGATGAAAATGAAGTAATGATATGTTTTGATGATGGTTTTAAAGGTATATATGAAAACAGAAATGTATTTATTAAAAACAATTTTCGTCCTACTGTTTTTATCGCAATATCATTGATAGGTAAACCTGGATATCTTAATAAAAAAGAAATTTTAGAATTACAGGATTTAGGATTTAATTTCCAATGTCATGCATGGAGTCATGTTGATTTGACATCTTTCTCCAAAGATGGGTTGTATAAGGAATTGTACGAATCAAGAATTGAATTAGAGAAGATATTGAATAAGAGTGTTGATGAGATATGTTTTCCTATCGGATACTTTTCTAAATTAGTTCTTAATGAGTGTAAACGGTATGGATATAAAACTATGTATTCAAGTATACCAGGAAACTATTTTGATGAAATTTACACAGACGGTCTTAAGACTCGTAACCTTGTTCAATTTTCAAGCTCAAAAGAAGTAAAAGCTGTATTATTGGGAGGCAATGAAATAATTCGTAATCGCTATATTAAATTACATTTGAAAGGTTAGAATTATGAAAATCGTATTTGTATCTCTAGTTCTTAATATACATGGAATCGGTTTGTCTGATGAATTATACAAATTAACAAACGGTGAATATAAATTTATATCAACCGGTATGCTTGATTCAGAGAACGACAAAGGAGGTGGAAATAAACAATTTGAAACAAGACCATACCTTTTAAGGGTTAATAATTATAGTTCCAAACTAGAAGCCTTAAAATTAATAAGAGAAGCTGATATGATGATATATGGTGCAGCTTCTGCTTATTATTTGAAGGAAAGGTTAAAAACATATAAGCTAACATTTATTGCATCTGAAAGATGGTTAAAAAAAGGTTTAGTGAATATTTTATCACCTTCATTACTGAAAAAACTATTCACTATTTATCTATATGCTCATAATAAACCATTTTATGCACTATGTAATAGCGCTTATGCAGCAAAAGATTATTCAAAACTCCAGATATTAAAAAACAAATATTTTAAATGGGGATATTTTACCTCTACAAAACAACTAGATTTAGAATATATTATCAAGAATAAACATAATGCTTCTTGTATAAAGATTTTATGGGTAGCAAGATTCTTAAAGTGGAAGCATCCAGAGCTAATGATTCAACTTGGTAAAAAATTAAATGCGAATCATATAAATTTTTCAATTAATATGATAGGAGTCGGACCTCTTTTAGACAGAATTAATAGAGATATTATAAATATGGGATTATCAGACCAAATACATCTATTGGGAGCTTTACCAAATGAAAAAGTTATGGAGTTAATGCGTGAGCATCATATATTCTGTTTTACAAGTGACAAAAATGAAGGTTGGGGAGCTGTTCTTAATGAAGCTATGAGTAATGGATGCTGTCCAGTAAGTTCTATTGAAATAGGATCTACCCCATATCTTATTAAAAATGGCGTAAATGGATTATCTTTTGATTTAAAAAAGGGAAATAGTCTTTTTGAGAAAGTTTATTGGCTAATAAAGCATACCGAAGAGCGTGAAAAAATGAGTATTGAAGCATATAATACTATCAATAACTTATGGAATCCACAAAATGCGGCAAAACAGCTTTATTATCTTAGTGAATCGTTACTTCATAACAATGAATATAACGTACTAGAAGGTCCATGTAGTAAAGCCTGAAATAAGATGAAAATTCTACAAACAATACCTACCCTTTTAGCTTCATGGGGTGGTCCTTCAACTTGTACTTGTGATTTACTTGAAGGACTTTATAACATAAATGCAAACGTTGATTTACTGACAACTGATGCACCAAACAATAAAGATATATTATTAGGCAAAGGACACCCATGGATGCATGCTGTTGATTATGATTGGAAAACTCCTTTGGCTATGTCTGATAACTTCAGACAGGCTTTAGAAAAGAGTGATTATGATTTATATCATGCTAATACGATTTGGCTGTATCCTTGTCATTCTACTTGTGCCGTTGCACGTGAGAAAGGTAGGCCATATATAGTCTCACCTCATGGAATGTTATACCCTACTGCACTTAAAGTCAATGCATGGAAGAAATGGCCTATGTTAAAATTGTGGTTCAACAAGGATATAGCCAAAGCAAATTGTCTTCATGCAACTTGTGAACAGGAAATGGTATATATTCGTGAATTCGGATATAAAGGCCCCGTGGCTGTTATCCCAAACCCTGTTGTATTTCCCGGAGGTGTAGAACTTGCAACAAAAAAATCTACTGGAAAGAAAAGAATTGGTTTTTTGGGAAGATTACATCCGATAAAAAAAGTAGAAAATCTACTATATGCTATCAGTTTATTATCAAAAGAGGAGCAAGGCGGTTTACTACTGGAAATAATGGGCAAATATGATGACAAATACGAGGCTTTCTTGAAAACAGAAGTTGAACGTCTGAAACTTAATGAGTGTGTTGAATTTATTGGTTTTGTCAGCGGTAAGGACAAGTATAATCATTTGACAAACTTATGGGCACTCATGGTTCCAAGTGAACAGGAAAATTTTGGTATGATTGTACCTGAGGCTCTTATTTGCGGTACGCCTGTATATGCTTCTTTGGGAACTCCATGGAATGAGCTTAACGAATACGGATGCGGATGGTGGAAAGATAATAAGCCTGAAACTATTGCTGAAATAATGCGTATGATAATCAGACTTGATGAAACTGAGATATTGACTATAGGTAAACGTGGACGTAAACTCATTGAGGAAAAATATGAACAGCATAAAGTAGCCCAAATGATGGTTGATTTGTACAAATGGATTTTGGGACTTGGAGAAAAACCAGCTTTTGTTTATATCTAAAATAAAGCAAGTATAAATATATGAATGAAAATAGAGTAAAAACTGATTTGTCAAACTATCCTGTCGGTGCATGGGCTTCTAATGTCAGTATATTAAAACGCACTTTATGGTTTTTTGCCAACTCAATCTTTATTCAATCCAGTTTCTTTCCTATGATGGGATTCAAAATATGGCTTCTTCGTAAATTTGGGGCAAAAATTGGTGAGGGGGTATTCATAAAGCCTTCGGTAAACATAAAATATCCGTGGAATTTGGAAATTGGAGACCATACGTGGATTGGAGAGAAAGTTTGGATTGATAATCTGGGAAAGGTTAGAATTGGTAGCAATGTATGTATTAGCCAAGATTCTATGCTGATGTGTGGTAACCACAATTATAAGAAAGCAGAATTTGATTTGATGGTTGGTGACATAACGATAGAGGATGGTGTATGGGTTGGTGCTAAATGTCTGGTATGTCCGGGAGTAAGACTGAAAAGCCATGCAGTTCTGTCTGTAGGTTCTGTTGCATCTACCGATTTGGAAGAATATAGTATTTACCGCGGTAATCCAGCGGTTAAGGTTAAGGATAGAATAATAGTATAGATTATGAAGATTTCAATTGTTACAGTAACTTTCAATTCGGCAAAGACTCTGTCTGACACTATAGAAAGTGTATTGAGACAGGATTATGCCGATTTGGAATATATTATTGTTGACGGTCTTTCAAAAGATGAAACAGTAAATATTATTAAGGAATATGAACCTAAGTTTAATGGTCGTTTAAAATGGTTTAGTGAGAAAGATAAAGGAATGTATGATGCCATGAATAAAGGAATCAAAATGGCTTCTGGAGATATCGTGGGCATCATTAATTCTGATGATTTCTTCCATCGTTCAGATGTGATATCAAAAGTAGCTGAGGCTTTTAATTTAAACAATAATATTGAGGCAGTGTATGGTGATGTCCGTTTTGTGAATGAGAATAATTTAGAAAAGACGGTACGTTATTATTCTTCAAAAAATTTTAAACCATGGCGTTTCCGATTTGGGTTTATGCCTGCACATCCTTCGTTTTATACCTATAAGCATAATTTCGAAAAGTATGGATATTATCAGTATGATTATCATATTGCTGCAGATTATGAGTTATTAGTTCGTTTTCTCTACAAATACCACTTGAAAGCAAAATATATACCTCTCGATTTTATGAAGATGAGGACAGGGGGACGTAGTACAGCCAGCTGGAAAAGTAATTTTATTTTGAATAAAGAGATTGTACGAGCCTGTAAAGAAAATGGTATTTGGACTTGTATGCCGCTATTATTTCTTAAATATTTTGTCAAGATATTTGAACTTATAATGACTAAAAATAAATGAATGTTTTAATTACCGGAGTCCATGGATTTGTGGGCTCTAACTTAGTAAAGGCGCTTAGCTCTGAGAATACAATATATGGTTTGGATATTGTAGCCCCCCAGAAAGAAGGCGTTGTTAAAACATATAGTTGGAATGATTTGGAACAAGGGAATATTCCCGAAGTAGATGCGATCATTCATTTGGCAGGGAAAGCCCATGATACCAAGAACCAATCGAAAGCACAGGTTTATTTTGATATCAATACAGGACTGACACAAAAAATATATGATTATTTTCTGAAGTCTTCGGCCAAGAAATTCATATTCTTCAGTTCTGTCAAAGCAGCTGCCGATCAGGTGGTAGGGGATGTCTTGACAGAAGATATTGTTCCTTCTCCCAAAGGTCCTTATGGAGAAAGTAAAATCAAGGCAGAAGAATATATCCAGAGTAAATGGCCTGTTGATAAATCGGTATACATTCTTCGTCCGTGTATGATTCATGGACCGGGGAATAAAGGGAATCTGAATTTATTGTATCAGGTAGTCAGTAAGGGTATTCCTTGGCCGTTAGGTGCTTTCGAAAATCGAAGGACATTTACAAGCATAGGTAATCTGTGTGTTGTTATTGAAGGGTTATTGACGAAACCAGTAGCGAGTGGAATTTATCACATGGCCGATGATGAAGCTTTATCGACAAATGAGCTGATTGAAATTATCTGTGCCGCATTGGGAAAGAAAGCCCACATCTGGTATATTCCCAAAGGACTGATGAATGGAATTGCCCAGCTCGGCAGTTGGCTTCATTTACCATTAAATCCTATGCGGATGCAGAAATTAACCGAGAACTATGTGGTAAGTAATGCTAAAATAAAAAAAGCATTGGGGTTGCAAAAGCTCCCGATTTCTGCTAAAGATGGATTGACCTATACGATTAAGAGTTTTAAATCTCATTAATAAGAGATAGGATACGTATGAATAGTTATTTGATTTATCCCTTGATTTTTGTTTTACTTTTAGTAATAGAACTCCTCTACTTCCGTATTGCCGACAAGTTCAATATCATTGATAAGCCGAACGAGCGAAGTAGCCATACGAGTGTGGTTCTTCGTGGGGGAGGAATTATCTTCCTGATAGGAGCCTGGGTGTGGAGTCTGTTCTATGGTTTTCATTATCAGTGGTTTTTAGCAGGATTGACCTTGGTAGCAGGTGTTAGTTTTATAGATGATATTCGGAGTTTGCCGGATTCATTGCGTTTAGTGGTTCAGTTTGTGGCTACGGCGATGGCTTTCTACCAGTTGGATATTTTACATATCGAGCTTTGGTGGGTGGTGCTTCTGGCGTTGATCGTCTATGTGGGCATCACGAATGTGATCAATTTCATGGATGGTATTAATGGGATTACGGCCGGTTATTCATTGGCAGTGTTGATTCCGCTGATGTTGTTGAATAGGAGAGACGGTTTCGTGGAATCATCGTTGATAGAAGTTTCTATTTTGAGTGTTCTGGTATTCTGTCTCTTTAATTTCCGTCCGAAAGGAAAAGCCAAATGTTTTGCCGGGGATGTCGGCTCTATCGGAATCGCCTTTATCCTGTTGTTTATCTTAGGGAAAGAGATTCTTCAAACCAAGGACATCACGTATCTGGTTTTACTGGTAGTCTATGGGGTAGATGCGTGTCTGACGATTGTCCACCGGATCATGCTTCATGAGAATTTGGGTGAAGCCCATCGGAAACATGCTTATCAGTTGATGGCCAACGAGCTGAAGATCGGACATGTGAAGGTGACTTCATTCTATATGATTTTACAGTTGGTGCTTTCACTGCTCTTCATTTATGGGATTCCTGATACCGTGGTAGCACATTGGATCTATCTGGTGGCGGTAGTCGTGGTATTGGCCGTTGCTTACGTACTGTTCATGCGGAAATATTATCATTTGCATGCGGAATACCTGATGCGTTTGAAGAAATAGAAAGTGTTTATAATATGATATTTTAAATTATAACTATATTATGCCAAAAGTAGCTCTTATTACCGGTATTACCGGACAAGACGGTTCATTCCTTGCCGAGTTTCTTATTGAAAAAGGATATGAAGTACATGGTATTATGCGTCGTTCTTCTTCTTTTAATACAGGACGTATCGAACACCTGTATTTGGATGAATGGGTACGGGATATGAAGAATAAACGTCTGGTGAATTTGCACTGGGGGGATATGACGGACTCCAGTTCTTTGGTCCGGATTATCCGACAAATCAAACCGGATGAGATTTATAACCTGGCTGCACAAAGCCATGTGAAGGTTTCCTTCGATGTGCCGGAATATACGGCAGAGGCGGATGCTGTTGGTACATTGCGTTTATTGGAAGCCGTCCGTCTGTTAGGATATGAAGACCGGACAAAAATCTACCAGGCTTCCACCTCTGAGTTGTTTGGATTGGTACAGGAAGTACCTCAAAAGGAAACAACGCCTTTCTATCCTCGTTCTCCGTATGGGGTTGCCAAACAATATGGCTTCTGGATTACGAAGAATTACCGGGAAAGTTATGGCATGTTTGCTGTAAACGGAATTCTGTTTAACCATGAGTCTGAACGGCGGGGAGAAACTTTTGTCACCCGTAAAATTACTTTGGCAGCAGCCCGCATTGCTCAAGGTCACCAGGATAAGTTATACTTGGGTAATCTGAATGCGTTGCGCGACTGGGGATATGCGAAAGATTATGTAGAATGTATGTGGTTGATCCTGCAGCATGAGACTCCCGAAGACTTCGTGATCGCTACAGGCGAATATCATACGGTACGTGAATTCTGTACGCTGGCTTTCCATGAAGTAGGTATTGAACTGCGCTGGGAAGGTGAAGGTGTGGATGAAAAAGGTATTGATCAGGCTACAGGCAAAGTGTTGGTAGAAGTTGATCCGAAATATTTCCGTCCGGCAGAGGTTGAGCAGTTGCTGGGTGATCCGACTAAAGCCAAGACTTTACTGGGATGGAACCCTCGTAAGACTTCATTCGAAGATTTGGTGAAGATCATGGTGAAACATGATATGAAATTCGTTCGGAAACTGTATCTGAAGGAACAATTGGAAAAAGAGGATAAGGAGGATTAAATATGGACAAACAGGCCAAAATCTATGTGGCAGGTCATCGGGGATTGGTGGGCTCGGCTATCTGGAAGAATTTACAGCAAAAAGGATATACCCACCTGATTGGTCGTACACATCAGGAACTTGATCTGTTGGACGGTGTCGCTGTAAAACGTTTCTTCGATGAAGAACAACCGGATTATGTTATATTGGCGGCTGCTCATGTAGGTGGTATTATGGCTAACAGTCTGTATCGGGCTGATTTTATCTACCAGAATCTACAGATCCAGCAAAACGTGATTGGTGAAAGTTTCCGACATCAGGTAAAGAAACTGGTCTTTTTAGGTAGTACCTGTATTTATCCGAGGGATGCCCAACAGCCGATGAAGGAAGAGGTATTGCTGACTTCTCCGCTGGAATATACGAACGAACCGTATGCCATTGCCAAGATTGCCGGATTAAAGATGTGTGAAAGCTTTAACTTGCAATATGGTACCAACTATATTGCCGTGATGCCGACTAATTTATACGGTCCGAATGATAATTTTCATTTGGAGAATAGCCATGTCTTACCGGCCATGGTGCGTAAGATTCATTTGGCAAAATGTCTGAATGAAGGAAACTGGGAGGCTGTCCGTTCGGATTTGAATAAACGTCCCGTAGAAAAGGTAGATGGTACGGTTTCTGAAGATCTGATTTTGAAAGTCCTGAATAAGTATGGTATCTTTTCAGACCGGGTGGAATTATGGGGAACCGGAAAGCCATTGCGCGAATTCTTATGGAGCGAGGAGATGGCGGATGCAACGGTTTTTGTGATGGAACATGTTGACTTTAAGGATACATACCAGCCCGGAGAAAAAGATATCCGTAACTGCCATATTAATATTGGTACGGGAAAGGAAATCACAATTGCCCGGTTGGCTGAATTGATACGTCAGGCGGTAGGTTTCAATGGCAAGATCCAGTTTGACGCATCCAAACCGGATGGAACCATGCGGAAACTGACGGATGTAACGAAGCTGCATCAGTTGGGATGGCATCATCAGATTGAAATCGAAGAAGGTGTTGTCCGTATGTACGACTGGTATAAACATAACTGAAAAAGAGATGAAAAAACAGAATGCGTATTGCATCATAATGGCCGGCGGGATTGGTTCCCGCTTCTGGCCATTAAGTCGTGAGGAAAAACCCAAACAGTTTGTGGATGCTTTAGGAATCGGGCGTACGTTCATTCAGTTGACGTATGACCGATTTGCTGATTTTATCCCGACCGAGAATTTTCTGGTACTGACGGGTGAAGTGTATAAGGAGCTGGTGTTGGAACAGTTGCCGCAGTTAAAACCGGATCAGGTATTGACAGAACCTTGCCGGCGAAATACCGCTCCTTGCATCGCTTATGCCATGTACAAGTTACGGCAGATCAATCCGGAGGCGGTGGCTATCGTGACACCTTCGGATCATTATATCTCCAATACATCCCGTTTTGCTGCGGTGATGAAGTCGTGTCTGGAGTATGCAACGTTTCATCCGGCTTTACTGACGGTTGGAATTACACCGACCTATCCGGCGACTGGCTATGGCTATATCCAAACCCGGCAGCAGGAAGGAACCGCCATTACTCCGGTTATCCGTTTTAAGGAAAAGCCGGATCTGGTTACGGCTTCCCGTTACCTGGCAGAAGGTGATTATTTATGGAATTCGGGTATGTTTGTCTGGTCGGTTCAAACCATTCTACAGGATTTTGAGGTATATTTGCCGGAGATAGCTTCTCTTTTTGATGCGATTAGTTCTGCTTATGGAACTGCCGGAGAACAGGAAGCTGTCAATCGGGCGTTTGCCTTATCTCCTGCAATCTCCATCGATTATGGTGTGATGGAAAAATCCACCCGGGTATTTGTTCATTGTGCCGCTGATTTAGGTTGGAGTGATGTGGGGTCATGGGGGGCGTTATATACCTTGTTGGAAAAAGATGAGGATGAAAATGCCATATCCGGAGCGACATCCAATTTGTTCCGTTCCGGTCACAACCTGATCAAGGAAACCAATCCCGATAAAAAAGTCATTGTGGATGGCTTGTCTGGATATATGATTGCAGATACCGAAGACGTGCTCATGATCTGTCCGCTGGATGATGAGAATCATATCAAGGAGGTCATTCAGCAGGCGAATCGGTAAATCTAAATATAACATAGTATGCTCATCAATAACGAATTTATCAACTCCTTATTAGACCGGGCCAAGGAATCACCCCGGCTCCGTCAGCACTATGATCTGCGTAATTCGGCTGCCGATACCTCGCAGCGGATGCTGAATGCCCTCTTGCCGGGTACGGAAGTAGCCATTCACCGCCATGAAGAGACCGCCGAAACGGTGGTCTGCCTGATGGGGAAACTCGAAGAAGTGATCTACGAAGAAGTAGAGGAGGGGAACGGCCAGCCAACCTTCCGCGAAGTATCCCGCCAGCTGTTGTCGCCTGCCGAAGGGAAGTACGGGATGCAGATTCCCGCGGGTGTCTGGCATACGGTCCATGTGATCGAGCCGTCCGTCATCTTTGAAGCCAAAGATGGGGCGTATAAAGGATAATCAATTCCAATTGGGTACTTTTAGTTTTGTGTAAAAAGGCGTGATCCCCCAGGGGATTGCGCCTTTTTTGCAGGAAGATAGGAGATGATTTTCTGAAAGAAAGAGTGGTTTTCTGAAATATATCTTTTATTTTTGTAAAAAAAGAAATTATGGATAAAAAGCGTATCTACTTTCCTGATCTGACAATAAAAGGCTTTAAGTCGATAGATCATCTATATATAGATCCTCTTTCCTCTATTAATTTGATAGCCGGTGATAATAATGTGGGTAAATCGACGGTTCTGGAAGCGTTATATGCACTTGCAACCGGTGGAGAGATGGGCGCTTTGCTCCAAATGGGATGTAATCGGATGAATATTCAGAATCCGATGGGTGAATCTTTTGTCGTGGACAAGGAGAAATTGCTTTTGACTTTCTTCAAAGACTGGCAATTTAAATTAGGTAAAGATTTGATTATTAAGGCGGGAACAGATCAGGCATTACAAATGAAATTGGTATATGTGCTGGAATCAAAAGAAAAAGCAGGTAATGCCGTTGTTAATAAAATGGAAATTCTGGATCAGCCTTTAGAGAATGCCCAAGGAGGTGATACGTTGGAAAGAGGTATCCTGTTTACTTCAAATAATAATACATTCTTTTCTGCTTTCAGTACGGGTTCGGGTATGGGGGATGAATTTGTTTATCCGAAGCAGGTTAACTTTATTCATACGTCTTTGTCTTCTAAAAGTTATAATTTGCGATTATGGGACAATATCGCTTTGACCGGACTGGAAAGACATGTTATAGAAGCCCTGAGGGTTATTGATCCCCTTGTTGAAAACCTGGCGTTTTTGGAAGAGTCTGTTCTGAAAGGGGGAAGAGGAGCTTCAGACAGAGTTCCTTATATTACCATAAAAAATAGATCGGACAGATATCCGCTGAGTATTATGGGGGATGGTATGAACCGTATCCTGTCTATTATATTAGGTATTGTCAATTCAAAAGGAGGTATTTGCCTGATTGATGAAATAGAAAATGGCATTTACTATCGGCGTCAGCCGGAATTATGGAGAATAATATGCCTGCTGGTAAAAGAATTGGATGTGCAGCTTTTCGCCACGACGCATAGTCTGGATTGCATCAGGAGCTTTTCCTCGGTTGCTCATGAGGTAGATGCTCAGTTGATTCGTCTGGAAAAGAGAAAATCAGAGTTCGCTGCAGTGAACTATAAATCGGGAGAGTTACAAATAGCCTTAGAAAATGATATAGAATTACGTTAATATGAAAAAGAATAAGCCATTCCGATTATTAGTTGAAGGGATAAATGACTTACATGTCGTATGTAACTTGGCGAATCGCTTAAGTTTGTTGGAAACATTCGAGGTGGAGGACATAGGTTCCTATCAGCAGATTTTGAAAGTCTTGCCCGTGTTATTAAAAGGTACGAATAATCTGCAACGGCTGGGTATTGTGGTGGATGCTGATGAGAATCTGAAAGGACATTGGGAGGCTATACGGCATATTTTACTTGACAGCCAGTTGTATTCTTCTGTCCCGGAAGAGTTGCCGAAAGAAGGTCTGGTGGTGTATCCGGATGATCCGGCTTATATAATTTTCGGGCTTTGGATAATGCCAGACAATAATTTGAATGGAATGTTAGAGGACTTTGTGACCTTTATGATTCCAGAAAAGGATGATGTTTTGTTGAGAAAAACAGATGATGTATTAAAAGAACTGGAAGAGAATCATTGGAATAAATATAAAAGTGTACATCATGCAAAGGCCAGAATTCATACTTGGTTGTCATGGCAGGATGAACCGGGAACACCCATGGGAACAGCTATTACGAAACAAACCTTATCTACAGATGGAGAATTATGCCAAAAGTTCATAGCTTGGTTGAATAATCTATTTGAATGTATACCTCTTCCTCATTAGAAAACTTCCCCTGTTATAGGGGAAGTGTCCGAAGGACGATGGGGGTACTGCCCCCTCGTTTACGGTTCTCCCAAGATCTTGAAGATACAGGCTACCTGATGCGGGGTATAAATCCGGTTCCGCGGGTTCCAGCCCGATTCTTTCAGCATCTCTACCAGGGTGGGATTATAGATAATCCACTCTTTTAACCGACGGGATGCCATCGCCGGCGTCAGGTGCGGGCAGTACAGGCATCCTAATTCCAAATTGGAAAAGGTACGGGGCCGTATGGGCCCATTTTCATTGTTGTATGTCATAGTTTTTAATGTTTAGTTGTTTGTATTCGTTCTTTTCTTTCTCTTTTATCCATGGCACTTGCCTTGCGACTGTAGAGGCGCAGCGTGCTGCGCCTCAAAACGGCGTTCCATACAACCAAATGACAATCAATAAAAACAAATGGATTTATTACGTTATTTGTCGTTTTATCTTGTCTCGTTAGGCTGGAGGCGCAGCACAATTCAATGGACAATTGAAAATTGACAATGGATAATTATTTTACAACCAAATGACAATCAATAAAATAACGAATGGATTTATTGTATTATTTGTCGTTTTATCCTGTCT
>OLOD01000804.1_pt1 | contig 22768 bp, 19 predicted proteins | sample 1671921 | NCBI WGS metagenome assembly OLOD01 (sample SAMEA3136626, study PRJEB25190) | human gut metagenome | biome: human gut; feature: human-associated habitat; material: faeces | place: Austria | collected 2013
CAGTAGAATAAAATAAGAAGAACGTTTTATTATAATTAATATTTCTTTTTTATACACAGCCATGCCCTCGTTGCGAAATGCGGGTATAGCGGCAAGAAAACTTTATGTTTTACTTGTTTCCGTTTTTTTTAGTATATGAATAATGTGATTCCTCCGTTGCGAAACGCGGGAACATGAATTAATGGAGAGGAGAGAGACTTCGGTCTTTCTCCTCTTTTTATATAGGAGAAATTCTGTTTCCTTTTGGGCGTTTCCGCACAATAAACAAAGAAGTCATTGTTTTTGTCCATTTCCCTTTCTTAGCTCCTTTCGCTTTTGCCGATAAATATGTATATTTGTGACATTAAAAAAAGGAAGGATATGCGTTACTACTCGATTATAATCCCGGTCTATAATCGTCCGGACGAAGTGGATGATTTGTTGTATAGTCTGACTTTGCAGACCTATACGAATTTTGAGGCCCTTATTATTGAGGATGGCTCGACGGTACCTTGTGAGACAGTAGTACAGCGTTATGAGAAGAAACTGAAGATCCGTTATTTTGTGATACCGAATGGCGGACCCAGCGGGGCACGTAATTATGGAGCGCGTATCAGTGAAGGCGAATATCTGTTGATCCTGGATTCGGACTGTATCTTGCCGGAAACCTATCTGGAGGCAGTAGAGCGTTCGTTGAATGAAACTGAGGCTGATGCTTTCGGTGGACCGGATTGTGCGCATCCATCGTTTAATGCGATCCAGAAGGCTATCAGTTATGCCATGACTTCCTTCTTCACGACCGGAGGCATTCGGGGAGGCAAGAAGAAGCTGGATCAGTTCTATCCCCGGAGTTTTAATATGGGTATTCGGCGGGATGTCTTTATAAAGCTGGATGGATTTGATACGTCCATGCGTTATGGAGAGGATATTGATTTTAGTACACGTATCATTCAGGGAGGATATACTACCCGGTTATTCCCCGAAGCATACGTTTATCATAAGCGGCGTACGCGTTTGATCCAGTTCTTCCGTCAGGTAGAACATTCGGGGGAAGCTCGTATTGCTTTAACGCAGAAATACCCTTCAACCTTAAAGATCGTTCATTGTCTGCCAGCCGTATTTGTAATAGGGGTGATAGGCCTGTGTCTCTTGGGTATTTTATGCCCTTGGTTGTACCTGTTACTACTGCTTTATGTTCTGTTGCTGTTTATAGATGCGACTTATCAATACAAAGGAAATATTTGGATTGGTATGCTATCCGTTGTAGCGGCCTTTACTCAATTGTTTGGTTATGGTACCGGCTTTATCCGGGCATGGTGGAAATGGAAGTTGAAGAAATAAGCCTGTAAAGCGGAAAGCCGGAATCAACTAAAAAACATACAGACTCAAAAACTTACAAACTTAAGAAGTAAAAAATGACGAAAGATATTACAACCGATAAAGTAACAGATGATCTGCGCTATTTGCAATTATTGTCGCGTAGTTTTCCGACAATTGCAGATGCCAGTACAGAGATTATCAATTTGGAAGCTATCTTGAACTTGCCGAAGGGTACTGAGCATTTCTTGTCGGATGTTCATGGTGAGTATCAGGCATTCAATCATGTGTTGAAGAATGCTTCCGGCTCCATTAAAAGGAAAGTGGACGAGATCTTCAATAATACCATGCGAGAAGGAGAGAAGAAAGAGCTCTGTACGTTGATTTATTACCCGGAAGAAAAGCTGGTACGGGTAAAGTCTGCTGAAAAAGATCTGGACGATTGGTATATGATTACCTTAAACCAGCTGGTGAAGGTATGCCGTAATGTCTCTTCTAAATATACCCGTTCAAAAGTACGGAAGGCTTTACCTCGTGAGTTTTCCTATATCATACAAGAGTTATTGCATGAATCGTTGCTGGAACCGAATAAGTCGGCTTATGTAGATCAGATTATTCATACGATTATATCGACCGGTCGGGCTGACGACTTTATCATTGCTATGTGTAACCTGATTCAGCGACTGACGATTGACTCGTTACATATCATTGGGGATATTTATGACCGTGGTCCGGGTGCCCATATCATCATGGATACTCTTTGTGATTATCATAATTGTGACATCCAGTGGGGAAACCACGATATGCTTTGGATGGGGGCTGCTGCCGGAAATCTGGGGAGCATGACGAACGTAGTACGAATGTGTTTGCGATATGGTAATTTAGCAACACTGGAAGACGGTTATGGAATTAACCTGTTGCCTTTGGCTACATTTGCCATGGAAACTTATGCCGATGATCCTTGTGAGCTGTTTGTTCCCAAAATAACAGCGGGAGATACGATGTATGATGCAAAGACCGTTCGCCTGATAGCCCAGATGAATAAAGCTATCTCTGTCGTTCAATATAAGGTTGAAGGAGAAATCATTCGCCGTCGTCCGGAATTTGGTATGGATGACCGGATGCTGCTTCATCGGATTAACCTGGAGAAAGGAACGATTCATTTGAATGGGAAGGATTATGAATTGAAAGATAAATATTGGCCGACTTTAGATCCTAAAGATCCGTATCGTCTGTCGATAGAAGAAGAAGATATGTTACGTCGTATCCAGCGTTCTTTTGAAGGAAGCGAGAAACTGCGTAAGCATATGCTTTGCCTGTTCCGTCATGGCAGTATGTATAAGGTTTGTAATTCCAACCTGCTGTTTCATGCTTCTGTTCCGATGAATAGTGATGGGACCTTGAAAGAAGTAAAAGTGGACGGTGAATATTTCAAGGGAAAGGCCTTGTTGGATAAAGTTGATCAGTTGGTACGGACTGCTTATTTTGATCCAGAGGATTCACCTCAGAAACAGTTTGCCATGGATTATATCTGGTATTTGTGGTGTGGTAAGGATTCTCCTTTGTTTGATAAAAGCCGGATGGCCACATTCGAACGTTGTTTCTTATCAGAAAAGGAACTTCAAAAGGAAGAAAAAGGAGCTTATTATACCTTGCGAGAAGAGGAATCGGTGTGCGATATGTTGTTGGATGAATTTGGAGTAACCGGTGAACATCGGCACATCGTCAACGGTCATGTACCGGTTCGTTCCATCAAGGGTGAAAATCCGATTAAGGCCAATGGAAAACTGTTGGTTATTGATGGCGGATTCTCGAAAGCTTATCATTCGGAGACGGGAATTGCCGGTTATACGTTGGTTTATCATTCACGCGGATTTCAACTGGTACAGCATGAACCTTTTCAGTCAACGACAAAAGCTATTGAAGAAGGCTTGGATATTCGCTCAACAACGATCGTTGTCGAGCTGAGTGCACACCGTCAGATGGTAAAAGATACCGATAAAGGGGCTGAACTGAAGCAACAGATACAGGATTTGGAGAATCTTTTGTATGCTTATCGGAACGGTTTGCTTCAGGAACGCGAACGAGAACTCCGTTATTATTACAGATATTAGTCGGTTCTTGAGTATGAAGAATCGTATTGCCTTATTACCATTATTGTCGGTCTGTCTGGTTTTGCTGTTTGGCTTGAGCCTGGTTTATGGAGCCGTCTCTATTCCTTTACGGGAAGTTATCGATATTTTATGCGGCAAGGGCTCTTCTTCGCCGGCTTGGGAACATATTGTATGGCAGGCCAGGTTACCTCAGGCGGTGACAGCTCTTTTTGCAGGTGCCTCCTTGGCCGTAAGTGGATTGCTGTTACAGACGTTGTTTAGGAATCCGTTGGCAGGGCCTTCCATATTGGGTATCAGTGATGGTGCTAATCTGGGGGTAGCGGCTGTATTATTATATTGGGGAGGAAGTATCAGTCAGGTATCCGACTTTCCCATTACCGGATATGTAGCCGTGATCTTGGCTGCTTTATTGGGAGCATTTGCTATTTTAGGTATCATTATCTATTTCTCCTCGAAGGTGAAAAACAATGTCATGCTGCTGATTATCGGAATAATGATCGGTTATATGGCATCTTCTCTGATTTCAATCTTGAATTATTATGCAGCAGCCGATCGTGTACATGCTTTTGTGATGTGGGGGTTAGGTAACTTCTCGGCTGTTTCTATGGAACAATTACCTTTCTTCTCGATAGTTTCGGTAACTGGACTTTTATTATCGGTACTGCTTATCAAACCATTGAATGCTTTGCTGCTGGGAGAAATGTATGCAGCCAATTTGGGAGTAAAAGTAAAGCAGGCACGTATGCAAATCTTATTCTGTACCGGATTACTGACAGCCATTGTGACTGCTTTTTGTGGTCCCATCTCTTTTATCGGATTGGCTGTACCTCATATAGCACGTCTGCTGTTAGGCACATCCAATCATAAGTTATTAGTTCCGGCAACGATATTGGCTGGTTCGTGTGTAGCTTTGTTATGTAATTTGCTGATGGTTGTTCCGGGCAGCAATACAATATTACCTTTGAATGCTGTTACACCAATGTTGGGTGCACCGGTCATCATTTATGTAATTATCAATCGTAAAAACATTCAGTATTTTAATTGAGGATGAAACAGGATCCGGTTATCACGACAAATGCTTTGACGATAGGCTATCTGTTGAAAGGTGGGCGGAGGAAAGTCGTACACGAAGGCTTGGACTTGCAGTTACGAGCAGGAGAAGTAACTTGTCTTTTGGGATTGAATGGGGCCGGTAAGTCAACATTACTTCGTACATTATGTGGTTTTCAGCCCCCGTTGCAAGGAGAAATTTATTTGTCAGGGAAGGCTTTGGATAGCTACTCCAGGGCTTCGTTTGCCATGACACTGGGTGTTGTATTGACCGAGAAAACGAATGCCGGAGGATTGACTGTTTATGAATTGGTTTCTCTGGGCAGGCATCCTTATACAGGCTTTTGGGGTAGATTACGGGAAGCGGATAGACAAATCATAGAAGATTCGATGGAGGCTGTAGGTATTACGCATAAAGCCTCTCAGTTCGTTTCGGAACTGAGCGATGGAGAACGCCAGAAGGCTATGATAGCTAAAGTATTGGCTCAGCAGTGTCCGGTTATTTTACTGGATGAACCGACCGCTTTTCTGGATGTGACCAGCCGGATTGAAACGATGGCTCTTCTGCATCGTTTGGCAGTAGAGCAACAAAAGGCTATTTTGTTGTCTACCCACGATTTGGATTTGGCAATCCAGATGGCAGATTGTTTATGGCTGTTGGCAAAAGACAAACCGATGGTTGCAGGTTCTCCTGAAGATCTGATTCTGCAAGGTGCATTTACTTCTTTCTTTGATCGGGGCATGATTCATTTTGATTCCCTGACGGGTAAATTGAATTTGGTACAAAAGAATCAGCCTGTATTGGTGAGAGGCGAATCGAATTTAGTCTATTGGTTGGGCAATGCCTTGAAACGTAATGGCTTTGATCCGATGGAAAATGGTCATGCGGATATCGAGATTACAGCTCAAACTTCTTCTTGTATGCTTTTGCATCAAGTGGGTCGGGAACCTCATACTTTCACTTCTGTTGCTTCATTGATGGAATATTTGAAAGATATGTCTTCCTTTATCCATAATTAACAGAATAACATGCAACTTTTGAGGGGTAAAAACTGTCTATATAGTATATATTAAATATTTAAACAGGAAGAAAAGTATGAAAAGATTAGTAATGATGTTGGTTGCATTCCTGTTGGTAGGAACAGGAGCCATGTTTGCTCAAGAAGATACGAGAGCTGCTAGAAAAGCGGCTAAGGAAGCTGAAAAAGCTGCTCAAGAAGCAGCCGAAATGCAGGCGTTTGAAACGGCTAAGAAAGCTATATTCGATAAAGATTTCGTTTTGGAAGCCGACCGGGTTGAATTCAAGCGAGGTAATTTTAAGTATGTAACACCGAGTACGAATTTTGTCTCTTTAATAGATGGAAAGGCAACGGTACAGTTATCGTTCGACGGAGCTTTTTCCGGACCGAACGGAATAGGCGGAATTACAGTGGAAGGAACTCCTTCGAATGTAGAGGTTGAAACCGATAAGAAAGGAAATGTAAACTTTAAGATGATGGTACAGGGAATAGGTATTTCCGCTTCTATTACCATACGGATGATAGAAGGATCGTCCAAATGTACGGCGACTGTTTCACCAAACTTCAATAGCAACCGGATTTCTTTCACCGGAACGGTTTATCCAAGTGCGGAATCATCTGTCTTTAAAGGACGAACTTTGTAATATCGGTCAGGAGTTTATAAGTACAGGATTCGGAAACTAACGAATTCTAAAAAAGAAAGTCACGAGAATTAAAATCGATTCTCGTGACTTTTTTTGTAAACTTTCGTAGCTTTGTTGTCCAAACAAATGATTTTACGTTATGCAGTTATCTTTAGAACAAAAAGACATTCATAAATTCCTGATGATAGGAGATAAAGTACTGATTAAACCGAAGAATCCACAAAGCCAGACAAAGACTGGACTTTATTTGCCACCTTCGGTACAGGAGAAGGAGAAAATACAGGTCGGTTATATTATAAAGGTAGGACCGGGATATCCGCTTCCGGCACAGAATGAGGAACGGGAAGTTTGGGAAAAGAAAGAAGAAGAAGTCCGTTACTTGCCGTTGCAGGCTCAGGAAGGTGACTTGGCTGTTTATTTGCAGAATGCCGCCTACGAGATCAATTTTAATGAAGAAAAGTATCTGATAGTACCTCATTCTGCTATTTTAATGTTGGTTCGGGATGAAGGATTGTTTGAATAATTAGATTTTTTCTTGACAAAAGTCGTTTTATCTAATTTAATAGCGTATATTTGCTTTCTGTTAATCAATACAAACTTTCGATAAAATGCGATTATATGAATAAGATAGTTGGTAAAGAGTTTTTCTCGGAAAAAGTCGTGAAGCTTGAAGTCGAAGCTCCGCTGATTGCCCGTTCTCGGAAAGCCGGGCATTTTGTGATTGTGCGCGTAGGTGAAAAAGGTGAACGTATGCCTTTAACCATTGCAGAAGCTGATGTGAAGAAGGGTACAATTACACTGGTTGTTCAAGAAGTTGGTCTCTCTTCTACCAAACTGTGTCAGTTGGAAGTAGGTGACTACATAACGGATGTGGTAGGTCCGTTGGGACAGGCAACGCATATCGAAAAGTTTGGTACAGTGGTTTGCGCCGGTGGAGGTGTGGGGGTTGCTCCTATGTTACCGATTGTGCAGGCACTGAAGGCTGCAGGAAACCGAGTGATTACGGTTTTGGCCGGCCGGACAAAAGAACTGATTATTTTGGAAAAGGAAATGCGAGCCAGTTCGGATGAGGTGATTATCATGACGGACGACGGTTCGTATGGACAGAAAGGTTTGGTAACAGAGGGAGTAGAAGCTGTCATTTTGAGGGAGAAAGTAGACAAGTGCTTTGCCATTGGTCCGGCTATCATGATGAAGTTTGTCTGCCTGCTGACCAAGAAATATGATATCCCGACAGATGTTTCTTTGAATACGATCATGGTGGATGGTACGGGTATGTGTGGTGCATGCCGTATTACAGTGGGTGGAAAGACGAAGTTCGTTTGTGTCGATGGACCGGAGTTTGACGGTCATCAGGTGGACTTCGACGAGATGCTCAAACGTATGGGGGCTTTCAAGAAGATTGAACGGGAAGAAATCCATAAGCTGGATCATCTGGAAGAGGCACATGCGGCAGCGTTGAATGACCGTACAGCTCCGTGGCGGGAAGAATTGCGGAAAGCGATGAAGCCTAAGGAACGTACAGCGATTCCGCGTGTCAAGATGAATGAACTGGATCCGGAATATCGCTCACATACGCGTCTAGAAGAAGTAAATCAGGGATTAACGGCTGAACAGGCTCGTACAGAGGCAAGCCGTTGCCTGGACTGTGCGAATCCGACATGTATGACGGGTTGTCCGGTAGGTATTAATATTCCATCTTTTATCAAGAATATTGAACGTGGTGAATTTTTGGAAGCTGCTAAAGTTCTGAAGGAAACGAGTGCGCTGCCGGCTGTTTGTGGTCGTGTTTGTCCGCAGGAAAAGCAATGTGAATCGAAGTGTATCCATTTGAAGATGGGACACGAAGCCGTTGCTATCGGTTATTTGGAACGCTTTGCTGCCGACTATGAACGGGAAAGTGGACAGATTTCCTTACCCGAAGTAGCTCAGCCTAATGGTATTAAGGTTGCGGTTATCGGTTCGGGGCCTGCTGGTCTTTCTTTTGCAGGTGATATGGCGAAACTGGGATATGAAGTAACTGTGTTTGAAGCTTTGCATGAGATTGGCGGAGTGCTGAAGTATGGTATCCCGGAATTCCGTTTACCCAATAAGATCGTAGATGTGGAGATCGAGAATCTTTCCAAGTTGGGTGTAACCTTTGTGAAAGATTGTATCGTTGGAAAGACAATCAGTGTGGAAGATCTGAAAGCTGATGGTTTCCAAGGAATCTTTGTCGCTTCGGGTGCTGGCCTGCCTAACTTTATGAATATTCCGGGCGAGAACTCCATCAATATTATGTCATCTAATGAATATCTGACTCGTGTGAACTTGATGGATGCGGCGAATCCGGAATCAGACACACCGGTTGCGTTTGGCAAACGTGTAGCTGTGATTGGCGGAGGTAATACGGCGATGGATTCTGTCCGTACTGCGAAACGTCTGGGAGCAGAGAAGGCAATGATTATTTATCGTCGTTCAGAGCAGGAAATGCCGGCGCGTCTGGAAGAAGTAAAACATGCAAAGGAAGAAGGAGTCGAGTTCCTGACTTTACATAATCCGATTGAATACAAGGCTGACGAGAAAGGTCGTGTTAAACAAGTCGTACTGCAGAAGATGGAACTGGGCGAACCAGATGCTTCTGGTCGCCGGAGTCCGGTACCGATTCCGGGTGCTATCGAAACATTGGATATTGACTTGGCAATTGTCAGTGTAGGTGTTTCGCCGAATCCGATAGTTCCTCATTCTATTCCGGGGTTGGAATTAGGACGAAAAGGTACGATTGCTGTTAATGAGAATATGGAATCTTCCATTCCGATGATTTATGCCGGAGGAGATATTGTCCGTGGAGGTGCTACGGTTATCTTGGCAATGGGCGATGGTCGTCGTGCGGCAGCAGCCATGCATCAACAGTTGTCGAAGAATAAATAATATATTGGGTTGATTTTATACTGAAATAAAGAAAGTCCGGTTGCAGGTTTTATGGCAAGGCAACCGGACTTCTTGTCTTTTATTGCTTCAGAATGATTTCGGGTTACTTTTGGATAATTGGATGTCTATTGTGATAGATCTTTCTTGGACCGGAATTGTGTAGGTGTCATTCCTAAGTGTTTTTTCGTATATTTCGTGAAAAATGACAGATTCGGAAAATCCAGATCCAGTGCAATTTCCTTAATACTCTTGCTTGAATACTTGAGTTCATATTTGATGCATTCAACGGCATGTTCGTTGATAATTGATAAGGCATTTTTTCCTCGAATCTGTTTGACTATGCGCGATAAGTATTTGGGGGAATAACAAAGCTTATCGGCATAATAGGAAACAGACCGATGTTGTCCATTATCCGACATGAGTTCTTCCATGAACCGCTTGAAAACATAATCAGCCTGTAAAGGTTTTTGGGAAGTGTCTATTGGATTATCCGGTAAATTGATCTTTGCGTTGATGATTCCCATCATTTCACAAAAGAATGCTCCAAACAAAAGTTGTAAGACTTCCTTCTTTTCTTCAAACATGGTACTTTTGATCCGCGAATTGATCAATAACCGATATTGATCGAATGATTCGACTTCATCCGGACTGAGATGTCTGACCGGATTCTTATGAATATAGTGCATGACCTTCCAATGGTCTTTATCGAATTGTAAAGTACGTTCCAGAAAAGGTGCAGACAGACAGGCAAATTCGGTTGCATGGTTTGGACTGGCCAAAACCTTACTGATGATCAGATTTGGCGGACTGAGTAACAAATCGTTTTTCTCCAGAGAATAACTTTGGTTGTTTAGTTCGATCTGGATATGACCTTCCGTGCAGAATAACATGAGGAACAAATCAAGTTTAACCTTCTCTTGCCCTAAAAGAAGGTGATCAAGACTATTGCTTACAACCAAATAATCGTCGGCATAACTGTCATGATTGTAACTTTTGAGTTGTTCAATATTCACTTTGATGATTTCTTCTTGTTCCATATTCCTATTTTTTGTCGCCAAAGATGGGAAATAAAGATACTAGTTCTACATTCAATTTGCTATCAAAAATGTCCTATTTTCCACTTTGCGGCAAACCTCAAAAGGCAAAAAGGGAAATGGATCATTCCTGTGCGAAAAAAGATTACTCGTGTGATTTCCTCTTACGGTACTTTTGCCGCGAATTTTAAATTATTGATATGAATACATTAGGAAGAAAATGCTGGCAAATAGCTCTTATTTGCTTTACGTTAGGGTTGATCTCCTGCAAACAGGAGGAGAAAGGACAAGCTGAGGCAAAGTATTCGGTGATGAGAATCTCCGCAAATGCCGAGAAAGAAGTGATGACTTCCTATTCAGCTACTATTGAGGGGAAACAGGATATAGCGATATATCCTCAAGTTTCAGGTTATATTGAAAAGTTATGTGTAACTGAGGGTGAGAAAGTACGTGAAGGACAGATTCTGTTTGTAATAGATCAAGTCCCGTACAAAGCCGCTCTTGAGACTGCCTTGGCAAATGTGAAAGTGGCAGAAGCTTCATTGGCTACAGCTGAACTGACATACAACAGTACCAAGGCTTTGTTTGAACAGAAAGTTGTTTCGGATTATAACTTACAGACTAGCCGGAATTCTTATCTCACGGCACAGGCTCAACTGGCACAGGCAAAAGCTGAAGAAGTGAACGCCCGGAATAACTTATCGTATACGGAAGTAAAAAGTCCGAGTGATGGTGTTATCGGAATGTTGCCTTATCGAAAAGGTGCTTTGGTAAGTCCTTCTATTCCGCAACCGTTGACGACAGTTTCTGATAATTCGGATATGTATGTATATTTCTCGATGACCGAGAATCAGTTACTGGCATTAGCCCGACAGTATGGAACTGTTGATCAGGCGATCAAAGATATGCCGGAAATCCAGCTTCAGTTGAACGATCAGAGTATGTACGAGAAGAAGGGACGGATCGAATCTATCAGTGGAGTAATCGACAAAACCACAGGAACTGTAGGTGTCCGTGCTGTTTTCCCGAATGAAGCTCGTCTGTTACACAGTGGATCTTCTGGTAATGTGCTGATCCCAAGTACTTATAAGAATTGTATTTTGATTCCTCAAGGAGCAACAGTTCAGTTGCAGGATAAGATTATCACGTATAAGATTGTAGATGGTAAAGCTACTTCTACTTTGATTCAGGTAGCTAGTGTTGACGATGGACGTGAATACATTGTATTGGACGGATTGAAAGAAGGAGATGAAATCGTTTCGGAAGGAGCTGGTATGCTTCGTGAAGGAACTCAGATAAAATAAGGATATGGCTTTATGAAAGGAAATATATTTATTAAGCGGCCTGTGATGGCCCTGTCTATTTCTATTCTGATCCTGATCGTCGGATTTATTTCGTTGGCAACATTGCCTGTTGAGCAGTATCCGGATATTGCGCCGCCTACTGTTCGTGTGGAGGCAACTTATACAGGAGCCAACGCGGAAGCCGTTATGAACAGTGTGATTATGCCGTTGGAAGAAAGTATCAACGGTGTGGAAAACATGATTTATATCACATCAACGGCAACCAACTCGGGTTCGGCAGAAATCTTGGTTTACTTCAAACAGGGAACGGATCCGGATATGGCGGCTGTCAATGTACAGAACCGTGTTTCCAAAGCTCAGGGTTTATTACCTTCTGAAGTAACAAAAATCGGTGTCAGTACGACGAAACGTCAGAATAGTTTCTTGCAGATTGGAGCCTTGGTTAGTCCGGACAATCGTTATGATGAAACATTCTTGGCCAATTATCTGGATATAAATGTTATTCCACAGATTAAACGTATTCAGGGCGTTGGTGATGTCTTGGAATTAGGTGATACCTATAGTATGCGTATTTGGATGAAGCCGGATCGTATGGCTCAATATGGATTGGTTCCTTCGGATGTAACAACTGCGTTAGGAGAACAGAACATTGAGTCGCCAACAGGTTCATTGGGAGAAAATTCAGATCATGTATTCCAATATACGATGAAATATAAAGGACGTCTGAAAAGTACGGAAGAGTTTGAGAATATTGTAATCCGTTCACAGTCCGATGGTTCGGTTTTACGTCTAAAGGATGTAGCAGAAGTTGAATTAGGACGTCTTTCTTATAGTTATCATGGTGAAGTAGATGGTGCTCCGGGTGTGATTTTTATGGTATTCCAGGTTGCTGGAGCCAACGCAACAGCGGTTAATGAAGAAATCTCCGCGTTGTTGGATGATATGTCTAAGGAACTTCCGACGGGAACTGAATTTATCCAGATGATGAGTGTCAATGATTTCTTGTTTGCTTCTATTCATAATGTAGTGGAAACTTTGGTCATTGCCATTATCCTGGTTGTATTGGTAGTTTATTTCTTCTTGCAGGATTTCAAGAGTACGTTGATACCATCTATTTCGATTATCGTTTCTTTGATCGGAACATTCGCTTGCTTGCAAATTGCCGGTTTCAGTATCAATATCCTGACATTGTTTGCCTTGGTGTTGGCCATTGGTACGGTTGTGGATGATGCCATTATTGTGGTAGAAGCGGTGCAGGCGAAGTTTGATGTTGGCTATAAGTCTTCTTATCTGGCGACAAAAGATGCTATGAGCGATGTAACCATGGCGGTTATTTCTTGTACGGGTGTGTTTATGGCTGTATTTATCCCTGTTACATTCATGGGTGGAACATCTGGTGTCTTCTACACGCAGTTTGGTGTAACAATGGCTGTGGCTGTTGGTTTGTCTTGTATTAATGCATTGACTCTTTGTCCGGCCTTGTGTGCCATGATGATGAAACCTTCGGATGGAGAAAAAGGTGCCAAAAGTTTCAACGGTCGGGTACGTGCGGCTTATAATGCTTCTTATAATGCTCTGTTAGGTAAATATAAGAAAGGATTGATGTTCTTGTTCCATCACCGGTGGATGGCTTGGGCTTCATTTGCGGTGGTAATCGTCTTATTGGTTTACCTGATGACGACCACAAAAACAGGATTGGTTCCACAGGAAGACCAGGGTGTTATGATGGTCAATGTAAGTACGTCGCCGGGTAATACGTTGGTAGAAACAGATAAAGTATTGGATAAAGTAGAGAATATACTAAGGAATACACCAGAGGTAGAACATTACTCAAGAACGGCTGGTTATGGATTGATTTCCGGACAAGGAACTTCGTATGCAACGTTGATTGTCCGATTAAGGAACTGGGAAGAACGAGAAGGCAAAGAACACACGGTGGATGCTGTGATGAAACAGTTGAATGCTCAGTTTGCCTTGATTAAAGAAGCGCAGATCTTCTGCTTCCAGCCGGCTATGATTCCGGGTTACGGTACGGGTAACTCAACCGAATTGTATCTGGAGGACAAGACGGGTGGCGACATGGGTACTTTCTATCAATTGGCTATGCAATATTTGGGTGCGCTGAACCAGCGGCCGGAAGTAGCAATGGCTTATACTTCGTATGCCATGAACTTCCCGCAGATTTCAGTTGATGTAGATGCTGCCAAATGTAAACGTGCCGGTATTTCTCCCAATACGGTATTGGATGCTTTAGGATCTTATTGTGGTGGTTCGTATGTGTCTAACTTCAATAAGTTTGGTAAAGTATATCGTGTCATGCTGCAGGCATCGCCTGAAACCCGATTGGATAAACATGCCTTGGACAATATGTTTGTACGTAATGGAGATGAAATGGCTCCGATCAGCCAGTTCGTTACGATTAAGAATGTATTAGGTGCTGAAGTAGCCAAACGTTTCAACTTGTATAATACCATTACAGTCAATGTGAATGCGGCAGAAGGATATTCAACAGGTGAAGTTCAGCAGGCCATCAAGGAAGTTGCGGAACAGATGCTTCCTACCGGCTATGGTTATGAATATGGAGGTATGGCTCGTGAAGAGGCTTCAAGTGGTGGTGCACAGACGGTCTTTGTATATGTTCTTTGCGTTGTCTTGATTTATCTGATTCTTGCTTGTCTGTATGAAAGTTTCTGGGTTCCGTTGGCAGTTATCTTATCCGTTCCGTTTGGTTTGATGGGTAGTTTCTTGTTTGCCAAGATTGCCGGTCTGGAAAACAACATCTATTTGCAGACAGGTGTGATTATGTTGATTGGTCTGTTGGCAAAGACGGCCATCTTGATTACCGAATATGCTATTGAACGCCGGCGTAAAGGCATGGGAATTGTTTCGGCCGCTTATTCTGCCGCTCAGGCACGTTTACGTCCGATTCTGATGACCGTTCTGACAATGGTATTTGGTATGTTACCTTTGATGTTCTCAACTGGTGCCGGAGCGAATGGTAATAGTTCATTGGCAACGGGTGTTGTGGGTGGTATTACGATAGGTACGTTGGCTATACTTTTCGTTGTTCCTGTTCTCTTTATTTTCTTCGAATATTTACAGGAAAGATTGCGTAAACCGCTGTCTGAAGAAGAAGACATGCAGATTGTGTATGAAAAACTAAAGACTCAGGCAGAACGTGATGCGTTGAATACTAATAAGTAAATGAAAGAATGAAACGTATGAATAAATGGATTTTCATGATAGGCGCTACTTGCATGTTGAGTAGTTGCGGAATATATTCGACCTATAAGCCACAGACATCGGTGCCGGAAAACTTGTATGGAGAAGAGTTCTTGGCAGAGGATACAGTGAGCTTGGGTAATTTGGAGTGGCGGGAATTATTTAAAGACCCGCAACTCCAGGCTTTGATCGAAAGAGGATTGCAGAACAATACGGATTTGCGGACAGCACAACTCCGGGTTGAAGAGGCAAAAGCTGCTTTATTGGCTGCTAAATTGTCGTTCTTGCCTTCGTTGGCTTTCTCGCCGCAAGGTACAATAAGTAGTTTTGATGGCGAAACATCGAAGACTTATACGGTTCCGGTTTCGGCTAGTTGGGAATTGGATATCTTTGGAAAATTGCGTAATGCCAAGAAACAGGCTCAGGCAGCCTATGAACAGAGTGAAGATTACCAGCAGGCTGTTCATTCCAGTTTGATTGCTAATATAGCCAATACGTATTATACTTTACTGATGCTGGATGAGCAGTTGGCTATTTCGGAAAAAACTGCTGTTTCGTGGAAAGAAACCGTACAATCGACCGAGGCGTTGATGAATGCCGGCTTAGCCAACGAGAGTGCTGTTTCGCAAATGAAAGCAACTTATTTTGAAGTTGAGAATTCGGTGCTTGATTTGAAGGAACAGATTAATCAGGCAGAAAACAGTTTGGCTTTGTTGTTGGCTGAATCTCCGCAGAGTTTTGATCGGGGGCGTTTGGCTGATCAGGAATTTCCGGAAGAGTTTTCGGTGGGTGTGCCGATACAGCTTTTGGCTAACCGTCCGGATGTACGGGAAGCTGAGCGTCAGCTTGAGCAGGCTTTTTATGTAACGAACCAGGCTAACGCAGCTTTTTATCCGTCGATTACACTCAGCGGAAGTGCAGGATGGACAAATTCTGCAGGAGCTCTTATTACGAATCCGGGAAAGTTCCTGGCTTCGGCTGTAGCTTCGCTGACAGAACCTTTGTTTAATAGAGGAACATTGATTGCTCAGAAACGTATTGCCAAGGCGCAGCAGGAAGAAGCTTCCCTGACATTTCAGCAAAAACTGTTGAGTGCCGGTAGCGAGGTTAATGATGCCTTGACCTCTTATCAGACGAGTAGAAATAAACGTAGTAACTATGAACAGCAGATTGTCTCTTTGGAAAATGCTTTGCGAAGTACAACGTTGTTGATGGAACATGGTACGACTACTTATCTGGAAGTATTGACGGCAAAACAAACGTTACTGAGTGCTGAGTTGTCACAAGTAGCCAATCAGTTTAAAGAAATCCAGAGTGTGATCAATTTGTATCAGGCTTTGGGCGGCGGACGGATCTAAAACGATTGGATCACTGAAAGAATAAAGCTGGGAAAAGTATCCTTTGAAGAAAAGAATGAGGTTAAACTAAGCGGATAGTCTTTTTCTTATAACTCATGTTTCTTCATATTAACGATTAAAATTTCTTCCGAATGAATTGCTCCTTCAAAGGGCTTTTCCCGGCTTTTTTATCATAAAAGAACTGTTTGAAGGCAAATCGATTGTGGGTTTATTCGGAAAAAACTTACCGAAAAAAGTACAATGATAGCTATTCTTGACTATATTTGCCTCGGTTTTAAGGCAAACATAAGGAAAGATGCCGGAGTGGTCGAACGGGGCGGACTCGAAATCCGCTATACGGCTCTGCTGTATCCAGGGTTCGAATCCCTGTCTTTCCGCAAGATACAGCTATAAGGAACGGAGAGATCTGCGGGTCTCTCCGTTTTTTATGCCCTTTAAGTTGTATAATTGTACAACTTTTCTTATTTTTGTCCTATGAGAAAGATTATAGCATATAAACAATACTTCTCTGATTTCATTAAAACACTTTCTCCAAATGAAGTTAATAAAATAAGAAGAGCTTTGGACTTGTTTAAAGTAGAAGATAAGTTACCGAGGCATTTTATTAAGTTCATTAGAGATGGATTATATGAATTCAGGATTAATTATGGGAACAATGAGTTTAGAATCTTTTTCATATATGATGGAAATACAGTAGTTATTTTATTTAATGCTTTTAGAAAAAAGACACAAAGAATACCTGAACGTGAGATAGAAAAGGCTTTAAGATTAAAAGAGGAATATTATGGAACTAAAGGAAATCGGTAAAGATCTGTATGATATCGACGCTTGGCTGGATGAAGGTCTGGGTAAAGAAGGTTCTGCTGAACGAGAAAAAAATAGAGAAAAAGCATGGGAAGAATATAATGCTCAGATTCTTCTGGAGGCTCGGAAGAATGCACATTTGACACAAGCTGAATTAGCAAAGCGTATTGGTGCTGATAAAGGATATATTTCGAGAATAGAACGAGGATTAACAGTCCCTTCTGTTGCGACTTTATATAAGATAGCTGCAGCTATGGGTTTGACTGTCGAACTTCGACCTCTTTAAGAAGGTGTATATAATAATGAACGGAGAGATCTGCGAGTCTCTCCGTTTTTATTTAGAGTGATGATTAATGTAGTGAATTATGATACTTTCTTTGCTATGTAAAATCCATAGCTATAATAATTCTTGTATTTCATATATAGTTCAAACTCTTTTTTATCATGCTCAATTAGTGCTTGAGCTTCTGGTAAATGTCCATAAACCTTTAAAAAGTTATCTTGATTTGCTTGTAAGGGCTTATAATAATTGTCAATCCAACAGGATTCCGGAAGTATGAAAAATCCTAGAACTTGAAAACCTGCTTCTTCTAATACTTTTATTTTATTGGATGCTGTATCAATTTCAGGATAGTCGTTTTCCCAAAAGCGGGTTATTTCTTCAGGACGTTGTTGTGTTGTCCAAGTGATTTCTGAAACAGCTAGTATGCCATTTGGTTTTAGAAAATCCTTCCAATAATATATTCCCTTTTTGAAGCCTATGTTATATATGGCTCCTTCTGACCATATTAAATCTAACGATTCTTTTTCAAAGGGTAAAGAATCCATAGATGTTTGTAACGTAAAGACTTGGGCTGTAACTTTTACTTTAGACAAATCCTGTTTTAGTTTGGTTAAGAATTCTTTGAATAGATCAATAGCAATAATTTCTCCTTTTAGCTCTTGGGCTAAAATTTTTGTTTGGGCACCAGTTCCACAGCCAATATCTGCTATTTTGAGTGGTTGATTGGTATTGATGGTGGATAGACTGAGAGCTAATCGTGTCTCATAATTTCCCCCTGGTCCTTGTCGTTTATTGTTTATATGTAAATTCATTAATAAATCCAACTCGTTCATCTTTGTTTTTAGTCTTTATGTTTACATATGTAGGAAACAAATATAATGTTTTTTATAATATTATTATTCATAAAGTTCAGCATCTCTTCCCTTTTTATGTAAAACAAGCAATGAATTCTTTAGTTCACGGCGTGAACTAAGTAATCTACGGCGTGAACTACTTAATCCACGACGTGAACTAAGTAATCCGCGACGTGGATTAAAGAATGATTCGACCGAATTCAAACTTTAGGTGATGGAAACGGATAAATAGATATCTGTTCTTTCTTTTTAGAAACAGAGAATAATGACAAACTTATAAATCATTCATTCTGTTTGTGGATCGTTTGGAATTTCAATATCTTTGGAGACTTTGAGGGGAACTGCTGTGCTGTCGATATTATTCCCTCACGAAGTCATGTTAGAAATGGAAATCTGTATAAAAATGAAGCTTGTTTTTCGAATCCTGTTGTTATTAACTCCTTTTATAGGGTTGGGATGTTCAGATTCAGAACCGGAATTCTCGGAAGAGGATTTGCCCAATCGAACGATTTTGGTCTATCTGGCGGCCGAAAACTCATTGTCTTCCTTTGCATTGGATGATTATGACGAGATGCTTTTAGGTATGGAATCTGTATCGGAAAAGAATCATTTGCTGGTATATGTGGATGTGAATAAGGATAAACAGGGAAACACGGCTTTACCGCAGTTAATACATATCGGAAAGAATGCTCAAACCGGCTTGGTAGAGGAAACGTTGGTCTATGAGTATCCGGAACAGGATGCTTCATCGGTAACGGTTGAACGGATGACGGACGTATTCCAGCGGGCTTTTTCAGCTTATCCGGCGAAGAGTTACGGATTGGTTCTCTGGTCGCACGGCGATGGCTGGTTGCCTGTTTCGAAATCGCTTCGTTCATTTGGTCAGGATGGTGGCAGCAGTGGCCCGCAAATGGATATTTTGGATTTGGAAGAGGCTGTGGCAAAAGGTACGGAGCTTTTGGGAAAAGCTTCCGGTTTTGACTTTATTTATTTTGATGCCTGCTTTATGCAAGGTGTAGAAGTGGCTTATCAATTTAGGAATTATACGAATTATATCGTTGCTTGTCCATTGGAAACTCCCGGTCCAGGTTCTCCTTATGATCTGGTATTGAATCCTTTGTTTGCCGATACACAGGCTAATGTTGTAGGTATGGCTGAAACGTATTATAATTCGTATGCCGATCTTTATGCCGGAGGTGTAGGCGGAAGTAACGATCATTGGACTTCTGGTGCGGCTATTTCGGTAGTACAGACATCTGGTCTGACTGCTTTGGCCGACGAAACCCGGGTGATCTATCAGGCACATTTCGATAAAATCTATTCATTGACAGAAGCAGATTTGGCGGATGTACAAGTATATGATCCGGATCGTCGGTATAATGGTGTGTATAAACAGGCCTATTATGACTTCGGAGACTTGGTAGAACAGTTGGCAACCGAAGAAGAATACAGTCGTTGGAAACAAGCACTTGACATAGCCGTTCCTTATAAAGCCAGTACGCCTACCTGTTATTCGGTTTATTATGGCGGTTGGGGCGGCAATATGCCTATTCATTCTTTTTCCGGCTTTTCGTCTTACTTCCCTTTTCAGAACAATACAAAATATACCGATTGGAATACCTATTATAAAGGTTTGGCTTGGGCAGAAAGTTTAGGAATGTGGTGAGGAGATCAATTATGAATATGTTACGTTGGTTTTGGAAAACTTCTCGGGGAATACGACTTTCTGTACTGCTAAGTAGCTTTATAGGAGTCTTGTATGTGGGTATTTCATTAGCATTTGTTTATGTATGTAAAATGTTGATGGATATAGCGACTGGCGATGTTCAGGCTCGTATGGAAGTATATGTTGGCTTATTGATAGGCTGTATTGTTGGACAAATATCCCTTTCTGCGATTAATACCCGTTTATCTGTTTATAATGATGTTCAACTACGGAATAATCTTCGGTATCATTTATTCTCTCATTTACTTGATACAGCATATATAGTTGATCGGAAGCGACGTCACACAGGAGATATACTTAATCGGCTGATTGAAGATGTCAGGATTGTAACTAATGCGATTGGCCAATTATTTCCGTCTTTATTAGTAACAAGCGTCCAATTTATTGCTGCCTTCTTTTTCCTTTTGTCATTGGAGTCTCGTTTAGCTATAGTTGTGGTACTGATTATGCCGTTATGCTTGGTCATCAGTAAATTGTTTTATCGGAAAATGCAACAGATGACATTGACTATTCGGCAAACGGATAGTCGTGTTCAATCTTATTTACAGGAAAGCATACAGCATCAAACTCTTTTACAGACGTTAGAACAAACTTCCGTAACAACGGGATTTCTTCGTACTCTTCAGGGTGAACTTTATGGGCAAGTCATGAAGCGTAACCGTTTTTCTCTTTTTTCACAGGTACTTGTTCGCTTGGCATTCTCGACAGGTTATGTCGTTGCATTTTTATGGGGTGTGCATGGCATTGCCTCGGGAGTAATAACCTTTGGAACCATGACGGCTTTTCTTCAGTTGGTAGGACAGGTGCAACGTCCGTTAATGGACATGGCTCGTTTGGTTCCGGGCTTTATTACTGCAACTGCTTCTTCCAAACGGTTGATGGAACTTGAGAAAGAAGATACGACAGCCCATGTGCCTCCCGTAAAATTGGAAGGATGTATCGGTGTTAAAATCGAGAATCTTTCTTTTTCCTATCCAGATAGTTCACATCCTGTCTTTGAAAGATTCTCATTTGATTTTAGACCGGGAAGCCGGACTGCTATTGTTGGTGAAACCGGGGCCGGCAAAAGTACATTGATCCGTTTGATTTTAGCCTTGCTGAAACCAGATCAAGGATATTTAACTATATATAATCAGAAAGAACAAATACCGATCTCTGTAGCTACTCGTTGTAATTTAATATATGTTCCCCAGGGAAATAGCTTGTTGAGTGGTACAATCCGAGATAATCTTTTATTGGGCAATCCACAAGCAACAGAGGCTGATATTTGCCGGGTGCTGAATGTGGCTGTAGCAGATTTTGTGTATGAATTCCCTCAGGGATTGGATACTCCTTGTGCTGAGTTAGGAGAAGGTTTAAGTGAAGGTCAGGCACAACGTATAGCAATAGCGCGTGCACTTTTACGTCCGGGATCCATTTTGTTGTTCGATGAATTCAGCTCTTCTTTAGATGAGGAAACGGAAGAGGTATTAATGCGAAACCTGACTAATTTTATGCCAGGTAGAACTATGATATTTATCACGCATCGTTCTAAAGTCACTGAATATTGTAATCAAGAACTTCGAATTGTCAAGAGATAATATCCTTTTAAGTAAGGCTCCTGTTGAAAACAATTTATACCTGGATAGAAATCGCTTGCGACTATTTTATTTTATCATAATACAATATTGCATAAGATAATTTTTTTTTATTCCTTTGTAAAAAGTTGTCTCATACAACGAGTGGGTGTATTCTCTAATAAAACCACTTAGAGAACCAAATATATTCTGTCATCTACTAATTAGTTGTATACTGTTCATATGAAAGAGAGTTTATTCACTCTTTTGGCTTCATGGTTTCTATTTGATATATGATCTATTCTATGTTTTATTAAAAGTCAAAATTATGAGAGTCTGGCTTTATTTTCTTATGGCATTATTGCCTCTATTCTTTTCTTGTAATAATGAAGAGGATAATTTCAATTCTTTTCAAGAATTAGACAATGAGCAATATTTTATGTGGCAGAAGCATTAGATGCTATGAATATGCCACGTCCTGAAGGATCTTATAATTATCCATGCTTACCGGGTATGCCTTCATGGAAAGAATTAAACAGTGGTGAAGAAATGAATATGGCTTGCCATGTGCCTGATGATGTATTAAATAATCAAACGACGCAAGCCGTAATTCAGGCCATGTGGGAACATCCAAAATTCAAAGATCTGATAGGGTTTAGCAGTAATTCGTCTATACAAGAATCTCTAAACAATGTTCTGCTTGATTGGAATATTTATTTAGAGTTGACGAAACGGTCAGACGCTGCTTCTTGTTTGGTTGAAAGGTATAACAGAATGCAACCGACGAAAGTATCGCATACTTTTTACAACAACTCCCTACAACTGCTTTTATCACAAACAATTTTCCTTGAGCAGTTATCAGCAGATGAAAAATTGTTGTTGGCAAAAGAAATGGTGGAAAGAAAAGCCTCTGTTGAAAAAGTATTAGAGATGGAGAATGAATCTTCTTCTCTGGATTCTTTCTATTTTTGTTTAGTCCGAATAATGGTTAGTTGCCAGTATGCTCCGATGATGAGTTGGATGGAGAATAATGAGGCGATTCAGCAATTTGAAGAATCCGGAGATATATTTTTCCTGAGTTCAGAAATGCGCAAAGATATTTTAGATTTAAGTATTGACTTTATAAACAATAATTGATTCATCTCCCTGGTGAAACGGGTGCAATTATTATTCCTTAGCTAATTCAATGGAAGCTCTCAAACGGTTGATAATAAGTATTCTCCGGAACTTTCTTCTACACTTTTAGTGCAAGGTGTAAGCCTCTTAATATAAAGAAAGCTTGCACCTTGTACGAAAGAAGTTTTTCTCCAGATCAAATCCTGGTAAGGTTGACAAATTAAGCATAAATCTCTATCTTTGTCACCATAAAATAATTAAAACCATGAAACAGATATTTTCACAGGTAAAGTCCTTACCACTTTCACACCACAGCTTCTTCGTAAGTTTTTTGATAAGCCTATAAAACCTCAAAAAACCTAAAATAAATAGATATGAAAACCTTTATTTTATTTCTCAGTTTATTCGTATCTGCCTCGTCACTTGCCCAAAGTTATCAGCAATTCGAGGCCAAAGATACGGGGAGTCGTGTTTACTT
>OLOD01000821.1_pt1 | contig 22455 bp, 22 predicted proteins | sample 1671921 | NCBI WGS metagenome assembly OLOD01 (sample SAMEA3136626, study PRJEB25190) | human gut metagenome | biome: human gut; feature: human-associated habitat; material: faeces | place: Austria | collected 2013
GTGTGGGGTAGGTCCACCGGCTCCCAGTCTGTGGGCAGGGCTGTGGGGGTACTTTGGGGCTTTTTGGAAAAGCGCCAGTCTTTGTTAATATTGATGATTTGTCGCATAGGGTTGCCTCCGGGTGGATTATTTTACTTTTTCCTGGGCGTTGTCGTCCAGATTATACAGGAAATGCATACTGATCAGGCTGATCAGTGCGCCAATAAAGGGCAGGAATGCGGTGACGAAATAGATCTTCTCCGGTACACCGGCAGCCTGCTCCAGGGCGCCCAGCTTTTGGTCATAGCCGGTCATACCGATGGCCCAGCTGACTACGGCGGCGCCTACACCCTGGGCAATTTTGCGGAACAGGGAATAGGTGGCGTAAATGGAGCTTTCCTCCCGGCGGCCGGTCCGGCGTTCCTGGTAGTCGATGCAGTCTGCCACCAGCGCCCACATCAAGGTCAGGTAAAAGGCAGAGCCAAACATGGCGATGGCCACCAGTACGATCCAAACATAGGGGTTACGGATCCGCACAAAGGCAGCCACGCCGGCAGAGATGGCCGACAGGACAAAGGGATAGGTGCACAATTGCTTTTTGGTGAATTTCTTGAGCATGGGCTTTACCAGCAAAATGCCCAGCGCCACCGGACATCCGGCCAGCATGGTGGCAATGGTGATCAGCTTGGTGTTCTGGAAATAACACATAAAGATATAGGGCATGGAGGTGGTCACCGTCATCATCAGCGCCAGGTATGCCACGGTGCTGATGGTCACGCCCATCATGGGTTTGTTCTTAAAGAAAGAGCCAAGCGTGGCAAAATAGTTGAACTTCTGTTTCTCCAGGGGCTGTGCAGCGGCAATGCGCTCGGTGGTCATGCGCCGCAGCAGGTAGAAGGATACCAAACCGATGGCACCCATCACGCCCACAAAGATGATGAACAGCTCACCGCGGGGATTGTCGTTCTTGTCATATACCAGCAGGGGCAGCAGGATCATAATGGGGATCTGGGCACACATAGCGCCGATACTCCGCCACTGGGACAGGGAGGAGCGGCCTGCAGGGTCGTTGGTAATGCAGCTTTGCATGGAACCGTAGGGCACATTCACGCTGGTGTACGCCACGCTCCACAGGCAGTAAATGCCCAGGCACATGGCGATCTTTACCCCGTAGGGCGCACTGGGTGCATAAATGAACAGGGCGATACTGGACAGCAACAGCACCGGGCTGGCCCACTTGATCCAGGGCTTAAATTTACCGTCCTTGCCGGGTTTGGTGGCATCGCACAGACCGCCGATGATGGGGTCGTTGATGGCGTCAAAAATTTTGCCCAGCAGAATGAGAATGGCAAAGTGCTTGGGATCAATCTTCATACAGGTGACATAGAACAGCATCAGGTAGCTGTTAATGAATGCAAAGCTCATATTGCATCCAAAGTCGCCAAAGGCATAGCCGACCTTATCGCGCATACCGAAGGGGCGCAGTTGTTTGTTGGTGCTCATATCCATATCGGTTCCCTCCAAATTCCTATTTTGTACGATGTGTACATCTCTTTTTATTATACATATTCTATAAAAAAATGCAATGGAAAGTGATGGAATTCGTCCATCTTGTGCATAATATGGCAAAAGGAATCGGATTTGTCTAAGATTTTTCGGGCAAAGAAAAAGGCGGCTGCGGTGCAGTCGCCCTTTTGATTTATTGCTGTTTGAACACACGCTTGGGATCCTTGACCAGCAAGATCGCCAGCCAGGCGATGGCGCCCAAGGTTACGGCAGAGAGACCCAGCAGACTGTCGTTCAGTATCTCGCTGAAGCTCTGCTGAAAATACGCCGCCCCTTCGCTGAAGTATTCAAAGAAGAAATCCACCAGCCACATCAGCCCGGCGCCCCAGTAGATCAGGCACAGCGTGCCCAGTCGGTAGGTTTTGCGCTTTTCGCAGGCGTACCAAGCCACGGTGGCCGCCACGGCAGCCATCAAGGTTAGCAGCAGACACATATTAACCCTCCTGTGCAGCCGTTTTGGCGCGCTTTTTGAACTTGGCGCTGACCACGGCAACTGCCACGCCCCATACAGCGGTGACAACGGCGCTCATAGTCACACCCACCGTAGCCATTTCGTGGAGCATGACCGCTTTGTCCTCCGGGTTGCTCATGGCCGTTAAAAACGGTGCAAACAGAGTCACCTCGCCGTGCCACAGATGCTCAAAGGCCAGCAGCAAAATGCCGCCCCACAGCAGACCGGACAGCAAGAACAGCTTGCGGCTCCAGGTAAATTTCTTCTCCTGGGCAGGTGCCCCAGTGCCCACAGCTTCATGGGCGGGCAGCGTGAGCTTTTCTTCCTTTTTCTTCAGGGTCAGCGCCACAGCGGTGACCACCACGGCCTCAGCGGCCGGTACTAAGAAACATGCCATTTGGTTATCCTCCCGATATTGCGCCGATGGGCGCTTACTTGATGTTTTCATTTTACCACGGCGGCGGGGCAGTAGCAACCCACCGCGGGGGATTTTTTTAGTCTTTGTACTGCCCGGCGAATTTTGTGCGCAGGGTCATGCGCAGCACATTCTTTGCCGTGCGTTGCAGTTCGCCCAGGGTGATGCCGTCGGGCTTGCCCAGGGTCGCCAGCAGACTGCCGTCGTTAGGGGCGGACTTGCTGATGGCGGTTTTGGCGCCGGGCATCAGCACATCAACCTGTGCCCGCACCCGGTAGCCGTTGTCCCGCAGCTCCGGAAACTCCGGCGAGGCGGCGTAGCGCATCCACCAGTCGGTCATCACATTGCCGGTGTAGCCCCATTCCTCCCGCAGCAGGGCGGTGCACAGCTGGTAGTTGTAGTGGCTCCACACGCCGTTGATCTTGTTGTAGCTGGTCATCAGGTTCTTAGGATGTGCTTCTTTTATGCAGATCTCAAATCCCCGCAAATAGATCTCCCGCAGGGCGCGGGCGCTGACTACGGAATTGTTGTAGTTGCGGTTATATTCCTGATTGTTGCAGGCAAAGTGCTTGGGGCAGGCGGATACCGGAGCGCTTTGCAGACCCTGTACCACCGCAGCGGCCAGTTTGCCGGTGGCCAGCGGGTCCTCGGAGAAGTATTCAAAATTGCGCCCGCACAGCGGATTGCGGTGGATATTCATGCCCGGCGCCAGCAGCACATCGGTGCCCTTGTCCACCATCTCCCGCCCCATGGCGGCGTACAGGTCCTGTACCAACGGCAGGTTCCAGCTGCAGGCCAGGGCGGTGCCGCTGGGCAGCAGGGAGCAGGTGGCCCGCAGACGAATCCCGGAGGGGCCGTCGGTGGTGATCACCGGGGGTATGCCCTTTTGGCGCAGGCTTTCGCTGACCCCGGCCATGGCGCCCGCATTGCCGGAGGCACCCAGTGGGCTGTCCATCATGCCCTCGCCGCGACTGAGCAGCTCCATCTCCGTGGTAGACAGCTGCGCCACAAAGTCGTCCAGGCTGACGCTGCCCTCGGCCACATCTGCCAGCACAAAGCCCTTGTTGCCGGTGACCGGCAGGGCAGGGGGCAAATGATCCAGGATCTCCTGCTTTAAGTCTACGGTGGCGGTGGGCACCGGGGCGTAGGTCTGGGTCACTTTGCCATTCTGTTCTGTGGCGGTGAGTCGGTCAAAGCCGCTGTCTGCCGGGGGTGCCAGTAACTGGCAGCACTGCTCCAGCACCAGCGTGTCCGCCAGGTGCAGGTCAGCGCAGGGGACAGCGCTGCGCACATCTGTACCTAGGCAAAAAGTGTAGTCCCCCGCTTCCAGCAACCAGGCGTTTTTGTGCCCGGCAGCGCCGCTGTCGTCAAAACTGGCAAAGCATCGATAAGGGGCGGTGAGGGTCAGGCTTTGGTGCTTGCCGGGGGCCAGTTCCTCCGTTTTGCCAAAGGCGATGAGTACCTTGGCGGCCTTGCCCAGTGCACCGCAGGGACAGCAGGCGTACAGCTGTACCACCTGCTTGCCGGGCAGTGCACCGATGTTCTCCACCTGCACCTGCACGGTGACCGTCTGGTCCTTGATCTCTGTTTTTTTCACTTTGCAGGCAAAGTCCGTGTAAGACAGACCGTAACCAAAGGGGTACAGCACCCGCTCCGGCGCAAAGGTCTCAAAGTACCGATAGCCCACAAAAATATCTTCTGTATAGCGGTTCTCTGCCTTGTTGCCAAAGTTCTGTGCCGGGTAGTCGGCGTAGGTTTTGGCGATGGTGTCCGTCAGGCGGCCGCTTGGGTTCACCTGCCCGGTGAGCACATCCGCCACCGCGTTACCGCTCTCCATGCCCAGCTGCCAGGCCAGCAAAATGGCGCTGATCTTGTCGCAGTAGGCGTCGATTTCCGCAAAGTCCATAATGCTGCCGATATTCAGCACCAGCACCACTTTTTGAAAGGCGGCGGTCACTGCGTCCAGCAAGGCCTTTTCTTTATTCGTCAGGTAAAAACTGCCTTTTTTCAGTGTGTTTTCCCGGTCCTCACCGGCGCTGCGGCCAATCACCACCACGGCGGTTTGGCACCGCTTAGCAGCCGCCTGTACCCAGTCTTGCTTCACCGGCATTTCTGCATAATAGCGGGGCCAGTGCCCCCAAAATCCCGGGTCCGGGTCGTTGACAGAGGCGGTGCACCAGCTTTCATAGCCAGTACGGTGCTGTCCAGCTGCACACCGGCGTTTACCAGCCCTTGTACCAGGTTGATACTGTACGGGGCGGAAACATCGCCGCCGCTGCCGTTGCCTACATAAAAATAGTTTTTTTGCACCCGGCCAAACAGCGCCACCGGCGCAGACAGATCCAGGGGCAAAGTGTGGTTGTTGTTCTTCAGCAGCACGCAGCTTTCCGCACCGGCCCGTCTGGCCAGTGTCGCCACCTCCGGATTGCCCGGTTCACCGGTGATCCGTCCGCTTTGCTGCTGCGCCAGCTCCGCCCCGCCAAAGGTTTGCAGCACTTTGCGCACCGCCTTATATCCCCAGTTGGTCATAACCGTACCTCCATTATGAAAATCTATGCCCATCATAGCAAATTCCGCCGAGAATTACAATAGGAATCAAAAAAGCGGCGTGTATCGCACACAGCAAAAAACAAAACGCATTTGCTGCACCAAGACAAAAAAACACGGACACTCAAGGGAGTGTCCGTGTAGGTTGCTTGGCGTGAACTTATTTCAGCTCAACGGTAGCGCCAACCTCAGTCAGCTTAGCCTTCAAAGCCTCAGCGTCAGCGGTGGGCATTGCTTCCTTAACGGTAGCGGGAGCGCCGTCAACGATAGCCTTAGCTTCCTTCAGACCCAGGCCGGTAGCCTCACGAACGGCCTTGATCACCTGAATCTTGTTGGCGCCAACATCGGTCAGCACAACATCAAACTCGGTCTTCTCGTCAGCAGCAGCGGCGCCACCCTCAGCGGGAGCAGCTGCAACGGCGACTGCGGCAGCAGTAACGCCAAAGGTCTCTTCGATTGTTTCCTTGAGCTCTTTAAGCTCCAGAACGCTCAGTTCTGCGATGGAATCTACAATAGCAGTGATTTTCTCGGTTGCCATGATAATTACCTCCGTAAATTATAATAAAAATTAAATTATTCTGCTGTTTCTTCAGCAGGTGCTTCCTCAGCGGGAGCAGCCTCTGCGGGAGCCTCTTCGGCCTCTGCAGCGACGGGTGTTGCACCGCCCTTTTCTTCCAGTGCTGCAACGGCACGGGCAATGCAGGCGATGGGCTCAACAACAAGACTTGCGATCTGAGCCAGCATGGCCTCTCTGGAAGGCAGCTTGGAAAGCGCAATAACCTCGTCCAGAGCGATCACTTTGCCGTCCAGATAACCGGACTTAATGGCAAAATTGTCGTGGCCGTCTGCAAACTTTTGCAGAATGCGAGCAGATGCCACATAGTCATCGTCACAGGTGGCGATGGCGGTGGTGCCTTCCAACACAGACTCAAGGCCTTCCAGACCGGCAGCCTCAGCTGCTCTGCCCAAAAGGGTGTTCTTTACGACAGTGTAGTGCACACCGGCCTCACGCAGCTCGTGACGCAACTGCGTGTCATCGGACACGGTGATGCCTTTGTAGTCAACTACTACACCGGCGCAGGAATTCTTGATCCGGTCAGAAAGAGCGGCAACCTGCTGCTTTTTCATTTCAAGAACTGCTGTACTTGGCATAAAACATAACCTCCATAAGTATTTGCCGCAAAATGCGGTCTTTATGGCTGTTTAGCAAAACAAAAAGTGCATTCCGATGTACCTCGGAATGCACAAAATGACATAGATATTGCACCGCAGGGTGCGAACCATGCACATTCATTCCTCGGCAGGCGATCAACTTACGCCAAACGGCACCTGCTGTCTTTGGCTGAACAGCGATAGTATTTTAACACAAGGCACGAGCCTTGTCAATACCCAAAAACTTATTGAGCAGAAACAGTACCAACTTTGTTGGGGTTGATACGCACGCCGGGGCCCATGGTGGAAGCCACGGCAACGGACTTAATATACTGACCCTTCAGTGCAGCCGGCTTTGCCTTGATGATGGCGTCCAGCAGAGCGTTGAAGTTCTCCAGCAGCTTCTCCTGCCCAAAGGAAGCCTTGCCGATGGGGCAGTGAATGATGTTGGTCTTGTCCAGACGGTACTCGATCTTACCGGCCTTAGCCTCGGTTACAGCCTTAGCCACATCCATGGTTACGGTGCCGGCCTTGGGAGAGGGCATCAGACCGCGGGGGCCCAGCACTTTACCCAAACGACCAACGAAGCCCATCATATCCGGGCTGGCAACGGCCACATCAAAGTCCATCCAGCCGCCCTGGATCTTCTCTACCAGGTCAGCGTCGCCAACGATGTCAGCGCCGGCCTCGGTAGCAGCCTTAGCCAGGTCGCCCTTGGCAAATACAGCCACGCGCACGGTTTTGCCGGTGCCGTTGGGCAGCACCACAGCGCCACGCACCTGCTGATCAGCGTGACGGGAGTCAACGCCCAGGCGAATGTGAGCCTCAATGGTTTCGTCAAATTTAGCTGTGGCGGTCTTAACAGCCAGGTCAAGAGCCTCAGCGCTATCATACAGATTGGAGCGGTCTACCAGCTTGGCGCCGTCCACATATTTCTTTCCGTGTTTCATTACAAATTACCTCCAGTGGTTAATCGGATCTTTCCTCCCACAAGGGACTCAGTCTTCTACTACAATACCCATGCTGCGAGCAGTGCCGGCGATCATGGACATAGCGGCCTCCAGAGAAGCTGCGTTCAGGTCGGGCATTTTGGTCTCAGCGATCTTCTGGACCTGCTCCTTGGTGATGGTGGCTACCTTGTTCTTGTTGGGAACGCCGGAAGCCTTGTCAATGCCGCAAGCCTTCTTGATGAGAACGGCTGCGGGCGGGGTCTTGGTGATGAAAGTGAAAGAACGATCCTCATAAACGGTGATCACTACGGGAATGATCAGGCCGGCGTCGTTCTTGGTTCTCTCGTTAAAGTCCTTGGTGAAAGCCACGATGTTTACACCGTGCTGACCGAGAGCCGGGCCAACCGGGGGGGCAGGGGTCGCCTTACCGGCCGGGATCTGAAGTTTAATTAAACCTACTACCTTCTGTGCCATAATAATTTTCCTCCTAAATTGTGGTCATTGGCGGGGCGCTGTGCGCTCCTCCCACGCACCGCAAAAAGCGGTGATAATCAGCGGCAAGCCGCGTATTACCGAATGTTAGTCTTTGACCTTTTCAAGCTGGTCAAGCTCAAAATCAACTGATGTTTCGCGCCCAAACATGGAAACGGTGACCTGTGCGCTGTTGTTGGGAATGTCGATGGCGTCCACAGTGCCGGAGAAGCCCTCCAGCGGGCCGTCGATCACATTGACCAGATCGCCTACGGCGTAGTGCACCTCTACGGTGACCTTCTCCACGCCCAGCTTGCGTACCTCTTCCTCCGTTAAGGGAACAGGCTTGCTCTCCGGACCTACAAAGCCGGTGCAGCCGCGGGTGTTGCGCACCACATACCAGCTGTCGTCGTTCATCACCATTTTGATGAGCACATAGCCGGGGAAGATCTTGCGCTCCACTTCCTTCTTGGTGCCGTCATCTTTGATCTCTACCACCGTCTCGGTAGGGACGACCACATCCTGAATCCAATCGTGCAGGTTGCGGTTCTCTACCACGGTCTCAATGTTGCTGGCTACCTTGTTCTCATAACCGGAAAAGGTGTGGGCAACATACCATTTTGCTTCTTCCATACTAAACAGAACCTCCGTAAATTGCTGTGATCCGAATGGGGGCGCTGCCCCTGCGTGCGTTCGGGTCTTTATTTGGTGGTCTGTTCGGTGGTGGCCTCAGCCAAAGCCGCCGAAGTGGTTTTCTGGGTGGTGGTTTCGCTGGCAGCGGTGGTGGTCTCGCTGTTGGTCTTCAGGCTCTTAATGCCCTTCATACCCAGGGTCAGGCCGGTGTCTACCAAATAAATGCACACGCCGACGATGATCACGACTACCAGTACGGTCAGGGTGTTCTTGAGCACGTTCTTACCGTCTGACCAAACGACTTTTTTACCCTCTGATTTTACGCTTTTGAAGAATGAACCAATGGATTTGAACGGATTTTTCTTGGCTTTTTTTGCCTTTGACTTATCTGCCTTGGCGTCGGACTTTTTGGCAGGCTTGCTGCTCTTTTCCGGCTTTGCAGACGCTTTCTTTTCGTCAGCCATTGTCAGTCCTCCTGTTATTTCGTTTCTCTGTGCAAGGTATGCTTTTTGCAGAAACGGCAGTACTTGTTCATCTCAAGTCTGTCGGGCGTATTCTTCTTGTTCTTCATTGTGTTGTAGTTGCGCTGTTTGCACTCTGTGCAAGCTAAGGTAATCTTAACTCTCATTAATAAGCACCTCCGTTGTATTTCGATTGTGTGTGAATCTCCCTCGTTGCGCCACGCAATGCGCACCTAAAAATGGGCAAAAAATAAAACCCCACTTACCGAGGTACAAACACTATACCACAACCGCACCCGTTCGTCAAGGGGGAAATCAAAATAAAAGCCGCTTTCCTGCGAGACGGCGCAAGAATTGTTTGCATTTGGCGGCGGAATATATTATGATATGTATATTCTATATAAGGGAGGCGAAGATATGCGGGTACTGATCGTGGGCGGCGGCGCGGCGGGATTGTGCTGTGCCATACGGCTGCGGCAACTGGACCCGGCGCTGCAGGTCACGGTGCTGGAGCGGCTGGAGCAGCCGGGCAAAAAGCTGCTGGCTACCGGCAACGGCCGGTGCAATTTGACCAATATGCAGGCGCCCCACAGCCGGGCGGTGCTGGATTTCTTTGCCTCTCTCGGTTTGATGACCCGGCAGGAGGATTTGGGGCGTGTATATCCTTACAGCCTGCGGGCAGCCACGGTGCACAATTTGCTGCTGGACGCCTGCCGCACCTTGGGCGTGCGCTTGGTTACCGGCTGCCGGGTGGAAAAGATCCTCCCCGGCTTTACGGTGCAAACGGATAAGGGCGCCTTTGCCGGCGACAAGGTGGTGGTGGCCTGCGGCGGGCAGGCACAGCCGGCACTGGGCAGCGATGGCAGCGGCTATGCCCTGCTGCAGGATCTGGGCCACAGCTGTACGCCCCTGTATCCGGCGCTGGTGCAGCTGACCTCCTCCAGCAAATACCCTCGCAAGCTCAAGGGGCAGCGCACCCGAGCGGCAGTAGCCGTCACTTTGGACGGTAAAATCGTGGCGGAGAGTCAGGGCGAGGTGCTGTTTACCGATTACGGTTTGTCCGGCATTGCGGTGATGGATGTAAGCTGGGCGGTGGGGCAAAACTTTGCCCGTCCCCGGCCGCAAAAGTGCTGCGCAGTGCTGGATTTGGTCCCGGAGTGGAGCGAAAATCAGCTCTTGTCTTACCTGCGGCAATTCGGCTCCCTGCGAGGGATCCTCAGCGCAGAGGTGACGGAGATTTTGGAAAAACAGGCGGCGGGCGACCCGGCTCGGCTGGTGCAGATCGCCAAGCACTGGCAGCTGATCGTTACCGGCACCAAGGGCTACGCCTTTGCCCAGATCACCGGCGGCGGTGTGCCTCGGACGGAATTGGAGGGCTTTGCCTCTCGGCGGGTGCCCGGGCTGTATATTGTCGGCGAGGTGCTGGACGAGCAGCAGCCCTGCGGCGGTTATAATTTGAATTTTGCCTTTTACAGCGGTCTGGCGGCCGCCGGGCAGATAGTGGAGAAGCGGAATGATACGAGTAAGTGAGTTGCGTCTGGAACTGGATGAGGACGAGAGCCTGCTGCGCAAAAAAGCGGGCAAGGTGCTGCGCACCGATCCCAAATATATTGAAAAACTGACGATTTTTAAAAAGAGTGTGGACGCCCGCAAAAAGGACGATGTGCACTTCTCTTATACGGTAGATGTGACCCTGGGACTGGACGAAACCCAGGTGCTGCGCCGCTGCCGCTCACCTAAGGCCAAGGCGGCGGAAGAATACAAGTACACCCTGCCGGTGAACCGGCGGCAGTCCGCTTTTCGCCCGGTGGTGGTTGGTTTTGGTCCGGCGGGTATGTTTGCCGGCCTGATCTTGGCTGAGGCAGGACTGCGCCCCATTGTGTTGGAGCGAGGCAAGGATATTCAGCGCCGCCAGCAGGATGTGAACGCCTTTTGGCAGCAGCATATTCTCAACGAGGAGAGCAATGTGCAGTTCGGCGAGGGCGGTGCCGGTACTTTTTCTGACGGCAAGTTGACCACCGGCATTAAAAGCCCCTTTATTCGCCAGGTGCTGCAAGAGCTGTACGAGGCCGGTGCGCCGGAGGAGATTTTATACGCCGCCAAGCCCCATATCGGCACGGACCGACTGGCTGTGGTGGTGCAGAATATTCGCAAAAAAATTGAGCGCCTGGGGGGCGAGGTGCGCCTGGAATGTCGGCTGGAGAATTTGATCTTGGCCAACGGCTTTATCCATGGGGTCACTTACAGCCATTTGGGTCAAACGGTGGATATGGAGACGGATGCGGTGATCCTGGCCATCGGCCACAGCGCCCGGGACACGGTGGAAATGCTTTATAAAAACGGCGCGCAAATTATCCAAAAGCCCTTTAGTGTGGGCGCCCGCATTGAGCACCCCCAAAAGCTCATTGACAAGGCCCAGTACGGCGCTTTTGCCGGCCACCCTAAGCTGGGGGCTGCGGATTACAAGCTCAGCTGCCACGGTCTGCACCAGCGAGGGGCGTATACCTTTTGTATGTGCCCGGGGGGCACGGTGGTGGCCGCCGCCAGCGAAAAGGGCGGCGTGATCGTCAACGGCATGAGCACCCTGGCCCGGGACGGCGAGAATGCCAACTCGGCGCTGCTAGTGGGTATTGACCCGGTGGACTTCCCCTCGGAGCATCCGCTGGCGGGGATGTATTATCAGCGAGAGATTGAGCAAAACGCCTTTGCCCTGGGCGGGGGCGATTACCGTGCACCGGCGCAGCTGGTGGGCGATTTCTTAGCGGATCGGAAAAGTCGGGCGCTGGGCAATGTGCAGCCCACCTGCCCGACCGGGGTCACGCTTACCAACCTGCGGTACTGCCTGCCGGACAAGGTGCGCACCACCATGCAGGCGGCCATTACGGAGATGGACAAGCGGCTCCACGGCTTTGCCCTGCCGGACGCGGTGCTTACTGCGCCGGAAACCCGCTCCTCCAGCAGCGTGCGGATTTTGCGGGACGAATTTTGCCAGTGCAATCTGCGCGGGGTGTACCCCTGCGGTGAGGGCGCCGGTTACGCCGGTGGCATTGTGTCCGCCGCCGTGGACGGCATAAAGTGCGCCCACGCTGTGCTGGCGGATGAGCACTAAGATAAAATAATAGGTATAGAAAAAGCACCCCGACGGGGGTGCTTTTTGTGTGCGGGGGTTATATGTATTCGTAGCGAGTGCATCAATCCCTCCGTCACCGCCGTAGGCAAACTCGGAGGGATTGGCCGTAGGCATTGCCGTAGGGATTTTGTGTATTGCAATCTGTCGGTAAAAATAGGCTGCTTACTTCAACTGCAACAGGCGGTGGACAAAGTAGATCACCAGCCCAAAGGTGGCCAGCAGACCCACGGCGGCCAGTACAAGAAAAATCTTATATCCATTGCCCAGGGAGGCCAGCGCCACCAAAGAGAGCAGGGCACTCACCGCCAGCTTTACCCAGCCGATCATAGTCTTTAATGTGCGGTAGACGGCGGTGCGGTTCTCCTCCGTTACGGTCACGCCGGTGTTCCAAATCCCGGGGAACTGCTCTAAAATCGTGATCAGCACATACAGCACCCACCCCAGCACCGGCAGCTGCCACAGGGTGGCGCGGTCGGTCCAGCTGTCGATTTGGCCGTCGGCAGTATAATGCCCGGGAATGGTCATGGGAATTTGCGACCAGCGCACCAGCAGGTACAGGGTAACGGCTGCCAGGCAGGCCACCGCCGCTATGTTTAACAGAATGTCCGTTTTTGTGTTTTTGATTTTCATACCGTGACCTCCATGGGAAAATGGAATCCTCTGTTTTGCCGCCCTTGTCAAAGAGGAAGGCTTGGGGGGTGAAAATAGATTTGATATGCCGTGTCTCACCTTCTATATACCATATCGGAGAAGAAATGGCAAGAGGTTGGCGTTTTTAGGTGACGGGTTGTGATTTTGTCTAACATTCAAGTTACTCTTGACTAACCAAGCGGCCGGGTGGTATGCTTTTGTCACAAAAGAAGTACCCGCTTGAGGGAGTAGTTTGCACGCCGTGGGCGTGTGGCAAGTCAACAAACTGACTGCGGCGCTGTGCCGGGTCTGGCTTGTCTTAATGAACGAGACTCTTGCACGCCTGTTTTTCGTGCAGCAGTCTTTTATTTTTTACCCAAAAAGACCTAACGCACGGCAACGGCGGTAGGTCTTTTTCTTTGTAAAAATGAAGCAGGAGGACTTTCTATGCAGGCATTTACCGCAGAAAAAACGGAGTTGCTGGCAACCTACGGTACAGACGCGAACCGGGGGCTGACAGAAGCGCAGGCACAGAAAAACAAAGAACAGTACGGCGAGAACGCCCTCACCCGACGCAAGCCGGACTCGCTGCTGAAGCGCCTTTGGGATGCAGCCACGGAGCCTATGCTCTTAATGCTTATTGCAGCCGGGCTGATCGCTCTGGCGGTGAACATTGTGCGCCGGGTTACCGGCGGCGAGGCGGACTTTTTGGAGTGCGTGGGCGTGTTCGTGGCCATTGCTTTGTCTGTGGTGATCAGCGTAGTGATGGAGGGGCGCAGCGCCAAGGCGTTTGAGGCCCTGTCCAAAATCAACGCCGATATGACCGTGCGCGCGGTGCGGGACGGCCAAACCGTTACCCTGCAAAGCGCCCATTTGGCGGTGGGCGATGTGGTGTTGCTGTCTGCCGGAGACAAGGTGCCGGCGGACGGACGACTGCTGGAGAGCACTGCTCTGCAGGTGGATGAATCCGCCCTTACCGGCGAGAGCTTTCCGGTGAAGAAAGACAGCCAGCTGGTGCTTACGGACGAAAAAACGCCCCTGGCGGAGCGGGCCAATATGCTTTATAGCGGCACATTCGTTACCGAGGGGAACGGACGGCTGCTGGTGACGGCGGTGGGCGACGCTACGGAATTTGGCAAGATCGCCGGCGAGCTGGGCAATGCAGAAAAAAGCAGCACCCCCTTGCAGGAGAAGCTGGCCCGCTTGGGCAAGACCATTACCGTGCTTGGCGTGATTGCAGCGGGCATTGTGTTTGCGGCTCAGCTGATTTTCTTTGCCCTCCACGGCGGCCTGCATTTGGAGGCGGTGATGGAGGCGTTCATTACCAGTATCGTGCTGATTGTGGCGGCGGTGCCGGAGGGGCTGCCCACCATTGTGGCGGTGTCTCTGTCTATCAATATTATCAAGCTAAGTAAGCAAAACGCCCTGGTGAAGAAGATGATCGCCTCAGAGACCATCGGCTGTATCAGTGTGATCTGCTCGGACAAGACCGGTACTTTAACGGAAAACAAGATGACCGTGCGTGCCTTTTATGACACCCGGTGGCATAAAGAAGCGGCAGCGCTGCAAAACGAATACCTGACCCATAATATCTGCCTGAACACCACGGCAGACTTGGCGCCGGACGGCGGCTTTATCGGCAATCCCACGGAGTGCGCCATGCTGCGGTTCTTTGAGCAGGCAGACACCGGCAACACCTACCGTCGGGAGCGGGAGAACCACACCCGGCTGTGCGCGTTTCCTTTCTCGTCCGAGCTCAAGCACATGACCACCATTTCCAATGTGGACGGGCGCATTCTCTCTTATGTAAAGGGCAGCCCGGAGTGCGTGCTGGATATGTGTGCCTTGAAACCTGACCGTCTGGCGGAACTGTGCCGGGTGCTGGTGCAGGCAGAGGAGCAAGCTATGCGGGTGATTGCCTTTGCCCATAAGGAGTTGGCGGAGATGGAGGACTTCTCTGCAAAGGAGGCCCACCGCCGAATGGAAAGCGATATGGTCTTTGACGGCTTTGTGGCCATTGCGGACCCGCTGCGCAGCGATGTGTACGACGCTGTGGCCGCCTGCCGCAGCGCCGGGGTGGGGGTGAAGATTCTTACCGGCGACAATATCGTTACCGCCACCGCCATTGCCAAGGAACTGGATCTGCTGGCGGACGGTTGTGTGGCGCTGGAAGCCAAAGAAGTGGAAGAAATGAGCGACCGCCGGCTGCAAAAAATGCTGCCCAAAATCAGCGTGATTGCTCGCAGCACCCCTACGGTGAAAATGCGGGTGGTGAAGCTGCTGAAAGCACGAGGCGAAGTGGTGGCTGTCACCGGCGACGGGATCAACGACGCACCGGCGCTGAAGAACGCCGATGTGGGGATCGCCATGGGCATTTCAGGCACGGAGGTGTCCAAGGAAGCCAGCGATATTGTGCTGTTGGACGACTCCTTTGCCACCATTGTTAAGGCCGTGGAATGGGGCCGCAATATTTATGAGAACTTTAAGCGGTTCATCAGCTTCCAGCTGACGGTGAATATTGCCTCTGTTATTTGCGTATTTGTGTCTGTTCTGATGGGGCTGCCGGCGCCCTTTACCGCCTTGCAGCTGCTGTGGATCAACATCATTATGGACGGCCCGCCGGCCCTGACCTTGGGACTGGAGCCGGGATACAGTGACCTGATGCGCCGCCGCCCCACCAACCGCAGCGAGAATATTATCTCCAAGGGTATGCTGGCGCGGATCACCGCTACCGGTGTGTATATGAGCGTGGTGTTCCTGCTGCAATACAAGCTGAATTTCCTGGGTGCTGCCCGGGGCGAGATGACCACCGTGCTGTTCACCCTGTTTGTGCTGTTTCAGCTGTTTAACGCCTTTAACTGCCGGGAACTGCACAGCGAGAGTATCTTTTGCCACCTGTTTAAGAACAAGCTGATGCTGTTGGTCGTGGGCTGCACCTTTGTGTTGCAAGTGCTGATCATCCAGTTTGCCGGTGCGTTTTTTGGCACCGTACCCCTGGGGATCACCATGTGGGGCAAGCTGTTTGCTCTGGCATTCTCCGTCATCGTCCTTTCTGAGGTCATTAAGGTTTTTGCCCGCCTGTTCCAAAAGAAAAAGGCATAACAAAAAGCATAATCATTGGATAAAAAACAAGGCCGTGTGTACGAAAAGGTACATACGGCCTTTTGGGATTTTTGCAGCGTTGGCTGGCTGCTCCGGTTTTAGTCTAGCCGGATGATGTTAAAACCGCGCCCGCTGCCGGGTAAAAGATAGGTAAAAGATTTTTTTCATTTGTTAAGGTTTGTTAAGAAAAATGCGTGAAAATGGGAATAATCTTGCATTTTGTACAAAATTCCTGCCGCAGAGATAGGAATTCGGGGCGGGGATTTGTTTACTTTGCCTATGTCAATTTTTACCGATTTGTGCTATAATAGAGATGTTCAAATAGAAAAACAGGCGAAAAAATAGTGTATTATTGTATTATCAAGAAAGGTGAGTGTCATGCAAATCGGTACTTTCGTGCATTACAGTACCAAGGGCATCTGCCAAGTGCGCGAAATTGAAACCATGAAGTTCTCCAGCGAGACCAAGGACTACTATGTGCTGGTGCCTGTGTTTGACCGGAACTCCAAGTATTACGTGCCCACGGATTACGATCCCCAGCGGATCAAAATTCGCTCAGCCATTGCCCCGGCAGCGGTGGAGGAATTGATGGGCTATGCCAAGACCTGCCAGCCCTACGAGTGGGTGAGCAACGTCCACGAGCGTAAGGCCAAGACGGAGGAGATCCTCCACAGCTCGGATCATAAGCGCATTTTGCGGTTGATTAAGACACTTCGCTGCCATGAGGAGCACCAAAAGCAGATCGGCAAGAAAATGTATCTTTCAGACGCCAAGGCGCTGCGCAGTGCGCTGCATATCATCAGCGATGAGTTTGCCTTTGTGCGGGGGGAAGATCCCAAGACCGTAGCCGCATATTTAGAAGCGGTATAAATCCAGATTATAAAAAGCGCCGTATCCTGAGGATACGGCGCTTTTTTGCGCCTTTTTTGGCAAACAAGTGCGTCTGTAAAATGACGGATTTTATGCATGTTTTGCCACAACCGTTCAAAACCGCGCAGATAAAGGGGCTGCGTTTGCATAAATTGCCCAAAAGAGCAGGCGCTCACTGTGCGGAATGAACGAAAATGAAGGAATGAACTTGACGGCTTTTGCTTGCCGTGGTACACTTTGGGTGTAAGGACGAGGGCGGCAAACGCCCGGAAAATTCAGAAAGGAACCGTCTATGCTTACCCAGGAAAGACACTTGCAGATTTTGGCCCAGTTAGAGGAAAAAGGGACCGTATCCGTTGCGCAGTTGACCCAGCTTTTGGGCGCCAGCGAAAGCACGGTGCGCCGGGATCTGATTGCGCTGGATCGGCTGGGCAAGCTGCACAAGGTGCATGGCGGTGCCACTTTGACCCGGCGGGATTTTATTCGCCGGGAGGAGAAGCTGGACGAAAAGCTGCAGCTGCACATGGACGAAAAAGAGATGATCGCCGCTTACGCCGCTGCCCAGGTGGACGATACGGATTTTGTATATTTAGACGCCGGCAGCTCCACCCTGTTAATGATCGACCACTTGCAGCCGGGTGCCACCTTTGTGACCAACGGTCTTCTCCACGCCCAGCGGCTGGTGGCCAAGGGTATGAAAACCTATGTGCTGGGCGGCGAGTTAAAGCACACCACCGATGCCATCATCGGTCTGGCTGCAGCCAAGAATTTGCACAACTACAATTTTTCCAAGTGTTTCATCGGCACCAACGGTATTGCCATTCGTCAGGGATTTACCACGCCGGACACGGACGAGGCCTACTTAAAAGCGGCGGCCATGGAGCGCAGTTTCGTCAGTTATGTGTTGGCGGACGCCAGCAAGTTTGACAAAGTATCTACCGTGAGCTTTGCGCCCCTGGATCAGGCGGCGATCATCACCGATCGGCTGCCGGACCCGGAGTACGGAGAACGCACGGTGGTAAAGGAGGTTGCGTTATTATGATCTATACCGTAACGTTGAACCCGGCGCTGGACTACATTCTGCGCCTGCCCCGGTTAAGCAGCGAGGATGTAAACCGGGCGGACAGCGCCCAGCTGCTGTGCGGCGGTAAGGGAATCAATGTGTCCATGGTGCTGTCCGGACTGGAGGTGCCCACCCGGGCACTGGGGTTCGTGGCCGGATTTACCGGCCGGGCACTGGAGCAGATGCTGCAGGCCCAGGGGATCCAAACGGATTTTGTGCCGCTGGCAGCGGGCAACACCCGAATCAATGTTAAGATCTTTGCCGATCGGCAAACGGATATTAATGCCCCAGGCGCCCAGCCGGCAGAGGCGGAAGTGGAGGCTCTGTTCCACAAGCTGGAGGGACTGATGCCCGGCGACTTTTTGGTGCTGGCCGGGGCGGTGCCCAGCCAAATGCCCGGCTCCATTTATGAGCAAATCTGCGCCAAGCTGCAAAATAAAGGCGTGCATATTGTGGTAGACACCACCGGTGACGCGCTGCTGGCGGTGCTGGATTACCACCCGTTTCTCATTAAGCCCAATCACCACGAGCTGGGCGAGATCTTTGGCGAGGATATTCGCCCGGACGATGAAGAGAAGATTCGCTTCTTTGCAGCCAAGTTGCAAGAGAAAGGCGCACGCAATGTGCTGGTGAGTCGTGGCAAGTACGGCGCCACACTGCTGGCAGAGGACGGCAGCACCCACTCCGTGGGCGTGGTGCCCGGCAAACCGGTGAACAATGTAGGCTGCGGCGATTCAATGGTGGCCGGGTTCCTGGCCGGGTACGCAGACAGCGGCGATTACAAGACGGCGCTCCAGTGGGCTTCCGCCGCCGGTAATGCCTCCGCCTTTTGTGAGGGCGTGGCAGACGGCGATACCATTCGCCGGTATAAGACACAGTATTTTGCCGACTGAGAGCAGTCGGAGAATAATTAAATGTGCAGGGCGACGCCCTGTGTAAGGAGGGTTCTCTATGAAGATTAAAGATTTGCTGTCTCCTCGGGCGATCCGGCTGAACGCCCCGGCTGAAAGCAAAAGCCAAGCCATCGACGCGCTGGTAGAGCTGCACGCGGCAGCAGGCAACCTAACGGACCCGTCGGCCTACAAGGCGGCGATCCTGGCGCGAGAGGGACAGGGCACCACTGCCATCGGCGAGGGCATTGCGGTACCTCATGCGAAGAGCGACAGCGTGGCCCATGCGGCACTGGCGGCGATGACCGTGCCCGGCGGTGTGGATTATGACGCCCCGGACGGCAAGCCCAGCTCGTTGCTGTTTATGATCGCGGCTCCGCCGGACGGCGATGTGCATTTGGAAATTCTCTCTCGCCTGATGGTGATGCTCATGGAGCCGGAATTTTGCGATCGGCTCCGTGGCGCCAAAACGGCAGAGGAATTTATTGAAATTATTGACGCCCAGGAGCGGGCCAAGTACCCGGAGGAGACCCCGGAGGATACGGTGGTAACCGCACAGGCGGCTCCGAAAGGCTATCGTATTTTGGCGGTGACCGCCTGCCCCACCGGCATTGCGCATACCTATATGGCTGCCGAGGCGCTGGAAAAGGCCGGCGCGGCCATGAATTGCCCCTTAAAGGCAGAGACCAACGGCTCCGGCGGCGCTAAAAATGTACTCACCCGCCGAGAGATCGCTGACTGTGACGGTATTATCATTGCGGCGGATAAAAATGTAGAGATGGACCGCTTTGACGGCAAGCCGGTATTGCAAACCACGGTTTCTGCCGGTATTAACAAACCGCAGGAGTTAATCCAAAAGGTGCTGGACGGCAAGGCTCCCATTTACCCCGCAGAGGGCGGCGCAGCCCCCGTCGGGGATGACGATGAGAAAGAGAGCTTCGGCCACAAGGTGTATAAACACCTGATGAACGGCGTATCCCACATGCTGCCTTTCGTGGTCGGCGGCGGCGTGCTGATTGCTCTGGGCTTCTTGATTGATACATTGGCCGGCAACGCCAATGCCGGCGGCAACTTCGGCCAGACCAACCCGGTAGCGGCGGTGATCTTTTGGATCGGTAAAGCGGCATTTAGCTTTATGATTCCCATTTTGGCCGGGTATATTGCCCAGTCCATTGCGGATCGTCCCGGTTTGCTGCCCGGTATCGTTGGCGGTTATTTGGCCACCATCGGCGCCACGCTGCAGTCGCCTACCGGCGATGACAAGGCTGTGTCCGGATTCTTGGGCGCGCTGCTGGCCGGTTTTGTGGCCGGTCTGTTGGTCAACGGACTGAAAAAGGCCTTCTCCTGGATGCCCAAGAGCATGGACGGCATTAAGCCGGTGTTCCTGTATCCCCTGTTCGGCACTGTGTTGATCGGTCTGTTTATGTTGCTGATCAATCCCTTCGTGGGGTATATCAACTTGGCGTTGTCTGCCGGACTGAAAAGTCTGGGCGAAACCTCCCGCATTCTCCTGTCCGTTGTTCTGGCGGCTATGATGGCCACTGACATGGGCGGCCCGTTCAACAAGGCGGCTTATGTGTTCGGTACGGCTTCCGTCGCCACCGGCGATACCTGGATCATGGCGGCGGGGATGATTGGTGGTATGGTGCCGCCTATCGCCATCGCTTTGTCCACCACCTTTAACAAGAAGAAGTGGACCAAAGAGGAACTGAAGAGCGGTCCGGTCAATTATGCGATGGGTCTGTGCTTCATCACAGAGGGCGCGATTCCTTATGCGGCGTCTGATCCGCTGCGCGTGATTCCGTCCTGTATGGTGGGCTCTGCCGTAGCCGGTTTGGTCTGCGCGCTGTTTGGCTGTGCTTGCCCGGCACCCCACGGCGGTGTTTTCACTTTCGCAGTTGTGGATCATCCTCTGGGCTATATTGTGGCTCTGGTTGCAGGCTCTGTGGTCGGTGCGTTGATGCTGGCCCTGCTGAAAAAGAATAAAACAGAGAAGGAGAGAGCATAATGGTATCTCAGGTAACAAAGGTGATCAATAAAGAGGGCTTCCATATGCGCCCGGCAAATATGTTCGTTAAGGAAATGACTGCATTCCAGAGTGATGTGCATCTGATCTTAAACGGCAAGGACATTAACGCCAAGAGCATTATGAACATTATGGCCGGCTGCATTAAGTGCGGCAGCCAGCTGGAAGTGCGGGCCGACGGTCCGGACGAAAATGAGGCGCTGGCCAAGGCAGTCAGTCTGATTGAGTCCGGCTTAGGCGAGGCATAAGAAATTTTGCACACAGGGAACGGCTCTTTGGGGCAGTTCCCTGGCTGTGTTTATTAAGTTGAACAAGGAGAGGGAGCGATACCATGCTAAGAGGAACAGGCGTAAGCGAGGGCTGCGGCATCGGCAAGGCCTTGATCATTCAGCACCGGTCGCTGGATTACAGCGGCGTGGTCTTTGGCGGCGCCCAGCAGGAAAAAGAGCGGCTTCGGGCAGCCATTAACGCATTTATGCAAAAGACGGAGCAGCTGCGGGATCGTCTGCAAGCCTCTGCCGGAGAGAAAGAGGCAGCGATTTTAGACGGTCACATGGAGATGCTGCGGGATCCGTTTATGCTCTCCCAAATGGAGGAGATGATCGACGGCGGCGCCACGGCGGAAGCGGCGGCTGATGGGGTGTGCAACCAATTTATCGCCATGTTTTCCGGCATGGACGACGAGCTGACCCGTCAGAGAGCCAGCGATATTGCCGATGTGCGAGAGGATCTGCTGGGTATTATGCTGGGTGCGGAGCAGGTGGATTTGGGTGCCATTGAACCGGGCACGGTACTGGTGGCCCACGACTTTACCCCCTCTATGACCGGCAAAATGAACCGGGAGCATGTGGCAGCCATTGTGGCAGAGGTGGGCGGTATGACCTCCCACAGTGCCATTTTGGCGCGGGCCATGGGCATTCCGGCGGTACTGTCCGTCAGCGGTGCAGTAGAGGCGCTGCACACCGGCCAATGCGTGGCGGTGGACGGCTTTCGCGGCACAGTGCTGCCGGAGCCTACGCCGGAGCAGACGGCGGAATTTAAGCGGCGGCAGCGGGAATATTTGGCAGAGCGAGAGGCGCTCAGCCGCTATTGTAATCTGCCTACCGTCACCAAGAACGGCGTGAAAAAGGCCGTGTACGGCAATATCGGCAAGCCGGAGGATGTGCAGGCGGTGGTGCAAAACGGCGGTGAGGGTATCGGCCTTTTCCGCACGGAATTCCTGTTTATGGATCGGATGTCCCGCCCCACGGAGGCAGAGCAGTTTGAGGCTTACGCCACGGTGGCCAAGGCCATGAACGGCCGGGAGGTCATCATCCGTACGCTGGACATTGGCGGTGATAAGGAAATTCCCTACTTAGAGATTGAAAAAGAGGACAATCCGTTCCTGGGACACCGGGCCATTCGCTACTGCCTGGACCACCCGGATCTGTTTTGCGACCAAATCCGCGCCATTTTGCGGGCGGCCAAGTTCGGCGACTTAAAGCTGATGCTGCCTCTGATCACCTGCAAGGAAGAAATCCTGGCAGCTAAAAAGCTGATTGAGCAGTGCCTGCGGGCGTGCATCCTGAACTTCCGTTACTGGATGGATGAACCGGGCGACGACGTGATGTGGTTTTACAGTGAGAACCACGCGCTGATGTTTCATACCTGTCAGCTGCTGGCCGGGGAGCTGTATCCGTCGGAGACCTTTTCCAACAGCGGTCGCTACCGGGTGTCGATCGCCTACCTGGCCGCCTGCCAGGGCAGCCCCTTCGCCCTCTTCTGCCAGATGGGGGATGCCCTGGCGGAGGAGCCCGCCCTCTCCCGGGAGGGGAATGGTTCCGGGGATTTTTAAACGAGGGCTTTACGGAATGGAACTCCAGCGCTTACCTGCCCATCGACCTGCTGGGCCTGGCCAGCCTCTATGCCTGGACGCAGGACGGAGAGCTGCGGGCACTGGCAAAACGGGGCATGGACTATGTGTTTTATCTGCTGGCCGTACACAGCCGCAAAGGCTTTTTCGCAGGGTCCTCCGGACGCACGTACCTCAAGGAGCAGTTCGGAAACTGGTCCAACTGCACATCGTTCATGAGCTGGATCGGCTATGGCTGCGGCACTCCGGGCCACGCGGGCAAGGGCG
>OLOD01000822.1_pt1 | contig 22435 bp, 13 predicted proteins | sample 1671921 | NCBI WGS metagenome assembly OLOD01 (sample SAMEA3136626, study PRJEB25190) | human gut metagenome | biome: human gut; feature: human-associated habitat; material: faeces | place: Austria | collected 2013
CGCAATTCTGTATGCAAACATGGAGTAGTTGATCCTGATTAGAATAGTTCATTTCAATGTAATATTTTATTCCATGTGAAATTTTACCGGTATGTGGCGTGGGGCATTCGTCCCGCGCCCATGCGGTATATGTTCCGGCAAATTCTTTGATCGTTTCTTTTGGAATGGGATCAAAGGGGCATGTCAGGATTTTGTTCCTAAGGAAACGAAGAAGAAAAATCAAATGAAGGTTGGTTAAATTATGTTAAAGTACGTTGGAAAAAGAATTTTATATATGATAGGGGTATTCTTTGTGGTATCCATTATCCTTTTTGTACTGTTTAATAACGTACCTGGTGACCGTGCTCTTAATCAGGTGCAGAACTTAAGAGGTAAAGTCTCCGATGAGACATTCCAGCTCCGCTATCAGGAAGCGAGAGAAAAATTAGGATTAGACGATCCGATTCCGGTCCGCTATGTAAAATGGATGGGAAACTTGTTAAAAGGTAATCTTGGATATTCTTCCTTCTACAAAAAAGATGTGAAAGACTGTCTCTCGACACCACTGTTAAACACGATACAGATCAATATCGTATCCACGATACTAGCATTGGCGATCACGATACCGCTCGGTATTCACTGTGCGGTCAGAAAATTTTCTAAATTTGACAATACGGTACAGGTGCTGACAATTGTCGGCTACAGCATGCCTCAATATATAGTTGCACTGGTATTTATTTTTGTTTTTGCCGTAAAACTCGGCTGGTTCCCGATCAGTGGCATGAATACGCCGAACTTCCAGGGAACAGGAGTGGCATTCGTGCTTGACCGTCTCCACTATCTGGCACTTCCGGTAATCGTTATTACGGTTGCAGCGTTAGGAAGTATGACACGTTATGTCCGTGCGGCAATGATCGACGCACTTCGTATGGATTATATCCGTACTGCAAGAGCAAAAGGTTTGAAGGAAAAGGTTGTTATTTATTCCCACGCATGGAGAAATGCACTTCTTCCGGTCATCACATTGATCATCAGCTGGTTCATGAGTATTTTCATGGGTTCGATCGTTATCGAGCAGATTTTCCAGTTGAATGGTATCGGTAAAATGTATTATGTCGGACTGATGAATCAGGCTTATGATATGGCATTGGCAGTCAACATGCTCTACTGTATCATCACACTGCTCAGCAACCTGATCACAGACTTAAGCTACGGTCTGGTAGATCCGCGTGTACGCATTGATAAGTAGGAGGAACGAAAAACATGAAGATGCTCAAACACCTTTTTGGAAAAAGGGATAAAGAACTCGATGTATTACAGGAAGAAGCGCTTCAGAGTCCGCTCCGTACGGTTGTGAGGAATTTTACCTCAAACAGACTTGCGTTTGGCGGCCTGATCGTATTTTTGGTTATTTTCCTGATCGTACTGATCGGACCGGTCTTTAACCCGATCGACTTAAGTGAAAAAGAAGAGACACAGATCAATGTCGCTCCGGGACTGAATATGATGAAAGTGCCGGATGGTTTAAAAGGAAATGCGATTCCAATGTGTGCGCAGGTCGTTGGGATTGTTGATGCTTACGATGCATTGATCAATGATCGACCATACAAAAGAAAATATGAACATGAAGAAGCGATACGGATGATTTCAAATGGTGAATGCGGAGCATTTTCCAATCAGCTGATGCAATGCTTTAAGGAGGCAGCAAAGCAGCAAAATTGGCTAAAAAGGAAAAATTAAAGTTAACAAGTGAAGGCAAAAGATTAGAGGCCCAGATATGAAGATAAAAAGAAGGATAGAGAACAGAATTATCGCAGTAATACTATGTATGGCTATCTTATTTTCTCAAGTGAATATTGCGGATGCAGCAGATCTGAATCCATCAGGTACCAACACGAGTCAAGTGGCCCTTTCTGATGAAACCAATATGAGCAATGATGAAGCATCAACCGAATCCACAGTTTCAGATGAAATAAATGGCACCATGGAATCCGAATCTAAGATATCGGAGGAAACAAATGAAAACTCAAAGAATAACGAATCGGAATCTTCCGGTGAAAATTTTAAAGCGGAATCAACAGATAATATAGAGGCTTATTATAAGGATAGTAAAATATGCATTTATAATTATGAACAGTTAAAACAGATTGGTTCAGATGCTTATGTTTACACGGGTGATAAGGACGGAAAGATTGGTTCTGGAGATGTAGTAAAGAGTGAAGGCACAGAGCTGAAATACGGATCAGATGCTCAGTACATTTTGATGAATGACATCCAGATGAACTCTGAACAGATTTGGTCAGTACCGGATTCCTTTACCGGAACTATTACTGGAACGAAAGTAGAAGAAAACGAAACACCAACGCTGTATGATAAGGAAACGGATACAATCTACATATACAATCCATATCAGTTAATGGTACTTGCGCAAGAAGAATCTGAAACGGAACCAGTTATGTCATTGGATTATGATGCGCCACAGTTTGGTATGGGGCAGATGATTTATCCGGATGGAGAAGATCAGGAGTATCTGACTTATAGTAAGTCTCATAATTATGTGTTATCGCAGAAGTTTAATTCAGATAAGCCGGAATTAGTTGCGGATCAATTGACAGAAAAAGCGGCAAATGGAGTTCAGTGGCTAGATGGTGAGCATGCAGATGGAAGAACAAAACCAGGGCAGTTATATGTAGAAGTTTCCGGGAAGAAATATATTCTGATCGGAAATGAGTCACAGCTGCGGGCAATTGGAAGCAATAAGAGCGTAACTCCAAGACTATATGTTTATTATAGTCAGGGGTTAGTAAGTGGATTGCTTGGTCGAAAGCCTTCCTACACACCATACTATCCAGGCGATGCGGATCTTGGGCTTGATGCTGTTGCTGCAGAAGGGGCAACTACCCATCTTTCTGGATTTCAACAAAAGCCAGATACAGTGAACGGTGATAACTCTTATTTATATTATAAAGATAATGGTAAGTATAAGCTGGCAGATGTCGTTTTGACAAGCGATGATATTGTTACGGGTCTACTGAAAGGAGTAGGCGGACTGTTAGGGACTTTATTGGGGGGTCTTACAGTAGGAACTGGTAGTTTATGTGGCGTTAACGATCAGGGGTTACCTGACAGTAAAACAGCGAGTCTGACGAAGTTAAAGCAAGAATATGGTGGTTTAAAATATTCATCCAATGCAAATTACATCATTTTCCGAGATATTGACTTATCAAAGGATGGTGTGAACTCAAATAAAGAAGATGATCTGTGGACACCACTTATGGTATCGGGGGATATCAAAGGTGCAAAGTTAGCAGATGGACAAACAAAGATTACGGATGGAAACACTATTCTGGCAACTGGAAGACCTGTGATTTCTAATGTGAATGTGAACCAGACAGAAGCAATGGATGGTTCTAAGTATATAGGAATTGGATTTTTTGGAACAATTACGAATGCGGTTAATGTAAACAATATTGGTGTCAGTGCCGGAACAGTCTCCGTATCAAATCTGGAATTACAAAATGTAAATGTACAAAATAACACGAATGAACATAAAAATACACAGACCATAATAAGTGGACTTACATCGGGGCTTGGATGGCTTGTAGGTGGTTTAACTGATTTATTAGTAGGAGTTTTAACATTTGGAAACGTAAACCTGAATTTAAAAGATACATTATCAGCACTTTTAAATGCAAGAGCAAAGGATCCGACGATTTATGCAACAGGTGCATTTGCAGGAAGGCTGGTGGGAGATGTTTCCATTGAAAACTGTGATGTGACAGGAGAGGTCAGTGTTTCGAACATTAATGATCGTACTGGTGGGTTTGTCGGTTATACAGAAGGCGTAACACAGTATGACGGATTGTCAAAAGCTCTTGGAGTAACGGTGAATGCATTATCATCATTGTTAAATGCAATTCCGGGACTTGGACTTGGAGATTTGATTACAATTCTTTTAGATAACGCGTTGCCAGTTGGAAGTTTGATACCGACAGGGTATAAGAATGTCAATATCAAAAATTGCAATGTAGAGAATCTGGCAGGAACGATCGGATCTGCCGATAAAGATTATGCTGGTGGTTTTGTAGGACAGCAGGTAGGAACAAGAATTTTCGACTGTTCCTTGAAAAACAGTAGTTATTCTGTGACTGCAAAAGAATACGGCGGAGGATTTGCGGGAATCAGCAGAGATGCGGAAATCCGTGGTGTGTTAAGCGATGTAGGTATTGATCTTATTCGAGTAATGCAGCCACAGAGTATCTTGTTAAATTGCAATATGACAGGATGTAATATCATTGTAACCGGTGAAAATTATCAAGGCGGTATCGTAGGAGCACAGACAAACAGTTATGCGGTCAACTGCGGAGCGAATGGAAGCATCACAGTTAAAGCAAGCGGAAGTTATGCCGGCGGTGTGAGCGGTATTTCAACAGTTGGATGGATTACAAACCTTGGAAATAAAGAAGTCAAGAAAGTAAGCCTTTTAACAACGGTAAAAGCCTTGTTGACGGGCCTTTTGTCCAGTGATCCAGAAAAAGCAGGTATGCTCTTGTCACTTGTAGGAATTGCACCATCAGCAATCCTGGGATGTAACATGAATTGTTCATCAGTTTCAGTTGAGGCTGGCAAGAGTTATTCCGGTGGTATTCTTGGTGGTGGTGATGGCGTCTATATTGCAGAATCAAGTCCCGAATATTTAAATAAACTTCCGTATTGGAAACATGGTGGAGCAGATGCAGGTAGCGTAGCGCAAAGAGAAAATGTGTTCACAGGATTAAAAACAGTTACGGCAGGAGAAAATCGTGTCGGTGGTATTGCAGGAAGCGTAACAACAGCAAATGTTACAGGGCTTTTAAATAATACGCTTGGAATCGGAAACTTCCTTGGATTTACTGTGCATCATGTAACGGTGACGGGAGTAAATGATGGATATACAGTTGAAGCAAAAGATAATTATGCCGGCGGAGCGCTTGGCGAGGCTGTTGGTGGAGATGTAGATGCTGTAACATTGAATCAGGTAAAATCTGTTACAGCAAAAAACAGAGTCGGTGGTTTTATCGGTTGTGCAGGTCCAGGAGATCTGGCAGGTGGAAATGGACTGACTTTGAATCTGTTAGGACTGAACAACTTGCTGAAAGTTGAAAATCTGCTTTCTGTGGCAGAAGGTGTCAGAGTTAAAATCAACGAAGCTCATGTAAATGGCATCGCAGGAGGCATGACTGTAGAAGCAACAGGTACAAATTCCAACGGCGAAGTAGTGGATTATACAGCTGGTGGTTTCATCGGAAAAAGTGACAGCTGTGAGATCATTAAGTCCGATGTGAAAAATTTAAAAGAAGTAACAGCAAATGATAAAGACGGTTTTGCAGGAGGATTTGTAGGTTCATCACAAACCGGTGGTCTTGCAGATGTAGCTGGTGAAGCGGATGTCAAGGCTTTGCTAAATGCAAAGAAGTTGTTAGGTGCTGTTAAGTACTTGCTTCCTTCTTATACAGAGTGCACGGTTACTTATGTTGATAAAGGCGGAGTTGCCGCAGATACAGCAGGCGGTTTTGCCGGAAACTTCCAAAGTGGAACGGTTAACAACCAGGATGCAGGAGAAGGTAACTATTATTCTGTATATAATCTGGATCATGTAAACGGGCAATCTTATGCCGGAGGCTTTGGCGGAAATGTTTACTCTGGAGCATTGGCAGATGCTGGAGGCGGAATCAGCATTCTTGGAGGAATCAAAGGTCTAGATATAAATGTTGGAGAGCTACTTAATCTGATCAATGCCTACATTCCATATGTGCGATATGCCGGAGTTAAGTCAGACAACGGATTTACGGTCATTGCCAACAAAACAAAAACAGACGACAGTAATTCCGGAAGTGCCGGAGGATTTATCGGTTATGGAAGCGGTGTACAGATAAGCTACTGTGATGTTACGAATCTGAAGCATACTACTGTAAAGGAACCGAAGGATCTGGAAGCAAATGAAGCACCAACATACTATGATGAAAGTAAAAGCACATATGCAGTAACCGGTGCTAGATATGCAGGTGGATATATCGGATATATGGATATTGGGTCAGCAGCTTCTGTAGGAAAAGGTTTGAGCGTACTTGGTAAATCGATAGGAATCAATAATGTGCTGGATGCATTGAATGTCGTTGTTTCTACAATAGAACATTCTGATGTTACAGGAAATGTTGGAGGTTTTGCAATAAAAGCGACCTGGAAAAATACAGCATCCGATGCATCAGTAAATGACATACTTGGAGATGCAGGAGGTTTTGCCGGAAAGATATCTGGCGGACATATTCAAGATTCCAATGTAAATAACTTCTCATATATCATTGGTCAGATTACAGCCGGTGGTTATGTGGGAGATCTGGAACCGGGAAATGTGGCAAATGTACTTGGCGATACTGGTATCTTAGGTGGTCTTGTTAATGTGTCAGATACATTGGCATCATTAGCGGAGGACTTTGTACCGACGATCAGAAACAGCTCTACGACTTGTATTCCTTGTGGTGGTGCGGTTCGTGCAGATGCGGATTCAACAACACAAGTACAACGAGGTATGGCCGGAGGTTATGCAGGACATAATGAAGGCGGTCACATCTGGGGAAACAATACAAAGAAATGGAAAGGTAAAGAATATACCGGACCAACAAGTACTTGTAAAGCAGTAAGAATCCGCTCGGTATACGGAAAAGAAATTGCAGGTGGTTTCACAGGTCTTATGGAGTCAGCCGATACAGCAAGTACCGGAAATCTGTCCTTATTATGGGGAATGGTAAAAGCAGATAACATCCTTGGAGCACTCAGTGTTGTCTATCCGACGGAAGAAGACACAGCAGTTTATGGACCACTTGCCCAGATGGATTATGAAACCTGGAACAAATGGGTGGAATTTGTCGGTAAAAAAGGTGGTTACGGAAGTGACCTTGCTGCGAATGGAACAGTAAAAAATCAAGAAGAACTGGATAAGATTATTGGAAAATATGCTTACGGATACAATGTCGTAGCAGGAAGAGCAAATTATCGAGATGAAACAAAACTGGCAAATGGCGGAGTAGCTGGTGGCTATGTTGGATCAATGCAGACCGGAACCATTACAAATGGACAGGCTTATCAGGCGAAGACAATCAAAGGAATCCGATGTGCCGGAGGTTTTGCAGGAGAAATGATAAACGGCGGAGCAGTAAAGCTTGGAGGAGTTGATATCCTTGGTCTTAATCTGCAATTAGGACAAATGCTACAGGTGCTTAATGTCTTTGTGCCAGTAATCAAGAAATCTTCGGTAGAGGGTTATCAGAGTGGACTGATTGTCCAGTCAGAAGGTGTAGATGATAAAGATACCTGTGGTTATGCCGGAGGTTATGTAGGAAAACTGATTGGTGGACAGATCTGGGGCGAAAATGATGCACGCTGCAAGGTTACAAAGTTGAGACGAGTTGATGGAAGAAGCTACGTTGGAGGATTTGTCGGAAGCTCTAGACCAGGAAGTGTAGCAACACTGAATCCAACTGCAGGAGAAGGATTGCTCAGCCAGCTTCTGAATAAACTGTTAAGTACACCAGCAGATTTGATAAAAGTATTAAATGCTACAGTCGCAACGATCTGTTATGCAGATGTGGAAGCCTGGGATGACTGGGGAATCATCGTAAATGGTGCTTATGCAAGTGGAAGTAATAACACTTCTTATGCAAAAGCAGCCGGAGGATTTGCCGGAAATCTGGAAGGAACAGTACTTGGCGAGAAGGGTAACGAAGACGCAGGAATTTCTGCTCAGAATATCCGTTCCGTAATCGCAGGTGAATATGCCGGAGGATGCTTTGGAATCGCAGATGTAGCCGGAGTTGCCAATATCAGTGCAGGAAGTGAAACCTCGCTCCTTGATAAATTATTAAAGCTTGGAAGAACCGATGTGCTGGATGCGTTTAGAAGCTATGTATATTACGGAACTGTAAGCGGAAGTAATAATGCCGGTTTAAGTGTCAGCGCAAATGAAGCAAAAAAATCAGGTCAGAACAATGAAGTTACCTATAGCGGAACGGCCGGAGGTTTTGGAGGCTCACTGTTAAATGGTTCTGTGAAAAACAGTAAAGTAACGGAATTAAGTAATGTAAGAGGTTTAAATAGCGTCGGTGGATTTGTAGGCTATTCTGGAAAGAGCGGAGTAGTCGGAGCGGATAAGATTGATCTTATAGGCGATAATGCAGGGCAGGTTCTAGGTGGAGCACTTGGAATTATGGACATCTTTGGTTCTCACATTGATGACTGTACAGTTACAGGAACTGATGATGGTTACACAGTACAAAGTACTGGTGGAGAGGAGCAAATCGCCGGTGGATTTATCGGATATGCGAATCTTGCGAGAATGTCGAAGTGTACAGCAGGTGACAAGACGAACCAGAAAATTGGATTAAAACAGGTTGCATCAGGTGGAACAGCCGGAGGTTTTGCCGGACGAACAAGTTTTGCTTATCTTGCAGATTTGAAACTGGATTCAACAGCCGTAAATGTATTGCTCGTAGTAATAAATCGTCTTGTAAAAGCATTATATTTGGATAAAGCTCAAGCTTCAGATCTTCTGAAAATCAATCTTGGAATCATCAAGGTGGAAGCTCTTTACGAAGGAAACTTGATTCATGTAAATCTGCTTGGATTGGATATCTCTGTAGGACTTTCGAAGAAGTCAACAGATAACAAGCAGGAGACAGATCTTGCAATTATTACGATCGGAGATTCATCCATCAAACTTCAATGTAATGAGAAGGGACTTTTGAATGATGATGATGCGAAATCTAATATCAGTGTAAACCTAATCAAGGCCAACCGAACGAAGATTACAGACAGTAACGTTTACGGCGTAAGTTACGGATACGATGTCTATGCAGGTGGAGCTGGAAACGACAAAGATGGTTCTGCAGATGCTGCTGGACAAAGCGGCGGCTTTGTAGGATTCAATGATGAAGGGCTCTTAAAAAACAACAACATGTATTACTGTGATGTGGTTCGTGGAACAAAAGATCTTGTCGGTCCATTTAGCGGAAAGAGTAAGTTGGATTCTGTATATGAAGCTAACACACAGGAGAAGGTGGAAGGCGATAATAACGATTACCGAATTTACAGAAAGCTGGATGTGGCGCTGAATCAAATCAAAAAGGGCTCATACAAGCTGAATCTAAGCTATAAAAAAGATACTTCCAGTGGATGGGATATTTACACGCTGGGTCATATGTATTCGATAAAAAGCTATAAAACTTTGCAAAATGCACAGCTGACAGATGATATTTCGTCTACGACAGCAGAGCTTAAAGCATATGAATCACCAGCAAAAGCAGTATTGATGGCAGATACCAAAACAACATTGAACACAGGAGAAAGTGATACTCCGGAGCCATCCGAGTCACAGGATCCATGTGATGAGTTAATCAAGCTGACAATCAATAAAGTTTGGAAGGATCTAAATAATAAAAAACGTCCGGATAACATTACGGTAACAATATCTCGTACCTGGACAGATGCAAACGGTATAGAACAGACAGAAACTGTTCCAGGATATGGGGGCCATATTATAAATGGTTCTAGTGATAAATCTACCTGGCAGGAGGTCATCAAAGGACTTCCAGCATATACGACGGATGAAAATAACAAAATTCATTATTATACATATTCCGTTACAGAAGCAAAAATAGATGGTTATACGACAACGATAAAAAAATCAGATGATGGATTTACGTTTACGATAACCAACACACATTTCCCAGGGCTTCCGGATACCGGAGGACAGGGAAGAAACTTTATTTACCTGATAGCTATTCTGCTTTTCCTTGTATATTTCATTATGAGATATAAAAAAATAAGGGAAACCAAAAGAGCAGAAAACTATAAAAGAAAAATTCAAACAAAAAGGAGAAAGATGTTATGAAACGAATGAAAAAAATCATGGCAGTGCTGCTGGCAGCGATTATGACAATGGCGATGGCAGTGACAGCATTTGCTGCAGAAGGAGCATCGGGAACAAACACACTTACAGTTAATGTGAAAGACGGACAGAATCTGAATGGTCAGACAATTAATTTGTACAAATTATTTGATGTGACAGAGTCAAATAGTGGAGAAACAACAAACTATGCGTATACAGTGAATACAGCAACTGGTTATAAAGATGCGATTAAATCAGCCCTTGGAACATCATTTACAGGAACAACAGATGAGGAGTATGCAGCAGCTGTTTTAGCTCTTAAAGATACAGAAGGTGCAGTACAGAAGTTTGCAAATGATTTTACTGCAGATGCACTGACAAAGAATTTATCAGCTACAGCAACTTCTGGAAAAATTACAGAAGATAGTAACAAAACATCTTATACATTTAATAATTTAACAGCTGGTTATTATCTTGTATATGTAACAGGTGGAAAAGAGATTCAGTCTTCTTTAGTTACTGTAGATGCAACAACAAATACTGTAAACTTAAAAACAGAAGCACCAAGCATTAATAAAACAGCAGATAAAGGAACAGCAGAAATCGGTCAGGTAGTAAAATATACAGTAACAGGTGCAATCCCGGATACAACAGGATATGATCAGTATCAGTACATTATTCACGATACATTATCTAAAGGTCTTGATTTTGTAAACGATGAAACAGGAACAGCTTGTGAAGGAAACAGTGTAAAAGTTACAGTAGCATTTACAGGTACAACAGATGCTAGTACAGCACCAACAACAGCAACAATTGACACAGATAACAGCAAAAAAATGAGTCTTGACCTGTCTGCATGGGTAAAAGCAAACCAGACAAATAAAGGAAAAGAATTCACAGTTACATATTATGCAAAAGTAAATGCAAACGCAGTTGTAACAGAAAAGAATAATGCTCAGTTAGAGTACGGTAATAAACCAGGTGAAACAACAAAAACAACACCAAGTGAAGCAAAGACACCTACTTATCCACTGGATATTTTAAAGAAGGATAAGAAGGGTGACAAAAAGCTGGCAGGTGCAAAATTTAGTTTATATAGAAGTTCAGAAGATGCAAAAAACGGAAAAAATGCGATTAAAGTATCAGGAAGCAATGGAAATTATGTCGTAGATTCAACATCTACTACTACAGAATTTGAATCTGTTGAAGAGATTACTGGAGCAGGTTACAACCTTCACGTCAATGGTCTTGCAGAAGGAACATATTATTTAGTGGAGACACAGGCTCCAGCAGGATACAACAAGCTGACAGCTCCGATTGAAATTAAAATCACAAAGAGCGCGGATACAGATGTAAATAATTGGACTATTTCCAAAGATGGAGCAACTGAACCTGACAAAATTATCGATATCGAAAACAGCACAGGATCACTTCTTCCATCCACAGGTGGTATGGGAACAATCATCTTTGCTGTAATCGCCGCAATTCTTGTACTTGGTGTAGCAGTAAGCTTTATCCGTGACAAGAGAAAAAATGCTTAATCAGCAGATGAATTAGAAAACAAGAAGTAAAATAACAGAAATTGCGGTTATCTTTTCAGGAAGATAGCCGCAATTCCAAGTATAACAACAGGGAGAATGGAATGAAGAGTAAGGAAAAGAAGAAATTTACAATAAAAGATATCATTCGTTTAATCGTGCTTTTGGTCGCATTCTCCGTATTGTTATATCCGACATTTAGTAGTTATCTGAATGAGAAGAATAGTTCAAAGGTCGTATCAAACTACGATGCAGAAAGTGTGAAATTAAGCAATGCTGAAAAAGAACAGATGCTGGCAGATGCAAGAGCCTACAATCAGGAAATGCTCGGAAACATTGACCTGATCGATCCATTTTCACAGACAAATACGGAAATCGATGAGCGGTATCAGAGTCTTTTAAATGTAGATGGATCGGGAATGATGGGATACATCCGTATTCCGAAAATCAAAGTAGAGCTTCCGATTTATCATGGGACGAGTGAAACAGTTCTGCAGGCAGGAGTCGGACATTTCTGGGGGACTTCATTGCCGGTTGGCGGTGAGAGTACGCATACAGTGTTAACCGGACACAGAGGACTGCCGACAAAAACACTTTTCACAAATATGGATAAATTGAAAGTAGGAGATATTTTTTATATCAAGGTATTAGGAGAAACTCTAGCATATAAGATTGACCAGATCTTAACTGTGTTACCGGAAGAGACAGAGGCATTATCCATCGAGCCAGGGCAGGATTATGCGACACTTGTTACATGTACCCCATATGCGATTAATACGCACCGTCTCTTGGTACGTGGAGAACGTATTCCATATGAAGAGGCAATAAAAGAAGTACCGGATCAGAACATAAAACCGGAATTATCTTTTACCGCAAAAGTATTGATCATAACAATTGTAGTTATTTTAATCGGACTTATTGCGATGATTATCTATAGTAAAAGAAATTCAAAGAAGAAAAAGAGGAGGAAAAGAAAGTGATCAAAAGAATAAGAAACACCAGAATTATTTTCCTCTATATCCTTTTTCTTATGAGCTGTACTTTACCTGTTTCAACACTACAGGTTTCTGCAGCTACTAAAAAGGGAAGTATCGAGATCCATTACAAAGGAAGAATAGATTCCCAGGGAGAGGTGGATCTTTCCGGAGCAACATTTACTTTATTCCAGATTCAATCTGCAGAAAACGGAGAGTTAGTCTGGAATGAGGAATTTGTATCAGCGGGCATCTCATTAAAAGATACAAGCGCCGGCGCAAGAGAAAAACAGGCGAAAAAGTTATTTGACTATGCAAAGAAAAATAACATTACAGGAACGACACAGGAGACAAATACAGCAGGCTATACAAGCTTTCTAAATTTAGATGAGGGTATTTATCTTCTTGCACAAATTGGAACCGTAGATAGTGGAACAGAACAGTTTGAGTCAGCACCATTTCTGATTGAGGTTCCATCTGAAATAAGCGGACGGTTTGAATATAATGTTGAGACAGAACCAAAGGCAGAGTGGGTATCAAAAAAAGAACCTCCGGTTGTACCAAATCAACCGGGAGATACTCCGGAAAAGACACCGGGAAAAAATGAACCAGTTTCATCGAATCCAATTCGCGATATGATTGATAAGGTAAAGACAGGTGATGAAACAACATTTATTACATGGATCTGTGTAGCGTGTATAGGTTTAGGAATCATGATTGTGATTTATAGAAAAAGAAATAAAGAATAAGAAGAGGAATGTACAAAGCATTTTAGAAACAAGAAAAGAGCGAAAACTCATTAAATGAATGGGAATTCTTTCTTTTTTCATATTGAGTTTCCTCAAGAATAAGTGATCGTGTGAAGACAGGTGATGACAATACTACTATGGGATATTTTTTATTGTTGATTCTCTCTGGTGTTTACAGCAAAGTAAAAAAGGAAAATTAAAATAAAGCTACCGCAATCCCACTGGCTTTAGACGGTGGCACTTGACAGTAGTTTGGATTTTGAGTAAAGTTGTATTAAAACAGTAAGAAAGAAATGGATATTTATTATGACTACCATAAAAGAAATTGCAGAGATGGCTGGAGTTAGTATGACAACAGTCTATAATGTACTTCATGGAAATGTAAAAAAAGTATCGAAAGCGAATATGGAAAAAATACAAGCTTTGCTAGATGAATATCACTATGTACCGAAAATGGGACTGAGCGCTTTGAAAAATAACAGTTCTAAGATTATTGGAGTGGTAATTCATACATCTCGTTATTATGAGAATACAGTTATTTCAGATACTTTTTACAGTCATGTTATTGGTGCGTTGGAAGAATCTCTTAGAAAAGAAGGATATTACATGATGCTATATGCGGCGGAAGATTTGGAAGAAATCTTTCATATGTCATTAGCTTGGAATGTAGACGGATTGATTGCGATTACATTTAAATATCATAATTATATTAAATTGAAAACATTGATAAACAAACCGATAGTTGCAATTGATTTAATTGATAAAGAGGCAGAAGATTATGTTAATGTAGGTCTTCAAGATGAAAATGGTGGTTATATAATGACCAAATATCTTTTAGAAAAAGGATATGAGAAAATTTATGTCTGCGCAAGAAAGAATGCCGGTGTGGATCATGAACGCTGGATGGGATATCGAAAGGCATGGGAGGAAGCAGGAAAAAGCTATCTGACAAATGATTTTATTTCACTTAATGAAACTGAACAAGATAGAAATAAAAATTATCAGATGATGATGAAATTTATCGGAAAAAAGACAGCGTTATTTTTCTTGTCAGATATGTTTGCAGTCGAAGCAATCCATTATTTTCAAAAGCAAGGTGTTATAATTCCAGATGAGCTTGGAATAGCAGGGTTTGATGGAAATATATTAGGAAAATATTGCTATCCAAGACTGACAACGGTATATCAGGATGTGACAGAAAAAGGAAAAACAGCTGTAAAAATAATGATAGATATTCTTGAAAATCGATTAAAAAGTGGACTGGATGTGAAACAGCCAGTTACATTGATCAAAGGAAATTCTGTATAAGTGTAGATGAAAGAATCAAGGTCTTTGACTGAATAAATAGATGAGTTAAAACTATTTATTCAGACAGAGGCTTTTTTTAGATATTTTTCTCGGTAATGAAAATAAGTAAAACAAAAATAAAGATGAATAGTAAAAAAAAGGTTTTATATAAAATGTACACAAAAAACGGGGAATAGCCTTGTGTATAAAGTAGGTTTTATATAAAACCATTGAAAAATAATTATGAAGTTGTTATAGTATGAAATGTAAAGAAAAGAATCTTCTGAAGAGTAGGAGGTAATGAGATGAAAAAATCAAAAAAGGGGTTTTGGATATTTATATGTCCAGCATTATTTGCATTTATAGTAGTTCAAATTATTCCGACAATTATGGGAATTGGTTATTCATTTACAGATTGGAATGGAGTCGGAAAGACAAAGAATTTTGTGGGTTTGGGTAATTATATAACTACACTCACAAATGACACGCAATTTAGAAATGCGTTTTTGTTTACGTTTCTTTTTTCGATTTGTGCGGTGATTACAGTCAATGTAATTGGATTTGCTTTAGCAATGCTGGTAACACAAAAAATTAAGGGATCAAATCTATTAAGAGGAATCTTTTTTATGCCGAACTTGATAGGTGGAATTTTATTAGGATTTACATGGCAGTTTATTTTTGTTCAAGTATTTGAAGCAATCGGAGAGAAATTACAAATAGGCTGGCTTCAAGGCTGGTTGACGAATCAGAAAACAGGATTTATAGGATTATTAATTGTTGTGACATGGCAGTTATCCGGATATATGATGATGATTTATATAGCTCAGATCCAGAATATACCAGATTCAGTTTTAGAGGCGGCTCAAATTGATGGGGCAATTGGTTGGAATAAATTAAAATCGATTATTTTACCATTGATGATGCCAGCGTTTACAATCGGATTGTTCTTGTCAATTTCAAATGCATTCAAGTTATTTGATCAGAATATTTCTCTGACAGGAGGAGGACCAGTAAATAGTACTCAAATGTTAGCTTTGAATATTTATAATACAGCATTTGGTGAAAATAGATTTGGATTAGCACAGTCAAAAGCAGTTATCTTTATGATTGTGGTAATGGTAATTTCCATTATTCAGCTTACAATTACAAAGAAAAAGGAGGTAGAGGCATAATGCAAAAGAAAAAATCAATAAATAAGATGTTTCTTACAATTATAGGAATATTACTTGCTATTATTTTTGTGGCACCAATATTGATTCTTGTAAACAGTTCTTTTAAGACATTACAGGAAATATATATTGATATTTTAGCTTTGCCAAAACATTTCTCATTTCAAAATTATCTAAAAGCGTTTGAAAAAATGGATTTTCTTCATTCGTTGATAAATTCACTGGTAATTACCTGCGTTGCAACAGTACTGATTTTGTTAGTATCATCTATGGCAGCATGGGTGATGGTCCGCTACAAAACAAAAGTAAGCAAAGTATTATTCCTTGTATTTTCAGCAGCACTTTTGATTCCATTTCAATGTGTAATGCTTCCACTTGTTGATGTGATGAGTAAATTACATTTAATGAATAGACCAGGATTGATTTTTATGTATATAGGTTTTGGATGTAGCATGTCAATTGTCCTCTTTCATGGTTTTATTAAAAATATTCCAGTTGAATTGGAAGAAGCGGCAACAATCGATGGATGTAATATGTTTCAAACATTTTTCTTGATTGTACTGCCTTTGTTAAAAGGAATTATGGCGACTGTTGCAGTGATCAATGTAATGTGGATTTGGAATGACTTTCTGCTTCCATCACTGATTATTAATAAAAATGGAATGCAGACATTACCATTGCGAACATATCTCTTCTTTGGTCAATTTACAAAAAAATGGGATTTGGCGACAGCAGCACTTGTACTTTGTATGATTCCAATTGTGATCTTTTACCTGAGTTGCCAAAAACATATTGTAAAAGGAATTACAGCCGGAGTTGGTAAGTAAGAGAACTGGAGGAAGAATTAAATGCAGAAGGAATGGTGGAAAGAAGCGGTAATTTATCAAATTTATCCACGAAGTTTCAAAGATAGTAATGGAGATAAAATTGGAGATATTCCGGGAATCATAGAAAAATTAGATTACTTAAAGGATCTAGGCGTAGATGTAGTTTGGCTATCTCCGGTATATAAATCACCGAATGTAGATAATGGATATGATATCAGTGATTATAAGAGTGTGATGGAAGAGTTCGGAACCATGGAGGACTTGGAATGTCTGATTAGAGAGATGCATAAACGAGATCTGAAACTGATGATGGATATCGTAGTAAATCATACATCTAATCAACACGAATGGTTTAAAAAAAGCTGTCAGCCAGATGAAGATAATCCTTATGCTGATTTTTATATCTGGAGAAAAGGAAAAGATGGTGGTCCTCCGAATAACTGGGGTTCTTTTTTCGGTGGATCGGCCTGGGAATACTGTGAAGCAAGAAAGATGTATTACTTGCATATGTTTGCCAAGGAGCAGCCAGATTTAAACTGGGAGAATCCAAATGTCCGACATGAAGTAGAGCAGATGATGAACTGGTGGATGCAAAAGGGTGTGGATGGTTTTCGATTGGATGTTATTAATCTGATTGGAAAGGATCAAAAATTCCCAGATGGTAAAAAGCAGGAAGGCGAGTTATATGGGGACATGATTCCATTTACTCACAATATGCCACAAGCTCATATTTATATAAAAGAATTAAATGAAAAAGTATTTTCCAAATATCCGATGATTACAGTCGGTGAAACGTTGGAAACAACAGTAGAAGACGGAAAAAAATATTCAGGATTTAAAGAACATGAGTTGAATATGATTTTTACCTTTGAACATATGAATGTCGATAATGGTTCGAATTCGAAATGGTCAGCAGAAAGATTCAAATTGAGTAAGTTAAAATCTATTATGAACAGATGGCAAATTGGATTGCAAGGAAATGCTTGGAATAGTTTGTACTGGAATAATCATGATCAGCCAAGAGTTGTATCAAGGTTTGGAAATGATCAAGAATATTGGGAAAAATCAGCTAAAATGTTAGGTACTTGTCTTCATATGATGCAAGGAACTCCATATATTTATCAAGGTGAAGAAATTGGAATGACAAATGACTATCTAGAGAAGATAGAAGATTATGAGGACATTGAATCTCTTACTTCATATTATCAGAGAACAGAAGGGATGGGAGAAGATCCTGAATATATGTTCAAATGCGTGCAGAAGAAGAGTAGAGATAATGCGAGAACTGCGATGCAGTGGGATGATAGTGAGTATGCAGGGTTTGGTGATGCAGGATGTTGGTTTACAATTAACCCTAATTATAAGACTATCAATGTGAAAAATCAGATGAATGATGCGGAATCAATTTATAGTTATTATAAAAAATTGATTCAACTAAGAAAAAATTATCCAATAATCGTATATGGAGATTTTCATCCTCTTTATGAGGAAAGTGAGAAAAATTACTGTTATATTCGTGAACTTGGAAAAGAAAAATTACTTGTATTATGCAGTTTTTCAGAAGAGGAACAGCTTGTTGAATTACCAGATGAATTTTTTGGACGTAAAGGTATAACTTTAATTTCAAATTATGATAAATTGATTGATTTGAATAATTGCATAGAAGATGAGAAAACAGTTTTACTGAAAGCATATGAAGCGAGAGTTATTTATTACAATTAAACACATAAAAGGAGGAAACAAAAATGAAGAGAAAAGTAGTGAGCGTGATCTTGTGTGGAACAATGGTTCTTGGAATGGTGACAGGATGCGGAAGTAGCAAAGGCGGTGACAGTGGAGATAAGGTTACAATCAATCTGTATCAGAACAAATCAGAGATTTCAAGTCAGCTTCAGGAAGCCGCTGATAAGTATACAGAAGAAAATCCAAATGTAACAATAAATGTAGAGAGTATTCAGGGAAATGATTACAACACAAATTTAAAAGCAAAGTTAATCAGTGATGATTCTGTTGATATCTATGCACTAGGTGATAATATTACAAACATGACAGATTATGTAGAAGATTTAAGTGATCAGGAATGGTTGAAAAACGCAGTAGATGGAAGTTTGGATGATGTAACACTGGATGGAAAAGTTTATGGAATACCGGTTAGTGTAGAAGGATACGGATTAGTTTATAATAAAGAAATTTTTAAAGATGCGGGAATCGATGCCTCTACATTGACAAGCTATGATGCGATAGATAAGGCGTTTGCTGATCTTCAGAATCAGATTGATTCTGGAAAGTTAAAGGACAAGTATCCACAGCTTGAAGCTGTTGAAGAATATGCTGCAAAGGAAACTTGGATTCCAGGACTTCATACGTTGAATGCGCCTTTGGCATGTGAGTATTCAAGTGCAACAGAATTAAGAAATTCAGATCAACTTGGTTTGAAATATGCAGATTCATTAAAGGCTCTTCTTGATTTGGAAACAAAGTATACTACATCAAAAGATGATCTTTCCAAACTAAATGCAGTGGATTATTCAAGTGAAATCGGAGGAGGTCTTGCTATCGAACGAGTTGCGGTTGTACAGCAGGGAAATTGGATTGGACCAGAATTGAGTGGAATTGATGAAGAGGTGGCAAATAAAATGGGAATTCTTCCGATTCCGTTGAAAGGGGTAAAAGAAGATTGCATTCCTACAGGAATCTCCATTTATTGGTGTATAAACAGCCAGTCAGGTGATAAAGAAAAAGAAGCATCTAAAGAATTCTTAAAATGGCTGTTTCAGTCTGACGAAGGTAAACAGATCGTTGTAAATGACTTTGGTTTTGTTCCGGCATTCAACAATTATGATGATGTTGAAATCACAGATACGTTGTCAAAAGAAGTAAAAAGATATATTGATGAAGGGAAGACACTTCCATGGGTAATGGGAGGATTTCCTTCAGGATATGAACCAAAAGCTGCAGCAGATTTCCAAGGATATTTTAGTGGAGAATATACATTTGATCAGATGGTAGATCAGTTGAAAGCAGATTTTGTTGAATTAAAAAAATAAATTTAAGAAGTGATAGAAAGACAGGCATTCATCGGAGCTGGATGAATGCCTAAAGGTGTTAAAATGGAAAAATACAGACCGAAAATACATTTTTCAGCAGAAGATTATATTATAAATGATCCGAATGGATTGGTATATTATAAGGGTGAATATCATCTTTTTCATCAGTATAATATTAACGAGCAGATTTATTGGGGACATGCAGTAAGTAAAGATTTAGTGCATTGGAAGAGACTACCTAAAGCTATTGCACCAGATAAAATTGGACAAATCTGGTCTGGTAGTGCAGTTGTGGATGAAGAAAATCAGCGAATGGTAGCATTTTTTACTTATAGTGAACATGAAACCAAAAGGCAAAGTCAGGGAGTAGCGTTTAGTTATGATAAAGGGCGTACATGGGAAAAATATTCTGGAAATCCGATTTTAACAGATTCAAGAGAAGATTTTCGAGATCCAAAAGTATTTCGCTATGAAGAAAAGTGGGTTATGATTCTTTCAGGTGGAGATTGTGTACTTTTGTATGAATCAAAGGATTTAATTCATTGGAATCAAATATCTTCTTTCAAAGGAAATCAAGAAAGTCATACGGGGGTATGGGAATGTCCAGATCTTTTCCCAATGATAGTTGAGACAACAGAAGAAAGGAAATGGGTTTTAACAGTAAGTGTTAATGATGGATCTCCAGCAGGTGGAACAGGAATGCAGTATTTTGTGGGAGAATTCGATGGTCAAAAATTTATAGCAGATTCAAACCAAGAGAAAGGTCTTTGGATAGATTATGGAAAAGATTTTTATGCTGGAGTTACGTGGAATCATGTACCTAAAGACAGAAGATTGATGATTGCATGGGCTGATAATTGGCAATACAGAGATTATCTTCCAACAAGTCCGTTCAAGGGTCAGATGTCTTGTGTCCGTGAATTGAAATTAGTGCAAAAAGAGAAAAAATATATTTTAAAGCAATTACCTGTTAAAGAAATGGAGTGTTTAAGAACAAATAAGCATGAAATGAAGAACATAAAGATGGGAGCGGATGAAGAGTGGACGCTGTGCGATAAGAAAGAAGTACTAGAACTAGATATATCTTATCCGATTGAAAAGATTCATGCGCAAACGTTTGGAATTAAAATTTCAACAGGAAAATATAAAGCACCTGTAGATTTTACACAGGAGTTTTTAACGATAAAACTTCTAATGGATGTTTCTCAGAGTGAAATATTTATTAATAACGGAGAGGTTGTTATGTCAAACTTACTTTTTCCGGAAGATTTTTATAAAGTTAAATTATTTGCAACAGGAGGAGATTTGGTAATTGAAAAAAGTATAATTTATGAGATGGATGAAATAATGAACCACCCGTTGGACGGGGACCTGATTTGAAGGAAATTGTTTATAAAAACATTCATCTAAAGTTGTTTGTATCCTAATCTACAAACCCTCTTACATATACAAAAGATGAAAGGGTAAAATACAGGGTGAGAGAAAAGAATTTTAGAAAATTCAAAATAACCTAAAAATTGACTTATAACATTTGCTAAGTTAAAATGAAATAAAAACAGGTAAGTAAATAGTGCTCCAGATTTCAGTGTAGATAGTTGAGAGGAAGGTGTTTTGCATGGCAAAAATAGAAAGATATATAAATGAAGATTTTGAACAGTTACTTTCCAAAATTGAGAACGGAATAATAAATGGCAGTATGTCAGCAACGTTAGAAGATGCCAGTGACTTTCAAAGTGGAACTGCGCGTTGTAGCGTTCGTGTTTTTGAGCGTTACAGCTATGCCGGAGGAAACAGAGTGAGTCTTAATATTACACTTTTTCAAAATGACAAAGATCCAGTTCAACTTTCCGCAATTACAGCGGGAGGAAGCCAAGCTGTATTTTTCAAAATTAATACATGGGGGGAAGAGGCATTTCTCGATAAGTTAATCGAGTTGTTGGATTTCGCTAATTGATAACTTCACATTTGTAGGGTCGATAAGCTGTTTATTTGAGGATACCTTCAATTATGCTGATAAAAACGGTGTAAGACGAGGATATGGTTACGAACTCATGCAGGCTCTGGCGGGCTATACCGGATGGAAATTTGAATATGTGAAATGTGACTGGTCTAACTGTTTTGATAAGATTGAAAATGGTCATATCGCAAAGCCAATCCAGGTTGATAAGTTGCTGTCGATAATATCAGAAATCATAAGACAACAAGATTAGTTTTAGTTATAGACATAGGACCATAGAGAAGTGTTGTGATATTTCACTTACTAAGACTCCTTGTCGTTGGCTGCATCATATAAAAACGCTTTTTACGTTAAAAAGTGCTGTAATTGAAGAAAAAACACGATATCATGCGAGTAACAAATCAAAATTTGGAGGCTATTGGAAATGACTGAAAGAGAAAAAATGCTAAGTGGAGAGCTATACGATCCAACAGATAAAGAATTGGAGCAACTACGCCTGAATGCGCGTAAATTAGCAAGAAAATACAATTTGACAGATGAAGATCAGCCAGAAGAGCAAGCACAGATATTGCAAGAATTACTGCCAACAACAGAGGAGCTTCCGTATTTGCAGGCACCTGTTTATTTTGATTACGGATGCAATACTTTCTTTGGAAAATTCAGTTCTGCTAATTTTAATTTTACATGTTTAGATGTAGGTGAAATACATATAGGCGATAATGTGATGATTGGTCCAAATGTTACATTGGCAACTCCTATGCATCCATTATTACCTGAAGAACGCAATATCCGAAAGAGAGAAGATGGTAGTTTTTATAATCTTGAATATGCGAAACCAATCACTATAGAAGATAATTGTTGGCTGGCATCTAATGTAGTTGTTTGCGGTGGTGTTACCATAGGAGAAGGGTGTGTAATTGGTGCAGGAAGTGTTGTAACAAGAGATATTCCACCTTATAGTCTGGCAGCTGGAAATCCATGCCGGG
>OLOD01000825.1_pt1 | contig 22430 bp, 23 predicted proteins | sample 1671921 | NCBI WGS metagenome assembly OLOD01 (sample SAMEA3136626, study PRJEB25190) | human gut metagenome | biome: human gut; feature: human-associated habitat; material: faeces | place: Austria | collected 2013
AAAACATTTCTAAAATAAAAATATTGTATAAAAATTATATTTTACATAGGGACTTTTAAAGTCCTTTTTTTTTATTTAAGAATTTGAATAAAAATCATATGTTAATACAAGAAAAAAATAATTTGTAAGATAAATATTTCCTAAATTAAGAAATGAATTGTTTATATTTTTATATAAATATAGAATGATAAAAATTAAATATTTACAAAAAATAATATATGTATTCGCAGATATTTGTAAATTACTTCCAAAACGATGAAGGCGTATTCTTTTTTTTCTTTGGTTCTATAAAATTGTATACATAAAAGATAGAAGGAGGAATAAAATTATGTCTTTTACAGAAAAAATATCAAAGAAAATGTTGGTGTTATCCTCAAAAATAACAAACCAACGACATATGAATGCTATTAGAAATACATTCAATTCATTACTACCTATTATTATTACAGGTGCAATCTGTAGTTTATTTAGTAATGTTGTTTGTTCTACGACCACTACAGGAATTTCATTAGCAAAGGTTTCAGGAATGGCATGGTTAGGTAAATTTACAGGCATTTTTGAAGCTGGAAACTATGCTTCAATGTCATTTTTGACTATAGGTGCGGTTTTATTAATTGCAGCCGAATTGGGAAAATCCTTAAAACATGAGGAATTTATCGCACCGATTATTTCTTTATCTTGTTATATTACTTTATGTAGCAGTTCTGTTAGTACAACTATTGAAGGTTTGGCGGATCCAGTTGTTATTGCAAATGCATTATCTTCAACATTTACAGGGGCTTCAGGCTTATTTGTTGGAATAATTGCTGCAGTATTATCTATGGAATTATATTGTAAATTAATTGATAGCAAAAAATTTATTATTAAAATGCCTGACTCTGTACCTTCTAATGTATCTAAATCTTTTAGTGATTTAATTCCAGGTGTATTATCTATTATCATTTTTGCAACTTTTGGCTTTGCATTTAATTCATTATTCGGAATGTCATTTTTTGATGCTATTACTATTTGTATTCAAAAACCACTTGCAGCGGCATTTACTGGATTACCTGGTTATTTACTGATGTTTGCTGCTGTCCAAATTTTATGGTGCTTAGGTATTCATGGTGCACAAGTGCTTATGCCAATTTTTCAACCAATTTTATTACAAGCAATTGCTACTAACTTAGAATTAGTTAATTCTGGTAAACAAGCAACAGAAATCTTAAATTATGGTTTTAGACAAAATTTTACTATGTTGGGAGGATGTGGAGTTACTTTAGGATTGATTTTTGCAGTTTTCATTGCAAGTAAACGAGATGATTACAAAGCAATCGCTAAACTCTCTTTATTACCAGGCTTATTTAATATTAATGAACCAATGATTTTTGGTATGCCAATTGTCTTAAATCCTATACTTATGATTCCATTTATTGTTACGCCTCTTGTTACTTCTGCATTTGCCTATTTTATGACAGCAATTGGTTTTTGTGGGGTTATGACTTATACAACACCTTGGACGACACCACCTTTATTAATAGCTTATTTAGGTACTGGTGGAGATATAGGAGCAGTTATTACACAATTAATTTGTATTGTAATTGCAACATTAATTTATCTTCCATTTGTAATCATTGCTAATAAACAAGTAGATGGAGACAACTATGAATAAAATTAATGATAACTTAAATGAAGAATATGTGAATCCTTTTACAAAATATAAAATTATTACTTATCTATTTAATATTATATGTCCGTTATATGCATTATATAGAATATGGAGAGATAAGTCTGAATTTGAATATATAGAAAAACTAGCTCAAACAATGCTTTGTGTTACATATATGTTTTTTTTGATAAATACTTATTTATAAAAACTAAATATAAAAGGAGTATAAAAATGATTATCGATAAAATCAATGAATTAAAAAATTTAACTATTCAAGAAAAAGCACTTGTTGATTATATTAATCGAGAACCTGATGCTGTTATGTCATTAGGAATTATTGAATTAGCGCAAGCAAGTTATGTTTCTACTTCTACTATTATTAGATTGTGTAAAAAAATAGGATTGGAAGGATATAGACAATTTAAATATATCTATGCATCAGAATTTAATGAAATAAAATCTAGATATCGTAGAATTGATAAGATTCCTTTTAAAGAAAATGAAAATATTGATAAAATTATCGACAATCTTCCTTATATATATTCTAGTTCTATTGAATATACAAAAAGTATGATTAATAGAAATGATATTATAAGAGCAACAAATTTAATTAAACAAGCTGAACGTATTGAAATATATGCTAATGGTTTTAACTATGAGTTAGGGAAACAGTTAGCATATAAATTTGAAGGTGTTTATAAAGATGCCTTTGTTTACAATGCGCCTCATTGGGATCATATTAGCTATTTATCTTTTTCAAAAAAGAAAACAATTGCAATTATGATTTCTTCTACTGGGAATAATCCGGTAATATTGGATGCTGCATATAGATTAAAAAAACAAAATATTAAACTGATTTCTCTTACTCTAAAAGGTAGTGAATTAGAAAAATTATGTGATTTAAGTTTTTATGTAATGAATGCTCATAGTGAACTTGAATTAGCTTACTCTATTCTTTCAAGTGCACTTCAATATTTTGGTGATATTTGTACATGTTCACTGCTTGTTCAACAACATCCTATAGTTCAAAAAGTTATAGAAAAAGTAAGAGATGAAGAATGATAAAAGGAGATAAATATGGGTTTTAAAAAAGAATTTTTGTGGGGTGGAGCTGTTGCAGCTCATCAATTAGAAGGTGGGTTAGAAGGTACATCAAAAGGGTTAAGTGTAGCAGATGTAATGACTTCAGGTGCATACGGTGTTCCTAGAGAAATAACAGATGGTATTATTGAAGGGAAAAATTATCCAAATCACAAAGCAATTGATTTTTATAATAAATATAAAGAGGATATTGCTTTGTTTAAAGAATTGGGGTTTAAATGCTTTAGAACATCAATAGCTTGGACAAGAATTTTCCCTAACGGAGATGAAACAGAACCGAATGAAGAAGGATTAAAATTTTATGATAATTTGTTTGATGAATTAATTAAAAATGGAATTGAACCTATTATTACTTTAAGCCATTTTGAAATGCCATATTACTTAGTAAAAAAATATGGTGGTTGGAGAAATCGAAAAATGATTGATTTTTTTATCAATTTTTCAAAAGTGTGTTTTAAAAGATATAAAAATAAGGTTAAATATTGGATGACTTTTAATGAGATAAATAATCAAGCAAATTATGAAAAAGATTTTTCAATGTTTACTAATTCGGGAATAATGTTCCATGAAGGAGAGAATCGTGAAAAAGTCATGTATCAAGCAGCACATTATGAATTGGTTGCAAGTGCAAAAGTGGTGAAATTAGCACATGAAATAAATCCTGATTTTAAAATTGGATGCATGATTTGCATGATTCCTGTTTATCCAAAAAATTGTGAACCTGAAAATGTTATGATGGCTATGAGTGCTATGCACAAAAAGTATTGGTTTGCAGATGTCCATTGTAGAGGAGAATATCCAAATTATATAAAAAAATATATTGAAAGAAAAAAATATCTTTTAGATATCACAGATAAAGATTTGAAAGATCTTAAACAAGGTTGTGTTGATTATATTGGATTCAGTTATTATAAGAGCTTTACTACTGAAATAACACGAGATAATCCTTATTATGATTACAATGAAAATAAAGATATTATTCCTAATGATTTCTTAAAAACTACAGATTGGGGTAGTCAGATTGATCCTCTAGGGTTAAGATATTCTTTAAATTGGTTCTATGACCATTATCGTTTACCTATGTTCATTGTTGAAAATGGTATGGGAGCATATGATAAGCTTGAAAATGGCCGTTGTCATGATCCATATAGAATAGAATATTTACGTGAGCATATTCAAGCAATGAGGTCAGCTGTTGAAGAAGATGGTGTAGAATTGATAGGATATACAACATGGGGATGTATTGATTTAGTTTCAGCATCCACAGGTGAAATGAAAAAAAGATATGGTTTTATTTATGTTGATCTTGATGATGAGATAAAAGGATCAGGAAAAAGATATAAAAAGGATTCATATTATTGGTATCAAAGAGTCATTGAATCTAATGGCCAAAATATTTATTAATAATCTAAGCTAGATTATTATAGGAAAAACAATTCTAAATTATAAAAAAATATCCTCTAAATATTTAAAAAATTAGAGGATATTTTTCATTAATATTTTTAATAAAGTCTACGACAATTATAAATACGACTATAGAAATAACTTCCTGGAGCAACAGATGTTACTTTTACACATTGATTAGGATCCTGACCAACAGTTTCAGAACCCTTTCCAGAAGCATGTACCATATTACCATTACCAATATAAATACCAATATGAGAAACGCCACTACCATAGCTAAAAGTAATAACATCCCCAATTTGTAAATGACTATAAGATACGGCCTTACCACTACTTGCATATCCTGCAGCAGTTGATCTTCCAATACTTACTCCAGCTTGATTATGTGCCCAATAAACAAGACCAGAACAATCAAAATAATTAGGACCGCTTGCACCCCAATAATAACGTTTTCCTTGTTTAGATAAAGCTTTATTAGCAATAGCAATACCTAATGCTGTACTATCTTGAGATGGCTTAGAACTACTATTTGAATTGTTGTTTGAATTATTGTTGTTTGCATTACTATTCGAATTATTATTTGAGTTATTATTCGAATTATTTGTACTATTACTTGTGTTATTATTGCTTGAATTTTGATTATTGTTGTTAGAAGGATTTGGTTTAGGTGTAGGAATTTGACTGACATGTCCTACATCATCCTTTTTAGATTGTTCATAGAACGCAGCTAATGAAGCATCAATAGCATTTGAACGACTAGCAGCGACATTGGCATCTACTTCAGTAGCAGCAATTTGTTTTCTTTGTTCTTCTAATAAGGCTTCATATTGAACTTGAATAGTAGCTTGTTCCTTCTTTTGTTCCTCTAAAACAGCTTTAGCGTTTACTAATGTAACTTTTTGATTTTCAATTTCTTTTTTCTTTTCAAGCATTTGAGCAATTAATTCTTGATCACTTGCAGTAAGTGTGTTGAAACTATCTATTCTAGATAACATATCTGTGAAATTTTCAGCACCAAAGACATAATTGATAAATGTATTTTCATTCATATAAGATTGCATGACATACATACGATCTTTTATTTCTTGATTATCTTGATCAATTTCAGCTTGAGTATTTTGAATAGATGTTTCGACATATTGAATTTCAGCTTCTTTGGATGAAATATCTGCATTAATAGAATCTAATTTCTTTTGTACACTATCCAATGTTTGTGTTGTATTCGCTGCAGCACTTTTTTGATTTTCTAAATCCTTTTTTAATTTTTTATTTTTAGTTTTAAGATAACTATTAAATTCTTCACATGTTTTTTTATTACTATTAGTTAATTTTCCGCTTGCACATATCGACATGTATTTTGCTTCGTTTTTTGAAAAGTCAATAGCCTCAACAGGCTTTATACAATAACATGTAGATACTAACATAGCAGATGATACAAGACCTACAAAATACTTTTTAAATTTCAAGCGAAACACCCCCTCATATTATTTATACATCACTTCATTAAAAAAGTAAATAATCATAAATATCCCTAAAATAAAAAAGGCAAGATGCCTTTTTTAATATGGTCTTACTGCACAAGTAAATCTACTTACATTAGAAGCAATTTTAACAACATCACCTGTTCGAGGAGCATGAATATATCGTCCTCCACCAATGTAAATACCTACATGTCCGCTTTTCCATAAGATGTCTCCTGGTTGAGCTTGACTTAATGGAATGATGGCTCCTGCATGTCCTTGAGAACCAGAATAGTGATCAAGTGAAACACCAGCTTGAGCATAACACCACATAACTAATCCTGAACAGTCAAATGAATTAGGACCACTAGCTCCCCATACATAAGGACAACCTAATTTAGAATAAGCAGCAGCTACGACTGTTGAACCATACTTATTTGTAGTTGGAATATTTGTAGATGGTTTAATAGTTGTTGAACCATTACCTTTATTACCACCACTACCACCAGATGAAGATGGTTGAGTTACAACTACAGAAGATAAGAAAGAATCTAATGAGTTTTGAGTATCAGAAACTTTAGATTTTTCACTTTCAGCAGCAGCTAAATCTTGTTTTTGTTTAGCTAATAAATCTTCATATTGTGATTGTAAAGCATATTGTTGGTTTTGTTGAGAAACAATATTTGCTTTTACTGTTTCAACAGTTGCTTTTTGAGATTCAACTTGTTTCTTTTCATCAGCTATTTTTTCTACTAATTCTTTATCAAATTGAGTGATTTCATTGACACTATCAATTCTTGAAAAGAAATCAGAGAAATTAGAAGCACCGAAAATAAATTCAATATAACTATTACTATTGTTGTATGATTGCATTGCATACATACGTTCTTTGACTTCGTTTTCTTTAGCAGTAATACTATCTTCTAATGATTTAATTGAACTTTCTAAATAGTTGATTTCTTGTTGCTTTTGTTCAATTTGGTTATTTAAATCAGCAATTTTAGAAACTACATCATCTAATGAACTTTGAGTATCTGAAATTTTAGATTTAGATTCATCAATAGAACTTTGTAATTGATTGTTTTTCTTTTTTAAATAAGAATTAAATTGTTTACAAGTATTATAATTACTATTAGATAAACTTTTACTAGAACAAAGTTTCATATATTTACTTTCTTGTCCCTCAAAGTTTACAGCATGAACTTGACTTGTAGAACAAAAAATTGATACTAACAAAGTAAAACAAATCATGGAGATAAAACTCTTTTTCATAACTATAATTCCTCCCGTAGCTATTATCTTATTTTTTTAACCAAAAGTAAATATAAACAACGATAATAATAACATTTTTGACATTATGACATATTTTATAATGAGGTGAAAAATTTTGGTAAAACATGGAATTGATGTTTCTAAATTTCAAGGGTTGATTGATTGGCAAGAAGTTAAAAAACATATTGATTTTGCAATCATTAGATGTGGGTATGGAAGTAATCTGGAAAGTCAAGATGATCCGTATTTTAAAAGAAATGCAGATGAATGTACACGTTTAAAAATCCCTTTTGGGGTTTATTTATATTCTTATGCAACCAATGAAAGAGAAGCTCTATCAGAAGCTAAACATGTATTAAGACTCGTAAAGGATTATCAAATGGCCTATCCTGTTTATTATGATTTAGAAGATAATAATACAACAGGAAGACAAAGTAATCAAACAATAGCGAATATTGCACAAACATTTGCTCAAAGACTTGAACAAGAAGGTTACTATGTAGGAATGTATGCATCATTGTTTTGGTTTAGAACTAAACTTACAAGTCCAATCTTTAATGAGTATACAAAATGGATTGCAAGATATAATGATGAACTTAATTATGATGGAGAATATGGTATGTGGCAATATAGCGCTACAGGAAATGTTTTAGGAATTGATACAATGGTGGATCTAAATTATGCCTATAAAGATTTTCCACAAATCATCGAAGCAGGTGGTTATAATAATTTTTCTAATACGAATTTAACAAGGTATAAGATAGGCGATGAGGTAGAATTTCACCATGTATTTTTAACAAGTGAATCTACGCAACCATTAATGCCATATCGTCATTTTGGAATTATTACGAGAATTGTTCAAGGTGCTAGAAATCCCTATCTTATAGGACAAGATGCCGGCTGGGTCAATGATCAGGTCATAGAAAGAAAGATAAGATATTTAAGTGCACCTGATTATACAGGCAATAGTTTTACAGATGCATTGCGTTCTATTCAAGAAGATGCTTCTTTTGCTAATAGAACAAAATTAGCTAAATTAAATGGAATAGATAATTATACAGGTTCACAAAGGCAAAATGATGAATTATTAAGATTACTTAAAGAAGGAAAATTAAGGACATAAAAAAAGAGCTTAGATTCTTTTTTCATAAGCTCTTCTTAAAGCACCACTTTTTAAAGTGATTTCTCCACAATATTTAAAACCATATTTAGTTAAAAAACTTTGCATAGAAAGATTATCATGATGTGTATCCATTCTAACACTATGATAATCTGGATACATAGCAACTACTTGATCTAAAATCGTAGAAGCTAATCCTTTTCCTTTATATTCATTATCAACAGCAATACGATGTACACATATATAAGGACAATTTAAAATCCATTTTCCTTCAATACGGTTATAAGCAGGTTCTCCATGAATCGTTACCATACACGTTCCTAAAATAACACCGTCTTCTTCTAAAACATAAGCTTCATTATTTTCTATATCTTTTTCAATTGTTTCTTCATTAGGATATCCATCTTGCCATTGATCAATATCATTATTTTTGAAATAAGTTTTTGCTTGATTAATAATGTCAATGACACGTGAAATATCTTCGATTTTCGTTGGTCTTAAAATCATTATTTTACCTCCCAAACAGACTTTCCTAAATGATATAGAGTTTTATGTTGTTTGTCAAATTGTTTTGTTTACAAATCAAAAGCATTTGTTATAATAGCTGTATACAGAAGGAGGAAATAAAATGGTACTTGATCAAATCAAAGAAATTTTAAAAGATACAATGGATATTGATGAATCAAAAATTACTTTAGATGCTAAATTAAAAGAAGATCTAGAATTAGATTCATTAGATTCAGTTGAATTAATCATGTCTGCTGAAGAAGAATTTGGAATTGAAATTCCTGATGAAGACGTTATGAATTTTAAAACAGTAAACGATATAGTAAACTATATTGAAGAACATAAATAAAATCTATAACAAGCATTTCGCTGTTATAGCTTTTTTTACTATTCTAAAATATATTTATTCATAAGTGTTTTATTTTTTTCTAAACATTTAAATAAGAATGCTCCAATAATTAAAACAATAAATTCACCAATGAAAACATAGAATGCATTAATCATAAATGGTAATTCTAAAGCTAGATAAAGTTCTAAACCAACGATTAAACCATTGACAACCCCACCAATTAAAGCTCCAGCAAAAACATTTTTAACATAATACATACCAAGACAAGCAATCAATGTTGCAGCTGTTCCAAAACAAATGTCATATAATCCCATTGGAGATGCAAGGTTTGCAAGTAAACATCCAATAGTAAGTCCTGGAATAAATTTCTTGTTGTAACATGCAAGTAAAACAATAATTTCAGTTAAGCGCATTTGCACTGCTCCATAAGCAATAGGTGAAATTAAAATTGTTAAAACGGCATAAGCAGCACCAATCATGGCATTTATTACAATTAATTGTACCTTTTTATTATTCATTTGTAGTCCTCCTCTTCTAAAGTACAGTTAGAAGCCAAATAAAATAAAAAAGATGACAGAGCCATCTTCATTACTTATTCTTAGTTTTTTATACTGGGTTTGGCTCTCGAACCAGTCTTTGACATTATACTAAAACGGGTAGTGAAAATCAATATATTTTATTTTATAATAAAGGTAAGGAGATGATGATTATGTTATGTCCAAAATGTCATAGTTTACTAACAAAAGGAGCCAAATATTGTGATATTTGTGGAACAAGAATATCGCAAGAGGATATCCAAGTAGAAGAAGTAGGTTCAAGGGTTAAAAATAGAGAAAAACATAAAAAAGAAGTGCGTAAAAAAACTAAAATTATTATTTTAGGAATCATAGCACTTGTCGTGGTGATTGCTATGTTAGGATTTATTTTATTTTTTAAAGGAAATAAACCATCTTATTCACCAGATAATCTTGTTAGTCAACATATTGAAAAACCATTACATTTAGAAAAAAGTAAAGTTACATTAAATATTGGAGATGAATATACCATTCAAACTAATCTTAAATGTACTTATCAATCGAAAAATGAAAAAATATGTATCGTAGATACAAATGGTAAAATTACGGCTTTATCATCAGGTAAGACAAAAGTAATTTGTACAAGTGAATCAGGTAAAGAAAAAGCCCTTCAAGTTATTGTAAATGAAAAAATAGAAACAACAGTAGAAGAAAATACAGATGAGGATAAATATATATTTGCTCATAGTGATACAGAACTTCTTACAGAAGCTGATTTAGAAAATAAAGATGATTCTCAGTTACGGTTAGGACTTAATGAAATTTATGCTAGACATCATTGTACGTTTAAAACACCTGAGATTGCAGACTATTTTAAATCTAAAAGTTGGTATAGTGCAGATGAAACTTTGACATCAGAAATGATGAATAATCATATGTCAGAGTATTTTAATGAAATTGAATTAAAAAATATTTCCTTTATTCAAGCACATCGATGAAAATAATTTGCATACACTAAATCATAAATGAAGAAATATATGAAAATAGTTATCAAAATCTATAAATTTCATTTTTAATTCATAAAAGATATGTAAAATGAAAGTGTAATCAAAGAAGATTATAAAGTCATTCTTCTCTTAGATATTTTTTTGACAACTATATTCATTGAATGACGTAGGAAAAGTAAGCGACGCCCGTTTACTTTTCCTTTTTTTATCTATTAAGAATTTGGATGCGTCAAGAAAGATAGTATATAAAATTCATACCAAAACACTATGATATGTTTGCATGATCTGGTATGAATTTTTTTACCCTGTGTTATATAACAGTTACCTAACTCTTCTCATAGGACCGTTACATACAGGACATTCTATTTCTACTTCACCATGTTTACCGTACATTCTGTCTTCTTCCGCAAATTCACCAATGATCCAGTCAGGAACATTGTCAATATGACCACAAGCAGTACACTTCATTTCGATAAGTGTATCTTCTGCAATCATTTCATCAATTTCTTCGTCTGTCCAAGGACAGTCGTCTGCATTCATTGATGCATTTTTCCCTGTAGAGTCTGTCATTAGGGGTACTTCCTTCAAAAGAATCATATATATATTCACATTTCATGAGATTGCCGCATGAACATAATAAGGGATCCTTTTGAAATGATTCTATCATATGTGTGCGGTATTTTAGATGGTCAAGTTTGTTTTTTAAATCTTTTTTCTTTCTTTCAAATTTCTGATACGCTTTTTCTTTTTGATTTTTCTGTACTTTGCATCATTAAAACCACAGGCAAGAGTGTTTCTGACAGCGATAAAAAGAAGATTCAAAAGGGATCTGTTTTTAATAAAATAACCTCTTAGATGTTTTGAAATGGTAAAGACGATATGACGGTGCTTGGCATCGAGAGCGATAGAGGAAATATGTGCAGCACGCAATTTAGCCTCTTTGGTACCACAAGAAGTATAGAGCTTAGACTAGCACTAAAAAGGTAATAATCTTCAAAGATTATTACCATGTGGACAAAATTTATTTTTTCCCTTTTTTATAAAGAAAATATTTTTTCAAAGATAGGATCTTATTCATCAAAGGTAAGTGCAGATTATATAATGGATATTATATTCTTTATTGTTTAAAAATAACTATAATATTAACTTAATTGAAAAGATTGAAAGAGCAAAAAATATTCAAAATATAGAATTTTTAAAAAATTAAAACAACGATTTTCTTTTAGTAAATCTTACTAGAAGGAACGTTGTTTTTTTATTCACATAAGCGTATAATAGAGGTAGTCTAAAAGAATTGGGGGAAACCAGAAATGTACAAAATAGTCAAAAAAGAAAGACTAAATGATGTTGTTGAATTAATGGAAGTTCATGCTCCAATGGTTGCTAGAAAGTGCGAACCAGGTCAATTCATTATTTTAAGAGTTGGTGAAGATGGAGAAAGAATTCCTTTAACAATTGCTGATTATGATCGAGAAGCTGAAACAATTACAATTATTTATCAAATTGTAGGTTTTTCAACTCGTCAATTAGCAAAATTAAACGAAGGTGATGAAATCACTGACTTCGTTGGACCTTTAGGTGTACCAACTGATTTACATAAATCAAATCATGTTGTTGGTATTGCCGGTGGGGTTGGTAGTGCACCATTATATCCACAACTTAAAAAATTAGCTGAAATGGGTGTAGATGTGGATGTTATCATTGGTGGACGTGAAGCACAATATGTATTATGGGCAGATAAGTTCAAAGCTTTCTGTAAAAATGTATATGTGATGACAGATGATGGATCTTTAGGAGAAAAAGGATTTGGAACTGTTAAATTACAAGAATTAATTGATAGTGGTGATCCAATAGATGAAGTAATCGCTATTGGACCAGTACCTATGATGAAAGCCGTTGTTGGGGTAACAAAACCTCATAACTTAAAAACAATGGTTTCATTAAACCCTATTATGATTGATGGTACAGGTATGTGTGGATGCTGCCGTGTTACTGTTGATGGTAAGATTAAATTTGCTTGCGTTGATGGACCAGACTTTGATGGTTTATCAGTAGATTTTGATGAATTAATGGCTCGTCAAAGAATGTTCAAAGAAGAAGAACATCAAGTAGATGCCAATGCAGATCGTATTTGTAATTTAATGGGAGGTGCAAAATAATGCCTAATATGTCACCAAATAAGGTTAAAATGCCTGAACAAGATCCTAATGTGAGAAACAAAAACTTTGAAGAAGTTTCTTTAGGATATACAAAAGAACAAGCTATGGAAGAAGCAACTCGTTGCTTAAACTGTAAAAAACCATTCTGTATGGATGGATGTCCAGTAGGAGTACCTATTCCTGAATTCATTCATCATGTTGCAGAAGGTGAATTTGAAGAAGCTTATCAAACAATTACAAGAGAAAATGCACTACCTGCAATTTGTGGACGTGTTTGTCCTCAAGAAAATCAATGTGAAGGTAAATGTGTAAGAGGAATTAAAACTGAATCAGTAGGAATTGGACGATTAGAAAGATTCGTTGCTGATTATCATAGAGAACATGGAAAACCTGCAGAATTAAAAATTGAAAAAAATGGTAAAAAAGTTGCTGTTATTGGATCAGGGCCTGCTGGTATTACATGTGCTGGTGAATTAGCTAAAAAAGGTTATGATGTGACTGTTTTTGAAGCATTACATAAAACAGGTGGGGTATTATCTTATGGTATTCCAGAATTCAGATTACCTAAAAAATTAGTACAAAGCGAAGTAGATGGTGTTGCTGCTTTAGGTGTAGATTTCGAAACAAATGTTGTTGTAGGACGTTCAATTACAATTGATGAATTACAAGAACAAGGATATCAAGGAATCTTCGTAGGTAGTGGTGCTGGTTTACCACGTTTCCAAGGAATTCCTGGGGAAAACTTAAACGGTGTTTATGCAGCGAACGAATTCTTAACTCGTGTTAACTTAATGAAAGGATATCAATTCCCAGATCATCCAACTCCAGTTAAAGTAACAGATACAGTATGTGTTATCGGTGCTGGTAACGTTGCTATGGATGCCGCAAGAACTGCAAAACGTTTAGGAGCTAAAAACGTATATATTGTTTATCGTCGTGGACCTGAAGAAGTTCCTGCTCGTGCTGAAGAAGTACATCACGCTAAAGAAGAAGGAATTATCTTCAAATTATTAACTAATCCAGTTAAAATTGAAGGTGAAGATGGATGGGTTAAATCTATGGAATGTGTTGAAATGGAATTAGGTGAACCTGATGCATCTGGAAGAAGAAGACCAATCGCTAAAGAAGGATCTAACTTCACAATTGAAACAGGAACAGTTATTGTTGCTATTGGACAAAGTCCAAATCCATTAATTAGACATACAACTCCTGGTTTAGATTGCCAATCTTGGGGTGGAATTATCGTTGATGAAGATTCAATGAAAACATCTAAAGATGGTGTTTATGCAGGTGGAGATGTTGTTACTGGTGCAGCAACAGTTATCTTAGCTATGGGTGCTGGTAAAAAAGCAGCTAAAGCAATGGATGAATATCTACAAAATAAATAGTATTTAAAAAGTCAATTCACATTACGAATTGACTTTTTCTTTGGCTGTCATTAAATATAAAATGATGTTTTCGCATAAAGCTAGAATAACAATCATATTTATTTTTGGAATAAGTAAACAAATAAGTTCTATACATATTGTAATTTTTGCTTTTTTATTTATAAATGGAATATATTTAAAAAATAACATAAATAGTATTCCAAGTGGAATAAATAATAATAAGAAATACGAACTTAAATATTTATAAGAAAGCATAGATAGAAAAAATATTAAATTGGAAGATACAAAACATTTAACAGGACTATCACAATGATATCCACCTAAATTCACTCTTAATCCGGAAAATGCTAACATCCAAACTAATGTCATAAGTCCTTCATGTAAACATAATCCTAGAATAAACATAAATATATTAACGATTGAATTAAATATTAAAACTTGTTGACCATACTTATATACTTCATAATCTTGATCAAAATCATATTTATCATAAATTTTCTCTAACATCATCATCTGTTCCTTTTAATAAAAATTTCATGTAATAAATACCATCTTTATAAATGTTCTTTTTCTTAACAATTAAATCAGATTCAATTTTACATCTATCATAATCATAAAAATCATTTTCTGAATAAAGCTCAACTAACGTATAAATACCTTGACCTTTGATGTGCAAAGTTATTTCATTATGTCTTTTAACATAATCTAATATTTCAGAAATAACATCAATAAAATCTAAATCATCATATTTTTCATTTTGGCTAATTTCAAAGAAAGGTTTAATACTTATATTATCGTCTTGTAACCTGTTGATTTTTACAGAAATCAAAATATCAAATACTGGATTTTTAGATGCAACTAATTTTTGGTAAGTGTTTTTAGATTGATATTGTTCAATAGCTTTGGATATTTCTGGATTGGTATCGTTATTTAAGTGTTTAATGTGTTTTAATATCCAATGAATACGATGTTTCTTATCATCAATATCATAACTAATGTTTTGTATGAGACGTAAGCTTTGTTTTATATATTTTTCTTTTTGTAATTGTTTTTCATATTGCATCTTTTCGGTGTATATTCGGTTTAGATAAATACCATTTATGATTATTAAAATGAAAACAGCTAATAATAAGGCGCAAACAATAAATTCACTGTAAGTAACTGATGGATTTATAACAGCATATCCCATTATACCAAATATAATTAGTACAATTATTTCAGTAATAATGACTAAAATATACTGATTATTTGGAATGGGAAAATTAAATTTTAAGTGTTCCAATAACCAGCAGGTTATAAGAATCAAAAATAATTTAGAAGTTATACCAGCACAAATAAGATATATAAATTCATATCCCATATTTTTGAGTCTTCCAAATAAACAATAAGATATGTAAGGATAAGTAAATAATAAAAATACATAACCACCTAGAATAAAGATATCTCCAAATTGTACATTCTTCTTGTTATGAATTATAAATAAATATCCTGTGATGAAGTATCCTAACATTAATACAATTCCATTTTCTTTGAAAATATCACATAATTCACATATTAAGAATAAAGAAGCAAGTAGAAGACAAAACTGTTTTCTACTTGAAAATGAGTAATAAAGGTAAACGAAAGCGGTAAGTGTAAATACTTCTACAAAATTAAGAAATATACTATAAGCTACCATTAAGTAAATAATCCTGATAAGTTAGTTTAAATTTCTTTTTATATGTTTTACCTATATTGATTTCTTTCTTATTTCTTAAGATGATGAACTTGGAATTTACATCATAGACAAAATCTAAATTAATAAGATAGGATCTATGTACTTGTATGATATTGTTATTATTGAGTTGAGTTTTAAATTCTTTTATTTTTTCTTTGAATTTGTATCCACCATCTAATGTGACAATTTTTAAGTAATGACCATCAGCTTCTATGTAGATAATATCACTGGTATTAATACGTACACGTTTTTCTCTAGCGTTAATGACTATAAAACTTGTGTTTTCTAAATGTTCTTTAAACATTTTAAAGAAGATAGACATGTCTTCATTTAAATGATCTTTTCTAATGAAATAAAATGGTTGAAGTTCCATAGATTTATGAACAAAGTTGTTGTTCATGGTCACAAAAACAATAAGTGCTTTGGGAAACCTCTTTTTAAGTTCTATAGAAAAGACAATACCATTTATTGATTTACTTAAATGAACATCTATAAAAATAACTTGGTAATCTTTTGTATCATCAATCTTTTCAAAGTGATCCCCTAGACAAAAGAAATGGGCATCAGTGAATAGATTGTTATTTTTGAGTATATCAACAAACTCCTCTACAAAAGTATTTGTATCCTCTAATATCAAAATATTCATAATGATGCCACCTTTCTTATTTGTTTAAATTCTTTAATTGTTCAGGTTTTTCGAATTCATACAAATCAAAAGCAGACATTGATGATGCACTACCGTATGCAATTCCCTTTAACAATGTAAAGTATTTTTCAATTAAATAGTTTATCATAATTACCTCCTTAAGTGTACTTTATATTTGACACGAATATAAAGTCAATAGAACGTGCATGAAAGAATAGTTATCGTTCCTGAAGGTATCTTTTATAATGCGTAAAATGCACGATTTAATTGTTAACATGAATTAAAAGGGTGACGGATAATGAATGTTAATGAGATAATTATGAATAAAAGAATAGAAAGAGGCGTTTCTAGAAAAGAGCTTGCAGAGGGCTTAGGAGTAAGTGAGAGTACTATTTATAGAATTGAAACAAATCCTAATTTAAATCCCAATAATAAATTAGTAAAAAGAATTTATGATATTTTACGTATGAATGTAACGATTATTGTGGATGATGCACCAATATATGATGAGCATGCACATGAGATAGATTTTGAATCATATAGTCCTACAAGTAAAAGTATTATTTTTAAAACGATTGCAAAAGAAGAAAAAATGAAGAAATTAAAAGAAAAATAGTTATCTGATCGATAACTATTTTTAGGCTAATGTGATTTTTGTAATTGTATTGTTTGCAAGTGTGTAGGTCATTTTAACTGTTTTGTTTTCATTATAGGCAATATATTGATTGTTCGCTTCTTTGTGATTTTCGTAATCTAAATTATTTTTTTCTAAACCAACGTAGAAATTACCTTCAACTTTGTAATGATCTGTAAATAGTTCTACTTTTTTAACTTTATTCTTTTTATTTAAAGTAATTTGAATAGAATCATTATAATAAACTGTATCATTATTCTTTTTTGATTCTATATACTGATCACCAATATAATCATTTATATGATTTATCTTAGAATCCTTTGTAATTCCACGACCATCTTCAACGATAATTGTAAAACCAATATCATTATTTGTAAGAAGTTCTTCGGTTTTAGTGTCTTCCTTTTTTGAACAACCACATAATAATAAAATAAAACAACAAATAAAGAGTATTTTAGATTTCATAGAATTTCTCCTTTAGATAATTGTACTAAATATTTGATTTTTATTAAAGTAAAGATTTATAGACAAAATGTTAATCTTTAGAGCATATCTTCTTCTTATTTCATGTTATGATGAATAAAAGGAGGAAAGATTATATGACACTTGGAGAACGTATTCAAAAATATCGGAAAATGAAGGGATTATCGCAAGAAGAATTAGGCAAATTACCGCATATATCAAGACAAACAATATCAAAATGGGAAAGTAATCAGTCATCACCTGATATACAAAGTTGTAAGGCTATGGCTGATGTTTTTGGCATCTCTTTAGAAGAACTTTTAGATGAAAGAAAAAAATAAAAACGGATCAAAGTACTAATCATCGAAATATGATTATTATCTTTGGAATTGTTATTTTTGTAGTTATTATTATGGAAAGTTATGTAGCAGTTAAGATGAGTGAGAGAATAGATGCATTGGAAGAAGCAAATGCTTCGTTGCAACAACAAATCAATGACTTTTATGGTGATCAACCAATTTCACTAGATACAAATTCTATTTGTTCTTATTTTAGTGGTTATATCAGTGATATTAAAAAGGATAGTTATAATATAAATGTTGATTTGATTTTAAAAAATTATCAAGATAATACAACAGCACAAGTTGTTTTTAAAACAGATAAAGATACATATACACTTTCTTTAAATAAAGAAGAAGATCATTTTAATGGAACAATAAATCTACCTATTCAAACCCTTCAATCTGCACAACTTATTTCCCAAACAAATGGTGAAACAAATTCTGGAATGTTAGATGCAGATATCAACTTTGAAAACTATTTAGATGAAGATGCTAGTGGTGGAATCATGTTAGAAAGTTATAATGAAAAAAAGAACAAAGGTGATTTTACTCTTTCATTTAGTGGAAATAAGATAAAGAAAGATGAAATCTATTTGTGGGATAAAGAATATATTGAATTTGAAAAAGCATATACATGTAAAAATATAAAAAAAGAAGATACTGTGATGGTTGAATATACGTATACAAATGAAATGGGAATAAAAAGGAAACAAGAAGTAACAGCTCAACTTAAAAAGAATTGGCAAGGATATTATTTGGCATGGCAATAAAAAATTAGTATGATAATTATATTTTAATTTATTTAATTCCCATTCATTATCTTATATAATCTTTCTATGGATAGAGCGAAATTACTTATAGGAGGCCATTATGAAAAAAGATCTACTTATGACAATTCAATATAAAGACATGGGCCCTTTTTCGCTTTTTATTTTTTAATTTGAAACATATCTTTTCTAAGATATGTTTTTTTTACAATCAAAAGGGGGATTAAAGATGCCAAAAAGAGAAGATATTAACACAGTATTAGTCATTGGTTCAGGACCAATTATTATTGGTCAAGCATGTGAATTTGATTATTCAGGAACACAAGCTTGTAAAGCATTAAGAGGATTAGGGTATAAAATTGTTTTAGTCAATTCTAACCCAGCTACAATTATGACAGATCCAGAAACTGCAGATGTGACATATATTGAACCGTTAAATGTAGAAAGATTAACACAAATCATTGAAAAAGAAAGACCAGATGCTTTACTTCCTAACTTAGGTGGACAATCAGCTTTAAATCTATGTTCTGAATTAAGTAATGCCGGCGTTTTAGACAAATATAACGTTCAAGTATTAGGAGTAAAAGTTGATGCCATTGAACGTGGAGAAGACCGTTTAGAATTCAAAAAAGCCATGAATGAACTTGGTATTGAAATGGCAAGAAGTGAAATTGCAAATACGGTTGATGAAGCTTTAGCTATTGCTGATAAATTAGGCTATCCAGTGGTTGTAAGACCTGCCTATACAATGGGTGGAGCAGGTGGAGGACTTGTTTACAATGTTGATGAATTAAAAACAGTTGTAAATAGAGGTTTGCAAGCAAGTTTAGTACACCAATGCTTAATTGAAGAATCTATTTTAGGATGGGAAGAATTAGAATTAGAAGTTGTAAGAGATGCTAAAAATAACATGATTACAATTTGTTTTATTGAAAATATTGATCCATTAGGAGTACATACTGGAGATTCTTTCTGTAGTGCACCAATGCTTACAATTTCAAAAGAAGTGCAAAATCGTTTACAAGAACAAGCTTATCGTATTGTTGAATCAATTGGAGTTATTGGAGGTACAAATGTTCAATTCGCTCATGATCCAGTAACAGATCGTATTGTTGTTATTGAAATCAATCCAAGAACATCACGTTCATCTGCTTTAGCTTCTAAAGCAACAGGTTTCCCTATTGCTTTAATTTCAGCAATGTTAGCAGCAGGACTTACATTAGATGAAATTCCATGTGGTAAATATGGAACATTAGATAAATATTATCCTGATGGAGATTATGTTGTTATTAAGTTTGCACGTTGGGCTTTTGAAAAATTCAAAGGGGCAGAAGATAAACTTGGTACACAAATGAAAGCTGTTGGGGAAGTTATGAGTATTGGTAAAACTTATAAAGAAGCTTTCCAAAAAGCAATTCGTTCATTAGAAATTGGACGTTATGGTTTAGGTTATGCGAAAAACTTTAATGATTTATCTAAAGATGAATTATTAAAATTATTAGTTAATCCAACAAGTGAAAGACAATTCATTATGTATGAAGCTTTAAGAAAAGGTGCTACAGTTAATGAATTATTTGAACTTACAAAAATCAAACATTATTTCATTGAACAAATGAAAGAATTAGTTGAAGAAGAAGAAAAAATTGCTTCTTATAAAGGACAACAATTACCAGATAATGTTTTAAAACAAGCTAAACAAGATGGTTTTGCTGATAAATATATTTCTAAATTATTAGATTTTGAAGAAAAAGAAATTAGAAATCAAAGACTTGCAATGGGTATGCATCAAGTATGGGAACCTGTACATGTATCAAGTACAAAAGATAGTTCTTATTATTACTCTACATATAATGGAAAAGATCAAGATGAAGTTTCAAATAATAAGAAAATCATGATCTTAGGTGGAGGACCTAATAGAATTGGTCAAGGTATTGAATTTGATTATTGCTGTGTACATGCTTCTCTTGCCTTAAAGAAATTAGGATTTGAAACAATTATTGTAAACTGTAACCCAGAAACAGTTTCAACAGATTATGATACATCTGATAAACTTTATTTTGAACCGTTAACATTAGAAGATGTTTTAAGTATTCATGAAAAAGAAAAACCATTAGGAGTTATTGCTCAATTTGGTGGACAAACACCATTAAATCTAGCAAGTCAATTAAAAGAAAATGGTGTAAATATCTTAGGAACAACACCTGAAACAATTGATATGGCAGAAGATCGTGACTTATTTAATGAAATGATGGAAAAATTAGAAATTCCAATGCCTGAATCAGGAATGGCTGTAACAATCGATGATGCTTTAGAAATTGCTCAAAGAATTGGTTATCCATTAATGGTAAGACCATCTTACGTATTAGGTGGCAGAGGTATGGAAGTTGTTTACGATGATGATTCATTAAAACAATATATGGCCGCTGCTGTTGGTGTCACTCCAGATCGACCAATTTTAATTGATCGTTTCTTAAATGATGCGATGGAATGTGAAGCAGATGCTATTTCTGATGGGGAAAATGTTTTTGTACCAGCTGTTATGGAACATATCGAACTTGCCGGTATTCACTCAGGAGATTCAGCATGTATTTTACCATCTAAACATATCCCAGTAAGACATGTACAAACAATTAAAGAATATACAAAGAAAATTGCTAGAGAAATGAATGTACGTGGTTTAATGAATATGCAATATGCGATTGCTGATGATAAAGTTTATGTTTTAGAAGCAAATCCACGTGCTTCAAGAACAGTACCTTTAGTATCTAAGGTATGTAACATCAACATGGTAAAACTTGCAACAGATATTGTTACGCGTGAACTTACAGGTAGACCATCACCTGTTAAAGACTTAAAAGATAGAAAGATTCCACATATTGGAGTTAAACAAGCTGTTTTCCCATTCAATATGTTCCCAGAAGTTGATCCAATCTTAGGACCTGAAATGAGATCAACAGGTGAAGTTTTAGGAATGGCTAATTCTTATGGAGCTGCTATCTTTAAAGCTGAAGAAGCTACTCAAACAAAATTACCAACATCTGGTCGTGTTTTAATTTCTGTATCTGATAGAGATAAAAAAGATGTTGTTGCTCTTGCTAGAAAATATTATGATGCAGGATTTGAAATTGTAGCTACAGGTAAAACATTTGAATTAATCAACAGCAATAATATTCCAGCTATCAAAATTAAAAAGATCAATGAAGGTCGTCCAAATATTACAGATGCACTTACAAATGGTGAATTAGATATGGTCATCAATACACCACATGGTAAAGAATCAGCACATGATGATAGTTATATTAGAAAAGCAGCAATTAAAATGAAAATTCCATATATGACAAATATTGCTGCTGCAAATGCTGCAGTAGAAGGTATTTTAGAAGCTGAAATTCATGGAACACATGAAGTTAAATCACTTCAAGAATATCATAAAGCTATGGTAAATGCTTATCAAGCAGGGAATCTTAGTGAATTTGAAGTTTTATCTGATAAATTTTTAGAAATGATTTTATTACAAGATCAAATTTTATCAACTAATAGTGACTTTTTAGTTGGTAAATGGATAGAACAAGCAAGAACAATGATCGAAGATAGTGATGATTGGACAAAAGACTTATTTGAATTTAATGCCCGTGATTTAATTACAACATGGGGTGGTTTGAAAAATGCCAATGGTGGCGGTTTAAGAGATTATTCAAATCGTCAATGGGCTGGTCTTACAAAAGATTATTATTATCCAAGATGGCAAAAATGGATCAATGATGTTAAAGAAGCAATGAAAAATAACACTGCTGTTCCTTCTACTGATTGGTTTTTAATGGAATGGGAGTGGGCAAATTTAAAATCTGATGAAGGTAATGAATATAGTATTGAAGCTTCAAATTTAGCTTTAGATGAATTAGCAATGAAAGCTTATAATGAATATTCAATATC
>OLOD01000828.1_pt1 | contig 22408 bp, 26 predicted proteins | sample 1671921 | NCBI WGS metagenome assembly OLOD01 (sample SAMEA3136626, study PRJEB25190) | human gut metagenome | biome: human gut; feature: human-associated habitat; material: faeces | place: Austria | collected 2013
GCCTGGTTCCAATGGTTCACCACCATGGTACTGCCTTTGGCAATCCTCTTTTGCCTCGGCGTCCTCCGGGCAGACTATATTCCCGAGGGCTTCATCATCTCCAGTATATTCACTTTTAAAAAAAGTTTCATTATTTAAAGAAATACTAAATTCACATACATTAGAATATTCTTTATATGCATATGCTTCATTACTGTATAGAAAAAATGTAACAGAGTAAGCATCTGATATATTCCAATGATCCATTTCATTTTTTATTTTATTATAAAAATATTCTCTTAAATCAATCATCACTCTAATCCTTTCTTTGTTTATTTATTTAATTATACTTGATAATCAAAGTGATTAAAATAAAAAAATCCTCCTCGCTATTAACGAAGAGGATCATTTAATTAGTTATTTCTTTTTCTTCTTACTAATACATATGCTAGTGCACATCCAGAAATAATCATCATAGTTACTAATGGAACAATTGCTGCATTGTCACCAGTTTTTACTTTTGAATTATTATCTTTCTTTGTATCAGTTTTTGTTGTTGTATCTGTTTTTACAGTATCATCTTTTTTGTCAGATGGAGTTGTTGGTTCATCTTTCTTATCAGATGGATTAGTTGGTTCTTCTTTTTTGTTTTCTGTTAATGCTTCATAAGCTTTATTTAATGTTGCTAATGCTTCATCAAGATCTTCTTGTGAACTTACTTTGCTTAATACTTCTTGTGCATTTTTCAATGCAATTTCAAATACTGACCATGATGCATCTGTATAGTTTCCTTTTTCAAGTTTTTCTAATTCTGCTACTTTATTAGCTAATGTATCTCTATCGATTACTTTTGCATCATATGTTATTCCATATCCATTACCATATAAAATTTCATCAGAGAATGAACCTGTTTCAGTTCCATCATCAGCTGTTGAAAGAACATATTTAGGAACTCTAACTGGTAATTTTCCAGATGCTCCAAAGACACCGAATGCAACTTCAACACCAGCAGTAATATTTGGTCCAGTAGCTGATGTAGAACCCGTTGCTCCACCAATTAATTGTTCTGTTGGGTCACCTTTTGATCCATATACAGCCATAATTGCATCAGCATTTGGATACATTTGTACGTCATAAGGTTTGTTTGCAGAGATAACAACTGTTGTTTTACTAGCATCTGCTTTTTCAACATAATCAACTAAATTATATGGTGTACCAGTGTAGTTATTGTTGTAATGTGCTTTAGCTACATTTAATCCACTATTGTCTGAAACAACTACAAGAGTATCACACCAATCAAGTAAATCTGTCATAGCTGAAGTATATGTTGAACCATCAGCATTAATAACTGTTGCATCAGAAGCAAGTGTACGATCCATATATCTTGTTACTTTTACTTCTGCACCATCTGGAATTAATCCAGCATTTTTAGCACGTTCAGCACCATATTTCATTAATGATCTTTGATTATTTTCAGCTGCTACTAATAATACTTTACTTTTTTTAGTAACATTTAATGGTAATGTATTATTTTCATTTTTAATAACTGTTACAGCTTTTGTAGCGATTTCTCTTTCTTTAGCTCTGTTTTCATCACTACCTACTGTTGCTAAAGCTTTTTCTAATGAATAGTTAGATTCTTTCCAATCTAAAATTCCTTTATTTTCTTTTAATGTTAAAACTCTTGTTACTGCATCATCTAATCTAGATTCTTGGATTTCTCCATCATTTACAGCTTTTTCTACACCATCAATAATTTTATCTAAATTAGCTAAATCTTCTTTACTTTTTAATTCACAAGGCATACACATTAAATCTACACCTGCATTAATAGCAAGTTTTGCTGCTTGAACTTGATCAAATGTATTTGCAACACCTGCCATATTCATTGCATCAGTAACGACAACTCCTTTGAATCCCATTTCTTCTTTTAATAAGTTTGTTAAGATTTTATGAGATAATGTTGAAGGTAATTTTTCTTGTTGTTTAGTTTTTTCTGAATAAACTGTTGTATTATCTAATTGTGGGTAAAGAATATGCGCTGACATGATCATTTCAATACCTTGATTAATCGCTACTTGATATGGTTTTAATTCATTGTTTAATAATTCTTCTTTTGATTTGTCTACGATTGGTAATCCATAATGTGAATCAGTGGCTACATCACCATGACCTGGGAAGTGTTTTGCACATCCAATAACATTATATTCAGCTAATCCTTCAATTTCAGCTGATGCCATTTTTCCAACCATTTCAGCATCATCACCATATGAACGTAAGCCAATAACTGGGTTACTTGGATTATTATTGACATCGACAACTGGTGCTAAATTTGTATTGATTCCTAAAGAACTTAATTCACTACCAATAATTTCTCCAGCAATTTTAGCATTATTGACATCACCTGTTGCTCCTAATGCCATGTTTCCTGGTAAAGCAGTTCCTGATCCTAAACGATAAACAGAACCACCCTCTTGATCAGCACTAATCAATAATGGAATACCATTATCTTTAGTTGCTGCTTTTTGTAAATCCATTGTTAAATTATAACTTTGTTCTGTTTCTTTAATATTATTAGCAAAGAAAATAACTGAACCAAAATCATAATCTTCTACTATTTTTTGTACTTCTGAATTCATTTTTGTAAAATCTGTAGCTTCTTCTTCACCTTCAGATTTCCATTTTCTAAAATCAACCATCATCATTTGTGTTATCTTTTGTCTTAAAGACATATTGGATAACAAACTATCAACTCTTGAAGTTGTTGCACCTACCCCTGACATGGCCATTGAAGCAACCATTGAAAGAGACATAGCAGATGCAAGAACTTTCTTCATTCTTCTTCCCATATTTTTATATTTCCTTCCTCAATTTTTGCACTTAATATTGTCTAGACATGTTGTACAATAAGCATTGTAACAAAAACAAAATCATTTTGCAAGCCTTTTCATATATAAATTTCATTTTTTTATAAAAAAGTTTGAAATGATATTTCAAATAAAAAGAAATGAATTTAATCATTTCTTAAACTGTTGATGTTGATTTTGAATATAATCATGATACCATTTAAAACTATCCTTTTTATAACGTTTATAAGTACCATTTCCTAAATTATCACCATCTACATAAATAACACCATATCTTTTTGCCATTTCACAACTTCCTGCTGAAACGATATCAATAACGCCCCACATAATATAACCAATAACATCAACACCATCATCAATTGCTTCTTCTATTTGTTTGAAATGTTGTTTTAAATAATCTATTCTATAAGGATCATGAATAGAAAAATCACTATTCAATTGATCTCTTGCTCCTAAACCATTTTCTGAAATAAAGATTGGTTTTTGAGTACGATCATACATTTTATTAAGCATAATTCTAAGACCAATAGGATCAATTTGCCATCCCCATTCAGATGCTTTTAAATAAGGATTTTTAGTTGAAACTACAAGATTACCTGCTGTTTGTTGGCCGTTTTCTTGAATAGTTGCAATAGAACTTGAATAATATGAAAAACTAACAAAGTCACAAGTATATTCTTTTAATAATGTTTCATCTTCATCTTCCATTTTAAGATGTATATTGTTTTCTCTAAAGAAACGATCCATATAACTTGGATAATGACCATTTGCTAAAATATCAACAGCAAACCATTGATGTATTTCCTCATCTCTTACAGCCTTTAAATTATCTTCTGGTGAAGAAGTTAATGGATAATAACAAAAACATGCTACCATACATCCTGATTGACTTTTAGGTGATAATTCTCTTGCTATTTTAATTGTTTTTGCACTTGCAATAAATTGATGATGAAGTGATTGAAAAACAAGACTTTGGTTATAAGGTTGATCTTTTTCTTTAACTAAACCTACACCATTATAAGGACTAAAATATCCTGCATTTATTTCATTAAATGGTAAAAAGTAATCAATATATTGTCCCCAATGTTCAAAAACAGTTTTAGCAAATCTTTCATAAAAAGTAACTAGTTTTCTATTTGTCCATCCACCATAATTTTCTACTAAATATAATGGAACAGCATAATGATTCATTGTTAAAAATATTTTCATTCCTGCCTTATGAACTTCTTTAAAAATATGATCATAAAATGCAATTCCTTCTTTGTTAGGTTCTAATTCATCACCTTGAGGATATAATCTTGCCCAACTTATTGAAAATCTATAAATATCAATCCCTAATTCTTTTAATAAAGCAATATCTTCATCTATATGATGATATCCATCACTGCCTTTTCTAAAAGGATAATTTCCAACACCCTGACATTTTTTTGCTTCATCTATAACCTCTTGAGTGAGTAAACGGGTTGCTGTTGTAGCATCAGAAGTTCTTTTTAAATAAGGTCTACAATCTTGAGTATCTAGACCTTTTCCATCTAAATCATAACCTCCTTCATATTGACTACTAGCAGTTGCTCCACCCCAAAGAATATCTTTTTTCTTTTGTATATATACCATTCTATGTCCTCCTTTTAAAAACTAAGGTGATTTCTCACCTTAGTTTCTTTACAAGTATATAGGCACCATATTCTGGTGTATGAATAGGTGGGATTAAATTAAATTGTTTTCCTAATTTATCTTTAAGGTGAGGAATAATAAAAGAATTTGCATGTTGAAATACACCGCCTATATAAGAGACGTTAATGGGAGATTTAAAATTTTTAGATAACAAGTTAATCAATTTATATATTTCTTCTGCAGCTTGTTTATATATTTTTAAAGCATTAGGATCTTTTTCTTTTGCTGCTAAACCATTAATATAAGCTAAAGCAGCAATTTTGGTACGATCATGATTTAAATGATCCATAAAAGTAATAATGTCATAATCATTTACTAAATGACATTCTCTTTTAATTAAATCATATAAAATTGTCTTTTCTAATCGACCATCTATTTCTTGACAAAAAACACTTAACATCTTTTTAGCAATCCAATAAGCACTTCCTTCATCACCTAATTGATAGCCCCAACCACCACAACGTTGTAATGCACCTTTCTTCAAAGAAAGCGCAATACTACCAGTTCCAGCAATAACGACTATTCCATCTTGACCATCAAGAGCACCTTCTATTGCTATTCTTACATCACTTTCTAAAACAAATGGTCTGTTTTCAAAGGCTTTTTCGCAAATTTCTTCTATTTCTTTTCTTATTTTTTTATCTTGTCCATATCCTGCTAAACCAATACCAATTTTTGAAATATGTTGTGGATCTAATTGTTCAATACCATCTTTTAATATTTCAATGCATTTTTGAGGTGTTTGACTTAAAATATGAACAGTTGGTAAAACAATTTCTTGACAAATATTCCCATTATCATCATAAGAAACCATCTTTGTTTTAGTTCCACCACCATCAATACCTATATACATAAATTTCACCTTTATCCTTCGATAGCTTCTTTTGCTTTTTCTTCTTCTAATAATTCCTTATCATACATTTTAAAGAATGGATAATATAGTACAACAGAGATGATAATTAAAATAATATTCAAAACTGCTGCTCTCCAATCTCCTCCACATGCAAGATAAGCACCAATTGGTCCAGGTAATGTCCATGGAGCAATTGTAACTGCACAATTAACAAGATGCATAGCTGTAGCAACCCAAGCAATTGTTGCTAAAACTAAAGGAATAATGATAAAAGGAATAAGTAACATTGGATTTAAAACAATAGGTGCCCCAAAAATCATTGGTTCATTGATATTAAAAATAGATGGTAATAATGTTGTTCTTCCTAAAGTCTTTCCATATTTAGATTTTGCTTTAAAACAGAATAAGATAGCTAATCCAAGTGTTGCTCCAGAACCTCCAATATGTACAAACCATTGTAAAAATGGTTCTACCCCTATATGTGTAGCAACACCACCAGCAGCTACTGCTGCTGTATTTTGATCTAATAAAATTAACCAAATTGGTCTAGCAAGAGAACTGACAATAGAATCTCCATGAATACCAAATGACCAGAAAAACATAATTAAGAATATAATAATTAATGTTGATGGTAATGTATCTGTTGCATTTACTAATGGTTTAATAAGTATTCCTACAATACTATGAACATCAATACCTAGCCACATTGTAATTGTAGCCATACCTAAAATAATAATAATTGTTGGTGTTAAAGATTCAAAAGATCTTGCTACTGCTGGTGGCACAGCAGCAGGCATCGTAATTTTTAATCCTTTTACTTGTGTAAATCTATAAATTTCAACACCAATAAAAGCAGATAAAATTCCAATAAACATTCCTGCTGATCCTAAGTTTTCTGCAGGAATAACATATCCCGAAGGAAGTTGTTGTAAAAATGCACTTAATTCTGCATTTTTACTTGCTAACGCTGTAATTGAATCAGTCACATCTGGAATAGAAACAGGAACAATTGTTAATAAGAATGTTAACTCTGCCATAATTGCTCCACTCAATCCATCTAAATCATAAGATTTAGCAAGTGAATAACCAATTCCAAAAACTGCATATAATGTCATAATATACATTGACATTCTATATGGTAATAAAATAGCTACTGCATTTGCTTTGATAAATTTAGCTAAAGCCCATGATTCAGGCATTTGATTATATGAAAATGCAACAACCATTAATAACGAACTTACAATAATAATTGGTAAAGTAGCAATGATCCCATCACGAATAGCACGTAAATGTCTTTGATTGGAAAGCTTTTCCAAAGGACCAGCAAATTTACCTTCGATAATGTTCGAGAACTTTTCAAACATATTTTCTCCTCCTATCTAATCATTAATATCATTACAAAAGCCATGATTGTAAATATACCTGCAACAATCCAAAAGCTTTTACACATTCCTTTTTTTCTTTCAATATAAAATTGTGAATAAGCAACAGATAAACCACATACAATTGAACTAATCACTGCATTGGGAAGACGAAAATCAATATGTAAATAATGAAAGCCATTCACACAAACAATTAAAGATAACATCGTTGCTCCTAAAATCAACAATGCACTCTTAAATCCAAACATAGGAATATCATAGTCTGTTACACCAAACATATTTTTATATGTTTTATTTTTTTCATTTTTTACAACATATCTTTTCATTGCTTATTCCCCCTATAAAAAACTTCTAACCGTAAGGCTAATATTACCTTTATTCTTTTCAAGAGCTTTTTGACATTCTATTTCATCTTTACCTGTAAGACCCATTAAGATTGCAATCTTAACATTAAAATGACTTTTATCTAATAATCTTTTTGCTTCTTCTTCATCACAATCAACAGATTGACACACAATAGAAACAGCTCTCATTTTTAATTTTTCATTTGTTGGTTGAACATCAACCATTAAGTTACCAAATACTTTTCCTCTTTTAATCATCACTGAAGTTGAAAGCATATTTAAAACCATCTTCTGTGCTGTACCCGCCTTCATTCTTGTAGATCCAGTTACAACTTCTGGCCCTACAACGACTTCAATTGGATAGTTGGCATACTTTGAAATTTCTCCATTTTGAACACAACATAACGAAATTGTAGAACAGCCAATTTTGCGCGCATACTGTAATCCTGCAATAACGTAAGGTGTTCTTCCTGAAGCAGCAATTCCACAAACAACATCATGAGCATTCAGCTTTATTTTTTCTAAATCTATTTGTGCTAATTGCATTGAATCTTCTGCCCCTTCAACTGCTTGAGTAACAGCTTTAATTCCTCCAGCAATAACTCCTTGGATAAGAGTAGGTTCAACTCCATAAGTTGGTGGACATTCAGAGGCATCTAGTATTCCTAGCCTTCCAGAAGTTCCAGCACCTACATAAATTAATCTTCCACCTAAACACATTTTTTCATAGATACAATCAACCGCTTGAGCAATTTGTAATATGACGTCTTGTACTGCAAATGCTACTTGCTGATCTTCATTATTAATTGTTTTTAAAATATCAATGGTTGACATTTCATCAATATGTAATGAATTTTGGTTTATTTTTTCTGTATCTAACTGATTTAATTTCATTACTATGGCCCCTCCTTCCAATATCATTATATTATTATTGAAATATTATTTCAATAATAATTGATATATTTTAAAATATTATTTCTAAAATAAAAGATTCATTTTGAAATGAATCTACTTTTTAAGAATTGAAACATTATTTCTTGAATCAATCAAATTATCTTTATTTTTATCAAAATTCTTTTTAAACACTCCATAATATAATAAGTCTGTTATTACAAAAGAAGAAATTCTTGATGATACCGCTCCTATACGTAATTCCTTTTCTTCACTCGGTACTCTAAGTGCAATCGTACTATTTTTTGATATAAGATTTTGATTAATTTGTGTAATTGAAATATAAGGTATATTTTTTTCAACTAAAATTTTAGAAATATCTACTAATCCTGTTGTTGTTCCTGAATAACTGATGATCAATGCTACATCATCTTTTGTCATACTTTGCGTAAATGTCATTTGAATATGTAAATCATTATTATAAATTACTTTTTTACCAATTCTTATTAACTTCTGTTCAATATCATTAGCGATAACAGATGAACCCCCTACACCAAATAAATATATTGTCGATGCCTCACATAAAAGATTAATTGCTTTTTCCAAATCACTAATATTAATTAACTGATATGTTTTTAATACCGTATTCATATTTAAACGACATCCTTTATCCACTAAAGATGTCATATCATCATTTTCATTAAAAATAATATCTACATCTAAATCATGTTGTTCATTCGAATGAGATTGTGCTAAATTCATTTTTAGATCACTAAAACCTTTAAAACCTATTTTCTTAGAAAACCTAATAATAGCTGCTGCTGAAGTATTTGTCTTCTCCCCCAAGGTTTGTGCAGAATAATTTAAAATCTCATTACCATGTTCAAGAATATATTTAGCTATCAATTTTTCTGTCGATGTATAACTTTCTTCAAATTCTCTAATTCTTACAAAACCATTCACACTATCATCCCCTTTAATTCCATTATATCAATCACAAACCATAAATTCTATCATAAAAAAAGCTAGTTTCCTAGCTTCACAAACTATCACAAAAGGAAAATATATGGATAATCTCATCAACAGTGATAGTACACATTTTATGTGCATCATTATTTTATCATTTATAATTAAATAATTTTTATTTAAGAACAATTTGGTCTTTATTCTTTTTTCAGAATACTATCTCGTGGATTATCTAAATGATATTCTTTTGCCCATTTTCTAAAATGCCTATTAATGTATTGATTAAGTTGTACCATATCTCGTTTATTAAGATAAATATCCACTAATCCAAGAGGATCTTCTACTTCATAGTCTTTAATTCTTTCCATCATTTGATAAACAACTTCATTATTCATAATTTGAAAAGAATATGTATCATGTTGTGTCACAACATCTAAATCTACATAATAATTCATATGAACAACTAAAGCTCTCATTAAGCCTATTGCACTTGACATAGATAATTTAAAACACTTTACATCACTATATTTTATTTTTATTTGATCATATTGAAGATAATCTTCATAAAAATATAAACGATCATAAATCGTTCCATAATCTAAAACGTGATCAACTGCTATTTTAACTTTTCTTCTTTTAATATAATTATTAATTCTTTCATCTATATTTTCTAAATCAAGATGTTGTTTTTTAATCATATCTTTTTTATTTTCTAAAACATCTCTAATCGATTTCTTATCATTTATAATTTGTTTGATTTCTTCAATCGTGACATCCATTTCTCTTAACAATAAAATAAATTTAATTTTTGAAACATCCTCTTGATTATAATTACGATAATTATTGTGATCTCTTTCTGGTTTTACTAAACCTTCATTTTCATAATAAATCAATGCTTTCTTTGTTATTGATAACATTTCTTCTACTTCATGTGTTGTCATATCCATCACCTCTGCTATTATTAAACAGTATAACCTTAGGATATGGTCAAGTACTTTTTATAATGAAGACAAATATAAAATATACATATTTGAATAACTGCCATCTTTCAACATAAAACCACCTGGTATCATACCAACTTTTTTTAAAACCTAAAGATTTATAAATATGTAGAGCTGGTTTATTACTTTCAACAACTGCATTAAATTGCATACCTCTAAAATTTAATTCTTTTGCTGTTTTAATTGAATGTTCTACTAAGTATTTTCCTAAATGTTTTCCTCTAACACTTTATCACCCAAAAAATATCAAAAAGAACATCAAAAAAGGAATTTGCAATAACACAAATTCCTTTTCATTCTTTTATTTAACAATTTCCATCCAACATAAATAATCAGCTATCTTTACCTTCATGCCTTCTAGAATATGAACTCTTTGAAGAGGTGTTACTAAAGATTCCAATGTTCTCCAAAACACTTTTTCGCTCATTTCTTTATTATTTATATAGAATTTCATTTTGTTTCCCTACTTTCTTATAGTTTATGTAAATACATTTACTTCTCAACTATTCTTTTTTATTACCAACATTGCCAATTATAGCATACCTTTATCCTTGCTTCTATGCTTTCTTTGACATATTACTTTCTTTAATTTTTAACTTCAAATAAAATTCACGTTTTATTGTGAATTTTCATTTCTATATTCACATAAAAATTTAAATGATTTTTTTCACTTTTATCTTTTAGTAGACAAATAAAAAGCCTATAATTACATGTTTCTTACATGTATTTTATAGGTTTTTATTATTTATAATATTAATAAAGCGTAATATACTTTAAATAATTATCTAAAAATACTTTTCTTCTTCCTCTACTGTAATATGATACATGTCCATTCTTCATTAATACAAATTGATTATTCTCACTTTCAATATATTGATAATTCGCTAAAAAGCCTTGAGATACATAACCAAACATTTTTATCGATAATCTTTTTTCATAGTACTTCATAGAATGTTTTACAATATAAGTATTTTTTACTGTAACTATATGTGTGTATTGACCATTTTTTTCAATATATAATATTTTAGAAGCATCTAAAGAAATCTCTTTACCCTTATAATAAATATCAATTTGATTACTTACTAACATTTTCTTTATTTTATTGATAACGATTGGTAATTCTTCTTGAAGATATTTTTTTCTTAAAAAATAATATGGAAAAGTTTGTAGTGCATCAAATATAAGATCCTCTCTAAATGAAACAAAAATAACTATAATATCATCATTGAATTGCTTGATTTTTTTTGCTATCTCTAATCCATTATTAGGCATGTCTATATCTAAAAAATAAATATCATAATCATATTCATCCTCAAAACTTGTACTGCCATCTATAAAGACGTGATTAAATTCACCTGTTAAGGTGCTTTTTAAACTGTTTATAAATTGAATATCATCATCTATTATTTTAATTTTCATATATACCACCCATTATAGTTTTAAAACATATTTTATAGATTCATAATCAGCTATTTTTTCTTTTAATATATATCTGTTATCTGTTTCATATTCTATTTCCTTTTTTGGTTTAAAAATAAATTCTATAATCATAAAAGCATTTTTAACATTCACATTAATAGCGATTTTCTCTGTTTCATTATTTTGACAAATTTCTTGAAATAATGTTAATACGTTTTCGTAGTCCTGTAAAGAAAACTCGATTAATCCAACATTAAGATTATACAAAACTTGTTGATTATATTTATTTGCTGTATCTTTTATTTCTTCTAATAGTCCATTGAATATTTTATTTTTTGAATAAACCTTTATATGATTTTGATCTATTTTATTAATTGTATTTTTCAATGTTTTTGTAAGTTCATCACAGTCACTTTTTTTATTAACAAGACTCATAAAATATTCCAAGTCATGTTATATTTCTTCGTTTCTTTTATTTTGACTTTGAATAGCAATATATTTTTCTTCTATTGATTTAAGTTGAATAAGTTCTATTTCCTGTTTTTTTATTTTCATATTATCTTTATTGATACTTAAAATGATAATGAAAACACTGATTATTGTTACCATAAAAATCATCGCTAATAAATAAACATAACCATAAGATATGCTATTTATATAAATACCATTAGCAATGAAACTTGTTATTAAACAATTTACCAATGATATTGATGTTAATAATTTTAAATAATTGTTACTTATAATTAATTGTTTAAAAATTTGTTTTTTATCTAGTAAATAAAGAGTAATAAGTATCATTAATCTTGTAATAACCAAAATAATGTAATAAACAATATCTTGTGAATACCATACTCCCTCATTACTTATTTTTAATACAAAAATTATTTTTAATATAGACATACTGTCAAACATGCAAATAACTATTCCTATAAATGTTGAAATAAATAGATCCTTTGTTTTATCAATTTTATTATCTAACCCATTCATTAAATAAAGTATTGCAATCGTAATAACAATACTTAAATAATCATAAACAAGATACTCTTCAGCAATAACATGACTTAAAGTAAAAACAATTGAAAAAAAGGAAATCAAATAATAATTAAAATCTTTCTTAATAAACTTAAAATCAAAATAGCCTATTATAAATCCTTCTATTAAATACAGAAATATTTTTAACATATTTCTTTTTCCTCCATTCTTTCTAACTAATAATTATACCAACCTCAATATAGATAGAATACAAATTTTATTTCTCATTTTAACTCACTTTAAAATATTATTTTTTCTTTTCAAATAATACATAAGTATATCAACAATAAATGTTGAACAAAACAAGAGTTCTAATTCATTTGAAGTCCCATTTTGAATTACAAACATATATAATGAATAAATACATATGAATGCATTTAAACAATAAAAACCAAATTTAAATATTTTTTCTTCTGACAATTTCATATTGTATCCCTCCTAAAAATATAAATATCTATATTCTATTAACTTATTACTATCAAAATCATTAATAAAACAAACATAAATTCTATTCTTGAAAATACTTATCAACAATATAAACTATACATATGATAAAGCAAAGAAATATCCAATAACTATCAATTACACCATCATTAAAGAACTTGTATAATGCTATTCCTAAATATAAAATCAAAGTAATAATAAATAATACTTTTTTATCCATCTATAATAACTCCTAATATTAAAATTGTATCATCATTTTTCCTCTTATAAATCCTCTGGCCTTCGGTAATTTAAATTTACATTATTTATAATCCAAAATAAACATAATGTATTAATTCTGTTGGTTTTGTATTGATTTTGCATATAAATAAAAAATAGTAGCATGATATCAAGTAATTTAATAACAAGCATCATTAAAGACACGACAAATGTTAAATATGTTAACACCACCATGACTGTTTCATATGTTGTCATTGCGCATCACCTCCGTTTTTCAAAGAAAGATTGATAAAAACTCATTTATCCCATTCTATCAGTATTTTGCCAATAACTTTTTTCACTTCTAATTTTTTGCTGAAGTAGGTACTATTGTTGAATTAAAAAGAACTATCGTTATAGATAGTTCAACGTTGTTTCTTATAAGAAATAAAGACACCCTGCTGTAGCAGCAACAGAAAAAAGAATATCAAATAATATTTTTCTTTTATCCTCTCTATCATAGAATATTGCTTTTGTAATAAACCATGTATCCGTTATTACTATTGGAAATACAGTAGAAAATTCTAAGCCAAAATAATATTCACAAATAGGCACTGCAATAAGATAAACCAAAAATACTATTATAAAAAATCCTTTTTTTGAATACAATAAATTTTTATTTGCTATTTCTTTCATACGATTTTTCTCCTTCCAAAATCAAAGAACATACCATGTATTGATGAGACGTTTGATTAAAAACAATATTTTCATTATTTTTTATATCTTTAGATTTTATTACGTCTTTATTTTTGGGAAAATACGTAAATTCAAAAATGGACATATTTTCTAAAGATTGTATGCGAAATTGGATAGATCTTTCCAAGCTATTTTGGATTACAAATTCCATAATAGAAATGAGTTGATTATATATTATTAAATCAATCGATATATTTGTATTTGTAATAATTAACTTTAAATCTTTATTATTTTCTTTCATTTCTGTTTTCATTCTAGAAATAAAATTATTTAATAAATAATCTTCAAAAATAAAATTACTATTATATTCATCAATTTTCTTGATTGTTCTATTTAAATGATCTTTAGCTCCATCATTTACTATTTCTTTAAAATAATTAAGATCATGTTTGATGTTTTCAATCATTTTATTTTGTACAGAAATAATATCTTTCTCTTGTTTCAAAATTCTTGCCTGTTCTAAAACAACCTTATTTTCTATTTCTTGCTGTGTTTGTTGATTATGATAAACATAAATGATTATATTAACTACAACAATATACATAAAAGAAAGTAAGAGAAAATATAATTGACTTTCTTTTATTTGATTTCCCAATGTTGGAATAACTTCTAAACCATATAAAGAAATTACTGAACAAGTAGACAATAAGGCATAAGTTATTCTATTACATCTTACATTTAAAAAATATGAGGAACGATAATACATTACCAATAATACAAATACAATAGATAAACTTAAAATTTTAAGTTCATAATTACTATATAAAAGAATACTTGATATATTTGTTCGAATAATCAATGGAACAAACAAAATAAATAAATAATAACTACATTTTGAAATTGTTTCTAATATCAAAATAATGGACACTATTTCTAGATCTCTATCTTTTGAAATATATTTTCTAATGATCAGATATATTAAGCTATCTCTTATTACTAAATGAAGCATATTAGGTAATTTAATAAAATTAGTCATACAGCAACATAAAGAAATGATAATTATCAATAGAATGTTTCTCTTGCTGACTGTCACATCAAAATACTTCAAACAACATATAGACACAAATAAAGTTAAAAATACAACATATAGATATTTCAACTATATCTCCTCCTTGTATTTAAGATAAGATAACATAAATTCACTACGCCTACCTCGACTCATATAGACTACTGTTCCGTCTTTTAAAATAATATTTTCTTTTTGGTACTCATTAACATATTTCATATTCACAATTGTACCTTTATTAACATAAACAAAATGGCTATTCATAAAATCAAATATATTACTTAAAGATTTTCTTAACTTATACACATTACTTTCTGTATAAATATGTGCATAAGAACCTCTTTTCTCTATATAGCATATGTTATCTACCGGTAATGAAAACTGTTCATTTATCTTTAACATTTTCTTTTTATCTTTTTCTAGTTCACAAATTTCTTCTAAAACCATCGGAAGTTCTTCCTTCATTTTTTCCTTTCTTACAAAAGAAAATGGAAATACCTGAATTGCATCAAATACTAAATCACTTCTATAAGAAACAAATATAATTCGTGAAAGAGGATATTTCTTTTTTATACTTCTAGCATAAGATATGCCGTCCATATCTGGCATATCTATGTCTAAAAAGTATAATTCGAATTCTTTATCATAATTGTTGATCTCTATGTCAAAAGAAATATTATTAAATTTTATAAGATAATTCTTTAATTTATTTGCAAAATTGATATCATCGTCAATTATTACAACCTTCATAATATCACCCATATTCAATTTTACTATGGATTATAAAATATTCCAATCTTCGCCTATTTATACAATACATCACATACTAATTTTTTCTTACTACCATCCTCCATCTTTTATTCAAGAGCCCTTTGTTACTTATATTTTATGATATCTTCTTTTACATTCAATAGATTGCACGTAAACTGTATTTATTGCACTCATATTGTTACTTTAAACAAAATATATTCTTTTAATAACCAAAAAAACCTATGATCAATGTTATACATGCATTTCATAGGTTTTCATTATTTATATTAACGAAATTTTACATTTTCGTAGTTTTCTTGATGGAGATGAAGTGTACACAAATAAAACTACGTATATATTAAAAAAATCATTATTCACATTTATCATTCCTTTCTCTTTAAATGAAAAAAGACTAAAATCAAGAAACTTAGTCCTCAATTTTAGTCTTATGTTTGTATTTAGTTTTTCATGTTACAATCCATTTCTATATTGCTTCTACAAGCCTATCCCACTCAACCAATAAATCATCATTCAATTTATCAATATCTATATGGTTACAATTGTAATTCAATCTTACTTCCATAACGCCTGATATTGCTAAATTAACAGCAAATTTCTTCCATGCTTTAAAATTCAAGTGAAGTAAGAAATCTATTGTATATGTAGTAGCGTCAACACCTTTTGCACGTACTGCTGCATCTCCGAAATCAACTAGACACAATGATCCTTCTCCAGCTAGCAACATTCTTCTTAAAATGATTGCATTGCTTTCTTTATTTGTCAATTCTCTAGCCAATACAATAGGTACACATTTCTTTAAAGGTTCATGATGATAATAATGCCTCTTTAACATCCAAAAGAGTCTTATGCTCATTTCATTTATGAACACAGGTATTGACATTGCTAATCCAAATCTAAAATCATAACCTTCTTCAAACATTTTAACTGCAGTTTCCGCAATGGTTAATTTATCTTCTCCTATTGACCCTTTATCAGCAAATTGAAACAGTTCAAAAAACGGTATACTAATTCCACTACCTCTACTATTAGGATTACTTCTTCTGTTTGGAGAACTTCCAGCAACATCAGATATGCAATGTCCTAACCAATTAGCAATACCTGCAAACAATTTTGAAACAAGGTTACTTCCTTGTAAAGTTGAATCAGCACGTATTGAAATCAATTTTCCTTTTTCAAAGAAATGTGATTGATTTGTAAATTGGTCAATGATTGAGAAAATCAATCCAACAATATCTGGTGCATGTGCCAATGACCTTATATGGTGATTGGATGAAGTCATATTCGTTACAAGATTATCTGTCATTTTTGAATTATGTTGATCGTAATTAATTCCACCATGTTTCAAATAATTGCTTATATCTTTTCTGTTTCCCATTCCATACCATTGTTCAAATTGTTGTATTGCATTTGCCACTGTCCTTTTTTCAGCACTTTGTGGTTTCCATCCTTTAAATTCAGCTAACTTGATGATAATCTTATCTACTTCTTTATCCGCTATGTTTTGAAATTTACTTTGTCCTGGTCTTCCAACAAAGAAACTATCTATAAGTCCTGACGCAACCCCACAAAATGCGGCAATTATATAATCATATCTATCCATTTCTGGCTTATGTGTATAATAGTCATTTTGAACCATTTCTACTAATGAGTTTCTTTGTGATTCACTCATTAAAGACATATATGGATCATCTCTCAAATCAAGATGATGATTATTAGCGTACTCCATCACTGAATCAATATAACTATCCCAATCATCTCCATATTCAACTGTATTTGTTAATTGAATATCAACATTTGATTTTGTTTGTAGTTTTGTTGATTCAATTTGTTTCAATTGTTCATTGATTTCATTTGCAAAATCCGAATCTAAAGTAACATTATCCTCACAAAGTTGATTAGCTTGTTGAATTAGTAAATCCAAATCCTGTAAGTTGCTATCATTAGCGTCACTCAATTGATTTAATACATCTTCTACTTGATTTTTTTGTTCCTCTACCGACATTAACTGGTCTTTTTGTGTCTTCATAGCTGAACCAGATTGTTTTAACATATCTTTCTTCATAAGGACACCTCTAGTTATAAGAAATTTCTTCAAATGCTTCGTTAATTCTTGTTAATTGTGAAATATTAAGATTTTCTTGTAAATGATATACATCATGATTATCCTTTACGTAATATCTTAAAATGTAATTACATTGAATCTTATAATCTCCTACTTGTTCAATTGATTTCAACTTTTGTATGTCTAATGTTCTTGGCAATCTACAATATAATTCTTTTCTTTCCATGTTTTCATTTGTTCTCACAGCATTGCTTGCACTTTTAGTAATCTTTGATAAGACTAATGACAATTGATTAATTTTTTCTCTAGAAAGTGCACCTTTATTGACTTCTTCAATTAGTTTTTTGGAAATAACATTCATGTCTTCAACTAAGTTATTCACTGTTTTTTGTGTGTTTTTTATGACAGTTTGAAGTATCAATTCACGTTGTTTATCAATTGCTTGCTTCTTTTTCTTCTTACCAAAAATTCTGTTATATGAGTCATAACTATACACTGACCCTGAACAGTATAGGGTCATTCTTGGTACTTTAAAAAGTTCAGCCATTTTTTGCATAGTTTCAATATTTTTCTTTATTGTATTTGTATCACTATCTTCTTTAATCATTTCTTGATGTAATTTAACAGCATTTAACATTAAATCTACTTGTTCAGGATTTAATTTCAAAGCATTGAGCATTCCACCAATAAACCCATCTTTTTCCCATTTACTATCACTATCCTTTAAGTAATGGAAATATAGAGTATCTTGCATGAGTGAATATCTAATGATATAGAATGTTCCATATTCAACAGTGTTCTTTAATTTGTATAACAACATTCCTGTTTTTTCTTTATTTTGAATATCTGTCATATATTCACGTATTTTCATTCTTGTATCGGGACCCGCATCAATTCTTACAATTATTTTTTGTAATGACGAGTATTCATCTGAATCAATAACCTTATCACCTATATATGTATAATTACACAATACTTTTAAGTAAAGTAATTTTGCATCTTCTGGCATTCTATCTAAACTTAAATTTTGTCTTGTTTTAGTAGTTTCTCCACCATCAGCAATTAAATCTATGATCCCGTTGAGTAAGTTTTCCATTGCCATACAATCAAATCCTAACATACATTCTTCTAATTTGATTATATCCCTGTTTTTTAAAACGATACTGATTTGGTCTCCTAAACTGTATGAGTTATCTTTTTTATCGCTATGCTTCTTATCGTATTTAACAAACATCATGTCTTCAAAGAGAACTTCTCGGTTCGAATCCCTTTTGTTATTAGAGAAATATAGTTTATCTCCTGTAAATGCAAAACCACTATGAAAATCCGCATTACCATATGCTAATACGTAATCTTCTTCACCTTCATTGATTACATACTTCAAGCATTCATTCATGCTTTTTTCGTCAATATCTGGTGCAATTAAAACTCTAAATCCTAATGTTGACACGTTGGTTTTAATATATTCTTCTACGGTCATAAGCTTTACCTCTTTACATGTTTTCTAAATCATCTAAACTGATTTCTTCGCTATCAATGTTAGTCTTTACATCGTCTCCTCTGTAATTTTTAATATAGTCATCTCTAAGTGTAAGATTATATCTATATGGTTTTGGTGTTTCACCGATTTCACAATTGAATCTTTGAGCAACATCCGATAAATTTTGAACAGGCTCGAAATCTATCATTTGATATCCACCAAATCTATTCATTTCATTGAATAATTGTATTGCATCAAATATTAAAAATGATGCATGAGAGTAATGTGTATGATTAAGATAAGTGTTTGGAACATTAAGTAATTGATCGATACTTGCTCTTCCATTTTTATCAATATAATCTATATACACTTGTATCCACGTAAAATCTTCATTATTTGTAAAGTATTTCTTTTCATTTGCAAGTGTAAATTCTTCTGCAATATCTAGATAATTTCTAGACATTTTACTGTCTTTAAATTGATTAAGCGTTTTTTCCCAATCATTGTCATCCATTTGACCCAGTTGTTCACATTCAGTTTCTAAATAATTTTTAAGTTTCTTTTCATTTTCTTGTTCTGCAAACCCTGGTAAGTATTTAACAATAACATAAACTATTCCTACAAATAAGAATGCTTTAATTATTGTACTAATGTCAACATTAAACGCAAAAATCAACATTAATAAAAAAACTCCAGCTACTCCATAAAAGATTTGCATCTTATATTGTCTATAGTAAATAAGTAGAAATAGTGCTACTACCCCGATTATTATAAATGGCATATTAATTTTCCTCCTCTATTGGTTTTTCAATGTTAAAACGAATTTCTTTTTCTGATTCAATTTTTTCAATTGCTTCTTTACTGAATGTCGAATAATCAATTTTTCTTTCTGCTTTTTTTAATTGCCATTGATTATCAACACTCTTAAATTCCATATCTACATTGATTTTAACTTTCTTTAATTCTTTTTCACTTCTAAATACAACTTCTCCACCCATAAATGTTAATTCATCTTTTTTACTATCCAGTATGACTGAATCAGTAAAATCACTTAACACTTTTAAGTATTCTTCAATTGTATAATTATCAGTTTTTTGAAAAATTTTAATTAATTTTTCTTTAATTAAATCAAGTAAGTTCTTACTTTCATCTTTCTTTTTTTCCATATAATGTCTCCTATGCCAACATCATTTCTAAATCATCTAAAATATCAAATTCATCATCCATGACTTCGTATTGTCTATACTTTTCTGGCACTTCTTCTTCATTTTGTTTAACTGTTACAATTGTTTCTTTCCATTTACCTATTTCATTTACTGAATAGTTTTTGATACGTTGTTCGTATACCTTATCTTCTATCTTCTTTAGATATGTACTTACACCTACAACAGCCAAATGAGTTTTTCTTTCAACTAAATTAATTGCCTTTTTTAAAAACGATAGTAATTTACTAAAGAAATTACATACTGCATCAACAACTTTGTTTTTTGCTGAAATAATCCCATTCACAATCTTTTCCTTTGAAATCATCCTACTCCACCCCTTTCTTTGCTAACTTTGATAAAACATATTCTTTTGATACTTCTCTTTCTTCTACCCTAATATCCAATTGATTTGCTTTCTTACTTTTTAATATATTGGATAACGCTTTTTCAAAATCATCCTGAATCAGTAAATCATTTCCCGTTCTTGCCGTTTTCAATGCTGACGTTAATAATGCTGTAGATATGTCACTACCTGTAATTCCATCATACTTTTGAGCAATATATGGAATATCTATGTTATTTGGAACAGTACCTTTCAAGTAATGGTTCAACAGCTTGTTTCTTACTTCTTCATTTGGTAAACCAAATTTAATATGATACGGTATCCTACGCATAAAAGCTGAATCATAATTACTAATGAAGTTTGTTGTAAATATCACCATGCCTCCAAATTTATCTAACAATGTTAGCAACACTGATCGTGTTTGATTTACACTCACATCTGTTGCACTATGCATATCAACAACTCTTTTGCTCAATAATGCATCTGCTTCATCAAAAAGGATAAGAACATTATTTTTTTCAGCATATTCAAAAATCTTCATTAAATTCTTTGAAGTTTCTCCAACGTATTTGGATTCAACATCTGCATAATTGATTTGTAAAATTTTTAAATTTAATTCATTTGCTATCGCATGTGCCACCATAGTTTTTCCAGTGCCTGGATATCCATATAAGTTGATACATAGATTCACATTTTTCTTGATTACCGATGATAGGTTCCATTCATTAAACAATTTATCTTTGAATTGGATTATTCCTAAGGCATTGTGTATTTCTTCATATGTATCATCATCCAAAACTACATCTTTAAATGAATTGATTGGTTCACTAATATTAAATTCAAATTTATCTCTCTTTTTTTCAGTTTTTTCTTTTTCCTCGTCTTTTAACGGTGTTGGATTAATTGGCATCAATTTTCCCCCTTAACATAAGATAGCATGCAACTATATGGTAGCACGCAAGCTATGAAAATGCAATTATTTGGTAGCATACTACTGAGGTGATAGTATGTATTTCAAACGAATTGAAGACCTTCGTGTTGATAACGATTTAACACAATTGGAGGTCTCTAAATATTTAGGATGTCAACGTGAAGTGTATCGAAGATATGAAAAAGGGACACGTACTATTCCTATTGATTTTTTAATTAAACTTGCAAATCTATATCACGTAAGTATTGACTATATTGTAGGAATATCTGACAACAAATCTCGTCACTAATTCATAAATCTACTTATCTTTTGAAATACATATTTAGCTTAAACATATATAAATTAATTAAGTTAACAATTTCATTCTATATACAATAAAAGGCGACCGCCTTTATCATCAATCATTCATTAGTCACAATTATTTATCCCACATCATTTAAAAGCAAACAAAAAACCTATGATTACATGTCTTTCACATGCATTTCATAGGTTTTCATTATTTATATTAACGAAATTTTACATTTTCGTGATTTTCTTGGTGGAGATGGCGGGAATCGAACCCGCGTCCAAAAGCAATTCCTCCAAAGCGTCTACAGTTTAGTCCATTGAATAATTTAACTTGGCTACAATCAACGAACAATTTTACACCAAGCGATTCTTTAAATTTTCGTGGTTAAAGTCAAGACTCCTTCAACCCTTATCCTAAAAGTTATAATACTAACAAATAGCTATAGGCACACTAAATGTTAGCAGCTTTCATGTCTATGTCGACTAAGCGAAAGCGTAATTAGTTTGTCTGTTTCC
>OLOD01000836.1_pt1 | contig 22284 bp, 23 predicted proteins | sample 1671921 | NCBI WGS metagenome assembly OLOD01 (sample SAMEA3136626, study PRJEB25190) | human gut metagenome | biome: human gut; feature: human-associated habitat; material: faeces | place: Austria | collected 2013
CAAAAGCATCCCTCGATAAATTAGAAGTACTAACTGTTAATATATTTAATATTAACAGTGAAGATGATGTTTTAAAAATTATTAATTAAAAGAACTATCGTTTTGATAGTTCTTTTATTCTACCCACCATTTAAATAATGGAAAAGGCATATTAGAAAACATAAGATAACGTGGAAGTAAATATTGCTTATCATTACGTGTCATATGTCTATTTTGATTGTAACTAAAGGCTAATTTAACAGAACTTGACTTAAGATAATCTTGAGCATTTTGACAACTGACACCATAGGGAAAAGCAAAGTAATCGGTTGAAACAAGACCTTTGTTTTTCTCAAAGTCTTTTTTTATTTCATTTGTTGTCATTGTTTCTATTTTCTTTTTATAAGGAAGATGGCCAATATGGTGCATATTATAAGAATGACTATAGTATTCAACATATTGATCGTTTTTTAAATCTTCTGTTTGTAAGTAAAGCGGATTATTGGTTTTAGTTTTATATCCAATGACAAAGTTTGTAGCTTGAAGATTATATTTTTTTATAACAGGCTTAACAACTGTATTAAAGTTTTTATAACCATCATCAAAAGTTAAACATACAGCTTTTTTTGATACTTCTTTCTTTCCGTTATAATATGCTTTAACATCTTCCATTGATAAACATTGATAATTATTTTCTGCTAAATATTTCATTTGTTTTTCAAATTCACTTATAGACATAAAATAAGGATTTGAAGCATAATTGGCTTTTTTTTCTTGATCACTTACAACACCATGATACCCTAAGATGGCAATACCATCTTTAACATTTTCATGGATAATAATATCTTTAGTAACCCATCCAATTCCAATAGCGATATAGCATACTAGAACACATAAGATAATTTTTAATATATTTTTCATAATATTCCAACTTTCTATCAGTTCTAGTTTATAGAAAAATAACATTAATGTCAAAAAGCTATGAGATTTCATAGCTTAAGACACATGTGATAAACATTGCTAGGACAAATTCTTTTAAGAAAAGATTTTCATAATTTAAATGTTCTTCTTTTTTATTGATAAAATAGGATAGATAACTTTTGAGAATTTGATGATTTGTAAGATCTTTAAAAGATTGAGCAATATTTTTGAAATCAATTCTTTCTATTTCTCTTAAATCAGGTTTAATTTGTTTTTTGATATCCTGAATAATTTCATTAAAATGATATACTTTTAAATCATCATAATCATGTTCACCCATATAAAGTTCTAAACCTAAAATAAAGTAATCTTCTAATTGTAAATAGTTTAAATACGTATTTTCTTTTAATAAATCAAGAATAGGTGTTTCATCCGAAATTGTAAGTAAATGATGATTATATTGGTCTTCATAGTTTAAAATTTGATTATAGAAAGCCAAAGTTATTTCTTGAATGATTTCTTCGGGATAAAAAGCAAAACGATGCCCTTTTAATTTTTTAAATGTTTTTAAAGTATCAAGATAGCCTAAACGTATTCTTTGATCTAATACTTCTCGATTAAAATCAAGAAAGCCACCTAAATGTTTAGAAGGTCTAATGAATGTGATATTTTCACGATGTAATAGATAGGAGTGTGTAGCTTCTTGATTAAGTTCAATTGCAATGATTTTTTGTGCTCCCATTTTTAAAGCTAAAGAAACAGGTAAATTATCATAATATCCACCATCTATATACCCTTGTTTATCAATATAATGAATAGGAAAAGCAGGAAAACATGAAGCAGAAGCAATGGCATATTCTACAATGTTATCTTCGCTCATTTCATCTATTGTGATTTCTAATGGTTTCATAGAAGGAAAAGCAACGGTACATAGACCATATTGAATGGGTGAATTTTTTGCTTTTTTACCATTATAAAGACCTTTGATTAATTGAATAAGAGGTTCAATATCTGCACCTTTTTTATCAAGATATGATTTTAAAAAAGGACCTATATTAGAAGAATTATTCATTAGATTTTCAATAGAAAAATCAAATTGAATAGGATGCTTTAAAACCTTTTCTAATGATAAAGTATCCCATAATTCATAAAGCTTTTGATAATCTTCTTGAGCTACAAGTAAACCATTTAAAGCACCAATAGAAGTACCTGTCACAATATCAAAATGATATCCTAGTTCTTGTAAAGCTTTTAGACAACCTGATTCATAAGCTCCTTTAGAGCCACCACCTGATAAAACTAACCCGTATTTCATAAAAACACATCCTTTTCAATAATTATACGTTTTCATAAAAAAAATACAACTTTATCATTTTAATATATGAAGAGTTTGTTATAATTATATGGCAAGGAGGATTAAAAAATGAAAAATGTAGTGAAAACAGATCAAGCTCCAGGAGCTATTGGTCCATATAGTCAAGGAATACAAGTAGGGGATATGTATTTTTTCTCAGGACAAATTCCTCTAGTACCAAGTACAGGTGAAATGCCAGAAGGAATCGAAGCACAAGCTCATCAAGCTTTAAAAAATGTGAAAGGTTTATTAGAAAGCCAAGGGTTATCATTCTCTAATGTTGTAAAAACAACTGTTTTTTTAGATAACATGGATGATTTTACAACAGTAAATGGTATTTATGCTGAATACTTTGTAGAACCTTATCCAGCAAGATCTGCTGTAGAAGTTGCTAAACTTCCTAAAGGTGCTTTAATTGAAGTAGAAGTTATTGCTAAAAAATAATGAAAAAAGAGATTTACCACATAAGGATGTTTTAATGTACTAGCACATGGTGCAACTCAAAAATGAGTTGCACCGATTTTTTTGCTATGTGATAAATCGAAACTCCTGAGGAGTTTGACAAACATGTCCATTTGCTACAACTGAATAGTGAAAATTTTATAGGGAAAAAAACAGGCACAGCTGACGGCTTTTATCTTCATTAGCTGTGCTTGTTTTTAAATGATCATTTTTATACATTCCTATCTTAGTATTTATACAAATGATTTTACGGATGTGTATATTGCCCATGCTTTTTAGTTTTTTTACCATATTGGATTGCAAATTTAGGGCAGTGATGTAAGCAAGAAAGGCACATAACGCATTGCTCCTTAACCCATTCGGGTTTATGGTCTTTGATTAAAATGGCGGAAACAGGACAGTTTTTGACACATAATCCACATTCAACGCAGGTATCTTCAACTGAAAAATGCTTTGTTTTTCGCATTAAATCATATTCGATATTATAACCTATCTTTGCAAGGGGATAAGGAAGTTTATTTTTCATAAAATCCCCTATAGTAAAATTTTTTATTTGCTTGATAATATAATCAATTTCATGCTCTGCATTATTATTTATACGCTGAATTTTTTCTTTATTGCTCAAATCAAAAATTGGAGTCCAAGTATCTGGCATTTTCACACTGAATTTTGTGGACAATGGCAAGCCTTTAGGAGCAAGAATATTATCTGCAAATCTTCCAGTTTGTCCCGGAGTTGTTCCGTAAGTTGCAATGAAATATATGTAGTCCGGTTTATAGCGTAAATCTAATCTTTGTAAAAACTCGATTATAATAGCTGGTAATCCCCAAGAGTATGTAGGGCTTACTATACCAAGTGTTTTGTATTTCTCATCAAATGAGAAAATTTGTTTTTGATAGCAATCTGTAATAGAAACGGCAATGTCACCTGTTTTAGTTGCAATCCTTTTGGCAACATATTCGCTGTTTCCAGTTGCTGAAAAATATAAAATCATAATCTATCTCCTTATCCAAGACCTGCAAATTTAACAAGAAGTGTATGTGGAATAAGCTTTGCAAGCAATCTGTAGCATTTATAAAATGCACCGGTAGTATAAACGGCTCTGCCTTTTTTTGCAGCTTTTAATGATTTCAAAGCAGCAGTCTTTGGATCGATTACAGGCAAGCGTCTTTGACCTTTTGTAAGTTCAGGTTTTGTCATTTCTGTAAGCATAAAACCTGGACACATCGCGCATACATTTATGTGTCTGTCTTTAAGTTCCTCACGTAATCCAAGAGAAAATGCGGATACATAGGATTTTGATGCACAATAAACGATTAAGTTTGTGTTTGGAACAAATGCAGAGGTTGAGGATACTTCCAAAATTGTACCTCCGTCTATAATATATGGCAGACATATCTTTGTTATTGCGGTTGCTCCTTTACAGTTCAAGTCAATGATTTTTAGCATACTTTCAAGCTCCATATCCTCAAAAGGAGAACCGATTGACATACCTGCATCATTTATTAAAACTTCAATTTGAGGATTATTGGTTTTTAATTTTTCTTCCAATAGTTTGAAACTGCTCATATCAGTCATATCCATAGGAATAATTGTACAATGTTTATCGGGATATTTCATAGAAACTTCTTTTAATCGTTCCTCACGACGGGCAATCAGCCATAGTTCATCTATTTCAGGAAATAATTTTGTGACGGCGTCAACATAGCAGACACCAAGTCCGGAAGATGCTCCGGTTATAACTGCAATACTCATAAAAACACTCTCCTTTACACAAGTGAATAAATTTAGACACTTGTAAAATTCTTGATTTCATACTATATTGTAACTGGCAACAAGACAAGTGACAAATGGACTTACTTGTTTAAAGTTAGACAAATATTGAATTTTGCAAAAGGGGACAGATATGAAATACGATATTACAAAGCCATTAACAAAAGGAGCAAAACGAACACTTAGGGCATTCAGTAAGGAAATGTTTATGCTTTTGTCTGAGAAATCCTTTGAGGAAATCACTGTCGGTCAGTTATGTGAAGCGGCACAATATCCTCGTGCGACATTTTATAATTACTTTGATGATAAATATGATTTGCTTGGTTACTGTTGGCAGACACTTGCTGAGCAAATAGGATTTAGTGATTATCATCATGCTGAAGAAAATGAAATGTTGTACCTTTATTTTGATCGAATTTATGATTTTACAAAGCAAAATGAAGTTGTTATACACAAGGTTCTTTTGAATAACAGCGAGGTAGGATATATGTTTTCAAGTTTTAGAAATTTTTTGAATAATAAAATGCGTTTTATATTTAAAAGCTGTCCAGAAGCAATGCAAAAAGACATTCCTAGTGAATTGCTTGCAGACCATTACAGCAATACATTATTTCTTGTATGGCAGTGGGCAACAATAAAAAAATCTGACTGCACGAAGGAACAGGCACATAAATATCTTTGCTTATTAGTCAGTAATTTGTGAATTTCTCAGCATAGGTATGAAGAAAATTGAAATAATGATTATGAAAAAAGCGAGTGAAAGGATTTATATTTTCACTTGTTTTAATTTATGTCATGGAGTGATTAATTAGTATCTACACTATCATATTTTCTACTTTGAGTTTACTTTTTTTCTTACTGGCTGTTCAATTAAATTCTTTGCTTGATACTCAATATTTGCAAGATAATCATAGAGTATTTCGTGATTTTGAGAAAATTACGAAGATATGAATTTCCTAAAAATAGAAAAAGGCTCTGATCTTTTACAATCAAAGCCTCGATTTCATCTTTACTACAACCTATAAGATTAGCAAATGCGAAATCTTTTTTAATTATTATAAAAATAGAATAGCAATAACTCCTACTATAAAACAATAGTAAGAAAAATAATTCAATTTTCTTTTATTTAAAATACTAAACAATAAATTAAGTGCTAAATAAGTAACAATTCCACTGACAATAAAACTAATTAAATATGGAAGCCATAATGCAGCTACAGTTGAACTTGTTAAAAAATGTTTAAGTTTTAAAATAATTGCTCCAAAACTTACTGGCATAAACATAAAGAAAGAAAAATCTCTTGCTGCTTTTTGATCAAGACCACCAAGCATTCCTCCTGTTAAAGTAGAACCACTACGGGAAATACCAGGAAGTAAAGCTAATAATTGGAAAAATCCCATTCTTAAAGCATCCCATAAATTCATCTTCTTTGCTGTTCTTTTACCTTTATATCCAAATTTGTGAATAAGCATTAAAAAGCAAGCTGTAACAAGTAAACAACATCCTACTAATTTAGGATTAGAGAATGCATGTTCAATATAATCATTTAAAAAGAATCCTCCAAGAGCAGCAGGAATTGTTGCTACAATTAATAACATACAAAATCTAAAATCAGGTAATAGTTCGTCTCTTTTTTGTGGCTTAGCAATATATCCAAAAAAAGATTTGATTAAACGAATAATATCTTGGCGATAATAAAACATAATTGCAATTAATGAACCAGTATTAACGATAACTTCAAAAGTAACATCATTCATTTGTGGAACCATTAAACCAAGTTTTTCAAAAATACTTTGGAATAAAACTAAATGTCCACTACTTGAAATAGGAATAGGTTCACTAAAGCCTTGAATAGCACCTAAAATTGCATAGACAATAATATCTTTAATTAAATTCATAATTTCACCTCGTCACCCATTATATATGAAAATATTATAAAAATATACAAAAACATTTTTTAGACAAAATAAACATATACTAAAAAAAAGGAGGAAAAAAATGATTGTTAATTGGGTTAAAGAAGATGAAGAACTATTAGAACCATATGAATGGTCAAATGGTGATGATATTGAAATCATTTCAACACTTTCATGTTTTAAAGTTGATCAAAAGACATTACATGATTTTATCTATGGATGTTTACAAATATTTGATCAAAAGATGTGTCAAAAAGTATTCGCGATAGGGGATGGTCATTATGCTTTAGCGATTGAAACAGATGATCAAGGTAAATTATGTTATCGTAGTGTTTTTGATTTTTGTGATCGTGATAAGATGAATAAAAAAATTGCTGCTTTAGAATTATCTACTATACATTATCAAATGTATGATGAAGGAGAAATGAAAGAATATGGATTAACAAGAGAAGAAAGATTAAAAAAGCAATTTATTGAACAAAAAATAGATGAATTATATATAGAGGGTTATGATGATTTTTTAATGTTATGTAGACAACTAAATATTGAAGATCAACAAAGTATCCAAAAATATAATCATTTAAAAAATAAAATAGCCAAAGGCTATTCATTTATTCATGAAATCTTATTTTATGAACTTACAAAAAAGAAATAAGCATATGCTTATTTCTTGATTGTAATACCAATTTTTCTTTCTACTTTTGCAAGTTTCTTTCTAGCCATATAACGTGCTTTATCAGCACCTTCGTTTAAAATAGTATCAATATAATCACCTTGATTGATTTCATGATATTTATCATGGATTTTTTGTAATTCATTACCTACAACTTCAGCTAAATCTTTTTTAAATTGACCATAACCAACACCTTGATAACGTTCTACAAGTGCATCAATTGATTCACCACTTAAAATAGAATAAATTGTAAGTAAATTTGAAATACCAGGTTTATTTTTAACATCATAATAAATAGCGTTATCACTATCAGTGACAGCAGACATAATTTTCTTTTTAGAAACATTGATATCATCTAAAATATAAATACATCCTTTTCCTGTTTCATCAGATTTAGACATTTTCTTTGTTGGATTTTGTAAATCCATAATACGTCCACCTACTTTTGGAACAAGTGGTTCAGGTAATTTAAATGTTTCACTATAACGATTATTAAATCTTTCAGCAATATCTCTAGCTAATTCACAATGTTGTTTTTGATCTTCTCCTACAGGTACATAATCAGGATCATAAAGTAAAATATCAGCATTCATTAATGAAGGATAGTTAAAAATACCAGCTCCAATAGATTCATCTTTTTTAAGTTTACTTGCTTTATCTTTATATTGAGTCATACGTGATAGTTCACCCATTGACACCATACATCCTAAATACCAACCAAGTTGAGCATGTTCTAAAACATCAGATTGTAAAAATAAAGTTACTTTTTTAGGATCTAATCCAGCAGCTAAATATAAAGAGATTAAATCTTTTGTGTTTTTTCTTAAATCTTTTGGTTCTTGATAAATTGTCATACTGTGTAAGTTTGCGACAAAGACAATCATTTCATATTCATCTTGATATGAAACAAAAGGTTTAATAGCTCCTATATAATTTCCTAAAGTTACTCTTCCTGTTGGCTTGATGCCACTCAACATTCTTTTCATACATTTCCTCCTTAAAATAAAAAACGTCCTTCAAAAAGGACGTTAATAACGCGGTACCACCTTAATTCGTATAAATATATACGCTCTTAATTTTAACGCAATTAGCGACAAAAGACTCATGCCTTTTGTAACTCCAGAACCCCAATTTCAACTATATCAATGGCTTATTTCCATCACCCATAAGCTTTCTATAACATTTAATATAATTTACTTATGTTCCTTCAAAGTCTTTAGAAATATTATAATAAGCTCATTTATAAAAATCAAGATATTTAAAAAAAGAATATACAAAGTTTAAAATTGTTGTATAATTACATACAAAGGAGTGATTGTATGATACGTATATATACCGCCCCAAGTTGTGCTTCTTGTAGAAAAGTAAAATCTTGGTTAAATGAAAATCAAATACCTTATGTAGAAAAGAATATTTTTTCTACTTTATTAAAAGAATCAGAACTTCGTGAATTACTTGAACGTAGTGAAAATGGTACAGACGATATTATTTCTAAAAGAAGCAAAATCATAAAGGAAAACGACATAGATATTGATTCAATGAAAATAAATGATCTTATTAAATTTATACAAGCTAATCCTTCGGTTTTAAAAAGACCAATTATGATTGATGAAAGAAGATTTCAAGTAGGATATAATGCTGAAGAAATAAGAGTTTTTATTCCTAAAGAACTTAGAAAACTTGCTGAATGTCATGATATGGATCATTGTCCACAATTTACAAATAAAGATTGTTTGAATTTTAAAAAAGAATATGAAAGAGATAGAGAAAAAGAATCAAATCATTAGATTGATTCTTTTTTAGGAGGAATTTATGAAAAAGTTTTTAAAAATAGTAATGACATTGATTTTAATTTGTTCAAGTTTTTATCTAGCAATTTCATTATTTATGAATCATTTAATTATTAATGATATGGTACCAACAGTAACTCAATCAACAGCTGTGACAACAGCTTTAGAAGATGCTTGTCAAAATGTTTTAAGTACAATGAATATGGATGAAAACAAAAGTCAAGAACTTGTGACTTCTTTACAACAAGATGAAAAAACACAAGAACTTGTCAATGAATATATTGATACAGTTTTAAGTAATGGTTCAGCAAGTGATATTGATGAAACACTTTTAAAACAAACATTAGAAGATAGAAAAGATGAAGTTTATTCATTATTAAAACCTTCAATTAGTGAAGAAACATTTTCAACATTATATAATGAAGCTATTAATCAAGTAGATTTACAAGCAGTTAATCAAAAGGTTGTTAATAAAGTTGAAAATACGATGGAACAATCAGGTGAAACTTATAAAATGGTTAAAAAAGTATATAGCTTTAAAAATACAACACATATTATTATCAGTGCTGTTTTATTAGCTGTGTCTACAATTTATTTAATTTTAATTTCTTATCAAGATCGCTTGATTACAAAATGTTTATCTGTAAGTTATCTTGTTTGTGGAATTATGACTTTCTTAATTGCTTTTGCTATTATTTTAGGTTTAACAGCGATGGTTTCTTCTACGATGAATATCCAATTAACATCTATTAGATATATGTATGTTTGTGGTGCTGTTTATTTCTTTGTAGGAATTGTTTTATTGATTATCAATGCTTTTTTAAAGAAGAAAAAACGTTATCATTATTATTATGAATAAAAAAATGAATAGGCTTTGCCTATTCGTTTTTTTATAATGTTGATAACATTCTTCTAGTTTTACTTGCACAATTTCTTTCATATTTTAAATGATAAGGTTGAAGAAGTGTTTGAAAAGCAAGAATTCCTTGATGATAATCATTGACTTCAAATTCTATTTCATAGTCATGATGTTGATTATAGTCATTTTCATCTAAAGATAAAACACCTTCAGGCAATATAATATCATGACGAATAGTCTTTAAATAATAACCACATACCAAATCCTTTATATAGATGCCTTTTTCTTTTAAAATATCAAATATTTCATTTTCAACTTCTTGATGATTAAAAATAGCTTCTTTAATATCTTTATCAATATCAATATTTAACTCATTAGTACCAATTTCTGCTGGTCTTTTTAAAGTTAATTCAAATCTTCCTTTTTTTTCTCTGATTCTTAATGTATATCTATTTTTCGCAAGTAAAGGATGAAAAAGATAATAGTTTGTTTGTTCATAAGAATCTTTTATTTGATTTTGATAATCTAATAGTATTTTTTTAAATATTTTTTCTTCTAATAACATTTTAAATTCAATTTCTAAATGTTTCATAGGATACCTCTTTGCCTAAATGATTTAGATATATTATAATACATGTATATGGAGGGAAGAAAGATGAAATATGCATTAATGGTAAGAAATGATGATCTTTCTAAAAAAACAGCTTTAAAAATTAAAGAAAGTTTACAAAACTTTTTTATTTATGATGAAAAAGATCCTGATTTAGTTATTTCAATAGGTGGAGATGGAACAATTCTAGAAGCTGTACATCAATATTTAGATGTTGATTGTTGTTTTGTAGGAATACATACAGGAACATTAGGTTTTTATACAGATTACCAAGTGGATGAATTAGATCAATTTATAAAAGATGTAACTTCTAGACAATTTAAAACTATGAAAAGATATATGTTAGAAATCAAAATAAATAAAAAAGATTCATCTCAAACTTATTATGCTTTAAATGAATTAAGATTGGATCAAGGATTACAGGCACAAGTTATTCATGTGTATATTGGTAATGTTTTATTAGAAGTCTTTAGAGGAAATGGTTTATGTGTTTCAACACCATCGGGGTCAACAGCTTATAATAAATCTTTAGGAGGATCTATTATTTATCCAGGAATTCCTTTAATGCAACTTACAGAAGTTGCAGGTATTCATCATAATGCGTATCGTTCTTTAGGCTCTAGTTTGATTTTAGATGAAAGTCAAACTATTAAATTAGTGGGAAATCATTTTAATCATTCTTTAATTGGAATTGATCACATTCATTTACAATTAGAAGATGTTGAAAGTATTGAAATTACGATTGGACGTAAGTATGTACGTTTTATTGAATATAAAGAAATGTCTTTTATTAAAAGAGTAAGAAGGGCTTTTATTAATTCATGAAATATTGGATAGAAGAAAATATATTATTAAGAGATTACTTGAAAGAATTGCCAATTAGTCAGGCAATGATTAAAAAGATAAAAAGAAATGGTGATTTTCTGGTAAATGGAAATAGTCAAACAGTCAGATATTTATTGCAAAAAGGAGATTGTTTAGAAATCATATTTCCTCAAGAAACATCCCTGATACAACCAGAAAATATACCTTTAAAAATTGTTTATGAAGATGACTATTATTTAATTATCGATAAAGAAAGTCAAATGCCTTGCATACCTACAAAAAGATATCAAAGTCATACATTATGTCATGCTTTAATGTATTATTACCAACAAATTGGTCTAAACAGTACAATTCATTTAGTCAACCGTTTAGATAAAGAAACTTCAGGATATATGTTGGTTGCTAAAAGTGGACAAGCACATGCAATGTTATCAAAAGATATTAAACAAGTAAAAAGAGTCTATCATTGTTTAGTAGAGGGTATTTTAGAAGGTGAAGGGGTTATTGATCAACCTATTTTAAAAAGTGAAGACTCAATTAAAAGAATAGTGAGTGATAAAGGGAAAAGTGCAAAAACTTTTTATAAAGTATTAGCCCATCATAATCAACAAACACTTGTAGAATGTAAACTTGTAACAGGAAGAACACATCAAATAAGAGTACATATGGCTTCTATTGGTCATCCATTAGTAGGTGATGAACTCTATGGTTCTAAAGAAAAACAATTATTTTATTTAGAAAGTGTAGAAATAAGCTTTATTCATCCTTTTACAAATCAAGAAATACATTATAAAAAATAGGATGTTTATGTCAAATACAGACAAACATCCTATTTTTTTGCTTTTGACATAATAATTTCCATTCTATACTTATATAATCTATGTATTAATTGACGTAGGCATAATTGATATATATAATATAGTTAGAAAGCGGTTTCGAAATGTATTAAGAAGTCCTATTTAACTTATATAATTTGTAAAGATAAGTTATTTTTCTTGGAATAATGATATCGTCTTGTAAATATTATTTTGATTCTATTTCTTCATTCTTTGTATTTGCAGGTATAGAACTTATTCCATTTGAATTACCTTGTTTATCAGCTGCATATACTATTTTCTTAAAATAGTATTTAATTGTTTTTATGTTTTCAATAATTTTGCTTTTAAAGATGATATATGTATTGCATTTATTAAAGTATAGATAATGAGGAAAAAGAAGATGAAGAAAAAGTATGCATATTTGAAAAAATATATTAAATGGATGTTGGTAATTATTGTGGTAATTACGTGTATTAAATTATATACAAATTTTTTGTTTGAAAATTTAAATAATGAGACCCCTAGAGAAGCTGTTGTTGAATTTATATATGGTGAAACTCATAGTTGGAAATCATTTTTTATAGAAGTAGAAGAATGTAAAGATATTGATAAAACTGATAGCAGTAGTCTTTATTATAATATAAAGTATAATGGTTGGTGGTCTATTCCTGATCAGATGGGTGGAAAGATTGAAATAAAGAAAATAGGTAATCATTATTATGTTGTTGAGTATATAGGATATTGTTAATTGTAAAAATATAGAATTTTAAAGTGAACTGCATAAGTTGAATCAACAACTTAAAAAGTTCACTTTTATTGTGTTAGTAGATAAAGAATCAGATAAAAAGAAAAGGATTGAATTTAATAATCTTAAACAATCCTTTTTTATACTATATTGAAGTAGTTTTTTAATTGATTTGATTGTATTTAGCAATACTTGTTTGACGATGAATATCAAAACACATACCAATAGCAATCATATAAGATAAAAGTGAAGATCCACCATAAGATAAAAATGGTAGTGTAATTCCGGTAATTGGAAGTATTCCTAGAATCATAGCGATATTCCAAAATTGTTGGAAGATCATACATCCAAAAATACCAGCAATAAAATATTTATCACTTTGATGTGTTGCTTTTAAACCAACATATAAAATACAAACATCTAAAGCTAAAATTGCAATGAGAGTAATAATGGCACCAACAAAGCCAAAACCTAAAGTAATAACGGAAAAGATAAAGTCAGTGTGTGCTTCTTGTAAAGAGATAATGACTGTATCAAATCCATGTCCAAAGAGTCCTGCAGTTCCATAAGCCATCATCGCATTATATAGTTGATAGCCTTGATTTTGATAAGTTCCTTCAGGATCGACCCATCCATAAAAACGATCAAGTTTATGACCAGTAATAATAGATGAGAAAATATCTTGGCGATAAATAAATAAGTAAGTAAAAATAACGATAATAACAGCCGCAAAAGCACACCCTACAATGTACCATTTTTTATTGATTCCAGATGCAAATAAAATAACAACGACTGAAAAAGCCATAATTAAGGTAACACCGGCATCGTTTTGTAAGTAAGTGAGTAACATAGGTGGTAAGGCAATAGCCATAACACGACCAATTAATTGTAAATCAGTATCAAATGTATGAATTAAATATTTTTCATTATGTAAAGAAACTGTTTTAGACATACAAATAATCATGACAACTTTCATAAATTCAGAAGGTTGAAATGAAAAACCTGGAAAGTTATACCATGATGTAGCACCATTTAAGTCTTTCGCAAAAGGAATGATTCTCATTCCTAATTTATAAATCGCAAATCTTTGAACAACAAGACCTACTAGAAAAACAATTAAGATACCATAAAAAATCCACATTCCTGAATAAATACGGTCATTTCCAAAACGATTGATCAAAAAGATCAAGCTTACACCTATCATATAATAGAGGAGTTGTTTACTCCAATATCCTGTAGGATTAGGGTAGGTAATATAACCAGCTGCACATTTAATTGTATAACAACTTATAAGACATAAAATAAATAAGATGATGGCAAGTGGCCAACAAATTGTAGAATCTAAATATTTTTTCATTTTGTCACCCCTAGTGATTTATAGTATACTATAAATATATCATAAAAGAAAATGTTTATTAAGAAAGGAAATAGATATGTCAGATTATTTTATTTATGTTTTAATTGCACTTATAGTGATTGTTGCAGTATGGTTTATTTTTGCTAAGGTTTTAAAAAATAAAAAACCAAAGGAAGTGACTGTAAAGGATATTCCTATTGATATAGAAGCTTTAATTCATGCTTTAGGAGGCATTGAAAATATTAAAAATAGTGAAAGTCAAGGAAGTAAAGTACGTTTTTTTGTAGAAAATGATGATTTAGTAAAAGTGAATGTTTTAAAAGAATTAGGAGCGAGTGGAGTTATTCAGGCAACTGGAAAAGTAACTGTTATTTTAGGAAAATTCTCTGAGGAAATTAGTAGAATAGTCAATGCAAAGAAATAACATTCCAATAGGGGGTGAAATTATGAAAGAAAGAATTCATTTATATGAACCTTTTTTTCATCATTATTATATAGATGAAATTCTAAATGATTATGAATTAGAAACATTGATTCGTGTAAAGAAAGATGATTATCAACAATCAGTCGCTTATATTAAATTAATTTCTGTTTATTCACATCATGCAAGTATTGAAGAATTACAACAACAAGTAGATTCAATTCAAATAATGATGGAAACATATGAAGATTATCAAGAATTTGAACAATATTTAATAGAAAATGAAGATCATCAAGTGATTGGTATAGATTTATGTGCCCTTACTTATAATCAACATTATGAAGAATTAGATTTAGAAGAATTAACACCAGATCAGTATTATCAAGTAGGTCTTTATTATTATGATCAAAAAAAATATGATCAAGCATTAGAATGTTTTCATTTAGGAGAAGAATGTGAAGATTCTGATTGTTTATGCGTTTTAGGATATATGTATGAAAAAGGCCAAGGAGTCAATCAAAGCAATCAAGTTGCCATGACGTATTATCGTTTAGCAAGTGATTTAGGAAATGTTGTTGCAGCTTGTAATCTTGCTTATTTTTATGAATATGGAATAGATGTTGAACAAGATTATGAAAAAGCTTTTGAACTTTATTCTTTAGGTGTTGAAGAAGGTTTTCCACGTTCTTTATTTTCAACAGCTTTTTTCTTACAAAATGGCTATGGTGTTGATCAAGATTTAGAAGAAGCATTTTTACGTTATGAAGAAGCAGCTGCTTTAGGACATAACGATGCAATTTGTGCCCTTGGAGAGTGTTATGAATATGGTCAAGGAACCAGACAGGATTATCAAAGAGCATTATATTATTATGAAAAAGCAGCTTATGAAGGAAGTAGTCTTGCTAAATATAAATTAGGACGTTTTTATGATTTAGGTTATGGCTGTGATGAAAATTATCCTAAAGCGTTTCATTGGTATCAAGAAGCGGCTAAAGATGGTTTGGATGTGGCTATTACAGCAATGGCTACATGTTATGAATTTGGTCGAGGAGTAGAAAAAGATAGCCATCAGGCTTTAGAGTGTTATTTAAAAGCAGCGAATATGGGTTATATGAATGCACAGTTTTGTTTAGGGTATTTTTATGAAATGCATAGTGAGTATCCTGATAGTGAAAAGAATAGTTTTTATTGGTATTTAAAAGCAAGTAAACAAGGTGATGGGCAATCAACGCTTGCTATTGCTTATTATTATGGTCAAGGAATAGGAACAGATAAAGATGAAAAGAAATCTTTTGAAGCATATCAAAAAGCAGCTAATCTTGGAGAAAGAGAAGCATTTTATTATTTAGGCGTTTGTTATTTAGAAGGTAAAGGTGTTTTACAAGATAAAGAAAAAGGGATTGCTTGGTTAACTAAAGTAGAGGATCAGTATGCTTTAGCAGCTTATTTGATTGGGCAGTATTTTAAAGAAAAACATGATGATAAACAAGCAATACAACATTTTAAATTAGCTATTTTAAAAGATGATGAGGAACAATCATTATATCAATTAGCTCTTTATGGTGAACAAGGAATAGAAATCAGTAAAGAAGAAATGCTTGATTATCTTTTAAGAAGTGCTCAAAAAGGGTATTCACCAGCACTTGTAAAATATGCTTATTATTTAGAAAATGGTATTTATGTGGAAAAAGATTATCAAATGGCCTATGAATATTATTTATTAGCTTGTCAAAAACAAAATAGAGAAGGTTTTTATCATTTAGGTAGATGGTTTTTCTATGGTATTGGGCAAAAAGAAGATAAACATAAAGCTATGCAATATTATCAACAAGCGAGTAATTATCATTATTCAAAAGCAAGCTTTATGTTAGGTTATATGTATCATTATGGTGATGGTATTTCTAAAGATTTAGAAAAAGCAAAAAAATACTATCAATTAGCGCTTCAAGAGGGATATCTTGATGCGCAAAAGGAATTAGATAAATTAGAGGTGGAAAAATGAGTTTTGAAACAAAATTAGAAAAATATGCTAAGTTAATTGTTCAATCAGGTTTGAATGTTCAAGAAAAACAAACAGTTGTCATTAGTGCATCTATTGAAAGCTATCAACTTGTAAGAGCTGTCAGTAAACAAGCATATCTTGTAGGTGCTAAAGAAGTTGTTGTTCATTATAGTGATGAAGAAGTGACACGTATGAAATATGAAAATATGGAAGCAGAAGATTTTAATCAAGTACCTGCATGGTTTTCATCATTTAGAAATGATTATGCTTTAATGAATGCTTGTTTTCTTTATATTGATGATGAAGATCCTGAAATGCTTGCAGGGATTGAACCTAAAAAGATTTCTAATTGGCAAAGAGCAGTTAAAAAGGCATGTAAGACATATTTTGATTTATCAGATAATATGACAAATGCTTGGTGTATTGTAGGTGGAGCTACTCAAAAATGGGCTAATAAGGTTTATCCTGATATGTCAAATCAAGAAGCATTAGATAGTTTATGGAATGCTATTTTTAAAGCAGCTAAAATTGATGATGAACATGATCCAGTAGAACTATGGAATCAACATCGTCGTTCTTTTGAAAAGAGAGTTAATTATTTAAATAGTTTAAATTTAAAGAAACTTTATTATAAAAATAGTAAAGGAACTGAAATTACAATTGGTTTAAATGAAGATTATTTATTTGCTGGTGGGGGAAGTTATTTAAAAAATGGTGTATATAATTTTCCTAATATACCAACAGAAGAAATCTTTACTTCACCTAATAAAGATGATGTAGAAGGAATTGTTTTTAGTTCTTTACCTTTAAGTTATGGTGGAAATATTGTTGATGAGTTTTATTTGCGTTTTAAAGATGGGCAAGTGATTGATTTTGGTGCTAAAGAAGGATATGAAGTTTTAAAAGGAATTATAGATAGTGATGAAGGAAGTAAACGTTTAGGTGAAATTGCTTTAATTCCTTATCATTCACCAATTAATGAATTAAAAACATTATTTTATAATACTTTATATGATGAAAATGCTTCATGCCATATGGCCTTAGGAATTGGTTTTTCTGAATGTATTAAAGGTGGTATTGATATGGATAAAAAAGAATTATTTGAAAAAGGTGTCAATGATTCTTTAGTGCATGTTGATTTTATGATGGGAACAGAAGATCTAATGATTGATGGTATTTTAGAAGATGGCAGTCATGTAAAAATCTTTGAAAATGGTAATTTTGTTTTTTAATAATTTGTGGGGATTTATCCCCACTTTTTAATTAGTAAATGGATATGAAATAAGCTATAATAGTAACGAAAGGGTGATGAACATGAAAAAGATACCAACAGGAATTAAAAGTTTTAGAAAGCTTAGAGAAGAAAATTATTATTTTGTAGATAAAACTTTAATGATTAAAGATTTTCTAGAAAGAGGTTCTGAAGTAACGCTTGTTACAAGACCTAGAAGATTTGGTAAAACAATTAATATGTCAATGATGTCAGAATTCTTTGATATTACCAAAGATTCTAAAGAAATCTTTAAAGGTACGAAAATCATGGAAACACCTTATGCAAGTGAAATAAACCAATACCCAACGGTCTTTATTTCTTTTGCAGACGCAAAAGAAAATAAAGAAACAATTGTTAGTTTTATTAAAGATCAATTTCAATTAGAATATTCTAAATATCATTTTATTTTTAAAGATATGGATGAATATGAAGAAAATGATTATAGAATAATTAATAAAGGTATTAAAGATAATCAAAATGGTACATTACAAGATATTGAAAAAGCTTTTATTTTTTTGATGAGACGTTTAAAAAAATATTACAACAAACAAGTTATGTTGTTTATTGATGAATATGATACGCCTTTTATAGAAGCAAAGACAGGTAACTGTTATCAAGAAGTCAAGGGAAGTCTAGCAACTTTACTTAGAAGTTCGCTTAAAAATTCAGAAGATTTAAAATATGCCTTTATTACAGGAATACAAAGAGTAGCTAAAGAAAATATCTTCAGTGATTTAAATAATCTTGTTGTTTGTGATATAACAGATAAACGTTATTCAACTTATTTTGGCTTTGACAGTGATGAAACAAAAGAATTACTAGAATACTATGGATTAGAATTAAATGATAAAGTCAAAGAAATGTATGATGGTTATCATATAGGTAATCGAGATATCTATAATCCATGGTCATTATTAAATTATGTTGATACAAGAGAATTGATATCTTATTGGGTCAATACTAGTGCCAATACAATGATCAAAGATGGTATCAAGAAATCAAATCATGATTTCAAAGAACAATATAAGGAATTAATTGAAGATGGATATTTAGATACAGAAGTGAATTTACAAACAAGTTTTTATGAAGTAGAAAGTACACTAACATTATGGGGATTATTTGTTAATGCTGGGTATTTGACAATAGATCAAGTGATTGATTTAATGGATAGCTATTATCGAATTAGAATCCCAAATGAAGAAGTAAAAAAAGAATTTAAGAATATTACAGACTATTATCTTTCTTTAGAAGATGGACAACTTAATCGCTTAATGCGTTATTTAAGATATGAACAAGCTGATAAGTTTATAAAAGAGTATAAAGATATTTTAATGATACCAAGTTATCATGATTTAGAAAAAGAAAACAGTTATCATATGATGATGCTAGGAATGTGTCTATGTTTAGATAAAGATTATGAAATTATTTCTAATAGAGAAGTAGGAAAAGGCAGAGATGATCTAATCTTAAAAGCAAAAGATGAAAAGAAAACATCGTTTGTTTTAGAATTTAAATATCTAAAAGAAACTAAAAAGAATATTGAAGAAAAACTTGAAAAGTTAGCGAATGAAGCTATCCATCAAATCAAAGAAAATAAATATGATTATGAATTAAAAGGAAAAGTGATTTATATAGGACTTGCACATCATGGAAAAGATGTCAGAATTAAATGGGTAAACAAAGAGGAATATTGTGAGTGATATTCCTTTTTTTAAATAACAGTAGCAATTCTTTTCATTTTGTGGTAATAATTGTACTGTTGAAATAAAAGATTAAAAAATAAATATAGATTATGGGAGGATGCAATGGAAGATTTAAGACAACAAATAGAAAAAAGAAGAACATTTGCGATTATTTCCCATCCGGATGCTGGTAAAACGACTTTAACAGAAAAGTTCTTATTATATGGAGGAGCTATCCAACAAGCAGGAACGGTTAAAGGAAAGAAAAATAGTAAACATGCGACAAGTGACTGGATGGAAATTGAAAAACAAAGAGGAATTTCAGTTACCTCTTCAGTATTACAATTTAATTATCAAGGATATTGTATTAATATTCTAGATACTCCAGGGCATCAAGATTTCTCGGAAGATACATATCGTACTTTAATGGCAGCGGATTGTGCAGTCATGGTCATTGATGCAAGTAAAGGGGTCGAAGATCAAACACGTAAGTTATTTAAAGTATGTACAATGAGACATATTCCAATTTTTACTTTTATTAATAAAATGGATAGAGAAGCAAGAGATCCTTATGAATTAATGGAAGAAATTGAACAAGAATTGGGAATTGAAACATGTCCTGTTAACTGGCCAATTGGTTCTGGAAAACGTTTTGCAGGGGTTTATGAAAGAAATGATAAAGAAGTGATTCGTTTTATTCCTGTAGATGGTGGAAAAAAAGAAGTTGAAACAGAAATTTTAAAAGCGGATGATCCAAAATTAAAAGAGTATGTTGAAGATGAGCTTTATGATAAATTACAAGAAGATATTGAATTATTAGATATGGCAGGAAATGAATTTAGTTTAGAAGCTGTTCGTGCTGGTAAGTTATCACCTGTATGTTTTGGATCAGCACTTACAAATTTTGGAATTGAACCATTTTTAAAACATTTCTTAAATATGACAACACCACCAACTCCTAGAATGGCTGATGGTGAAGTGATTGATCCTTATCAAGAAAATTTCTCAGCATTTGTTTTCAAAATTCAAGCAAATATGAATGCTAGACATCGTGATAGAATGGCATTCTTTAGAATTTGTTCTGGTAAATTTGAAAAAGGAATGGAAGTTTATCATTATCAAGGGAAGAAGAAAATTAAATTAAATCAATCAAAACAATTAATGGCAGATGAACGTAGTGAAGTAAATGAAGCTTATGCTGGGGATGTTATTGGTGTTTTTGATCCAGGTATTTTCTCTATTGGAGATACTATTACAACAGGCAAAAAGCATTTTGCTTTTGAAGGAATTCCAACATTCGCTCCTGAACATTTTGCAATGATTAGAAATAAAGATACAATGAAAAGAAAACAATTTGTTAAAGGTGTTGAACAAATTGCTAAAGAAGGGGCTATCCAAATCTTTACTGAGTTAGGTGGAGGTATGGAAGAAATTATTGTTGGGGTTGTTGGTGTTTTACAATTTGAAGTATTAGAACATCGTTTAAAGAGTGAATATAATGTTGAAATTCATAAATCACCATTACCTTATCAATATGTAAGATGGGTCAAAGAAGGTACTGATTTAAAATCATTAAATCTTTCTTCTGATACGAGAAAAGTACAAGACTTAAAAGGGCAACCGTTGTTATTATTCACAAATGATTGGGGAGTAAGATGGGCTCAAGATAAGAATAAAGGTTTAGAATTATTAGAATTTTCTAAGAACTAAAAGTAAAACTTTTAGTTCTTTTTTACATCAAAAAAAGAGGACGTTTGTCATAAGTAAAAAGCTGTTGTAAAATAAAAATGAAATGGGGTGGTCATTATCGCAAATTCTGGAAAAAGATGTTTATGTAGATGTATTCAATCAATGAACATTATTATTGGAAAAGAAGAAAATGTTTTATTTGAAAAGGGAGCGATTTATGATTGTGTCATTAAAGGAGAAATCAACGAACAACTGTATTATAAAGTATATGGAGATGAATTTACTTTATCTTGTACAGAAAAAGAATTTCAGCATAATTTCATAATTATTAAACATAAAAAGACAAATGAGGGAAGGAGTAAATTTTGAATTTTAAAAGAATTATGTTAGAATAAAAGACATAAAAAAGGAGTAAAGAATATGGAACGTGTATATTATATTGATCATGTAAGTAGTGATGATATCAATGCCCTATCTTTAAAGTTAAATAGTATGCAAGAAGTGTCACATATTAAAATAAATAAAGATTCTATTTCATTTAATTGTGCACGCCCAGATAATATCCAAAACTATTTAAATGAATCAAAGATGGACTATGTACTTCAAGAAATGGTCAATCGAAAAAAAAGAGAGTATGTTTCTAATCAAACAAAGGTAGAAAAAATCTTCATGTTTACAAACTTAGAAAGTGAAGAAGAAGCACAAGAAATTAAAAACATTCTTTCTAAATATAGTGTCTATGAAAATGTTCAATTAGATTTTCATAATAAACTTTTAACATTAACAACTTCAGCAAAAGCATTACCTCGTCTTTCACGTATTGTTGAAAATGTTAATCCTTCAATACAAGTAGAACAATGGAGAAAACCATTTAAATCACAAGATTTATTTAATGAAAAATATATTCAAAAGTATGTTCGAATTGCCTTGTTATGTGTAGGTGTAGCTCTTGGATTAGTTACTTTTGGAGATACTTCTTTTCTAACTTATGTAGGTTGGATGCTTGCTTTATTAGTTTGTAATGAAAAGGTACTTATTGAAGCTAAAAGAGATTTACAATTAAAAAATTATTTATCAGAAAACTTAATTAACCATCTGACACATCTTTTGATTTAACTCCGTTATTCTCACTTTA
>OLOD01000850.1_pt1 | contig 21996 bp, 13 predicted proteins | sample 1671921 | NCBI WGS metagenome assembly OLOD01 (sample SAMEA3136626, study PRJEB25190) | human gut metagenome | biome: human gut; feature: human-associated habitat; material: faeces | place: Austria | collected 2013
TCCCGCATACAGATAGCAAACTTTAGCTATTACGTATGCGGGATTTAGTACAACGATGCCTTGGTTTTAAACCAACAGGGCGTTCCTTTTAAAGGAAAGATTTTGCTATATTATAAGTGCTGTGCAATAATTGTAATGTCAAATATTGGAAAAATAAAATGATGGCTTAATTGGTTGATAATTAACTTTGTATGGATAAATAGTTCTTTATATTAACGGCAAAATCCCAAATGACTTGACAAACGCTTTTTGATGTTGTATATTTGTAGTACGAAAGAAACAATGAAACGACAAATTAAAACTTTAAAAACGAAATGAGACGAATCTTATCTTTTGCTGTATTAGCTGCATTGTACTTCCCCGGATGTACGACCAGTAAAAATGCAGTGCGTTGTCTGAGCCGATGGATTAAAGACTGTAACCCGTTGACCAAAGAGCTTGTACCGACCGGTTATATGCCGTATAATCATCGTTATCTGACGATGAAACAGTATAAGATTATAACAAAACATCTAGGAGATCCTTATGAGGATTAGGGTATAGACGACCCGATGAAAAGCTTGAGGCTGCAACCTTTTATAGGGTTTGCAGCCTTTTTTGTTGCATAAATTCAATGTAAATCCTTCTGAAAGCTACATTCGGGTTTTTAATAAACTTGGATACCGTTTTTAATAAACTCCTTAAGAATTTATTAGAAACTCAAAAGTTGTTTATGCAGAAAAGATAAACTTTTTTCGGTATATCAAAAAACAGAGATTTTAAGTTCTCCTTATTTGATTCTTTATACAGTAAATTATCGTGATATTATCGGCGGTCGTTTAATTTAACAGCAATGAAACCTATAACTAAATAAATTATGTTTCAGCTGTTAGCATCTTGTTCTCCAGAAATTCTATGCGCTTGTGTAACATATCAATGAGACGGCTGTTTGCCTTAATGAGCTCACGGAGATCGTCAGCGGCTTCGATGCGTACGGTGCTACAGTCTTTTGCTACTCCGATATTTGTTCCGATTGTTCCGGAGTTGTTGACATATACATTCCCATCTATCTTATTAAATAGTTCCAATGCAGACATATTGAGCACTTCTGCTATTTTATTCAGCCTTGTTAATGTAAGATCTGTTTCTCCATATTCAATTTTGCAATAGGCGCTTGTCGATAAGTTCAACTTTTCTCCCATTTGCTCTTGAGTGAGATTCTTTTCCATACGAAGCATTTGCAGCCGGTGGCCTACTATCTTTTTTAAATCAGTTTCCATATATATTGTTATTGGGAATCAATTTATTATTGGACAAATATAACAATTTTAGTGGATATACCAAATGCTATTTTATACTTATTCTTTGAAGTTGGAAAAATAGTATGATACGAAGAACTTAAACGGAAGAAAATCGCTCTATTTTATTTGATAGATTGCACATACTGTCCTTTGTCTTTGAAATTTGGGGGGTATTTACCGAATATAGGTTGTTTGTAGTAATTATAGTGTATATAATTAACATCGCTATGTGCTTAACTTTGCAACCGAACAAACATATAAGCTAATAACAAATAATATATTAATATGAAAAGAATCTTACTACTACTATCTATTTGCTTGATTCCGATGTTGAGTTTTGCACAAACAGAAGAGAATGAAAAAGAAAGAGTTTACATTGATTATTTCTCGCGGCCTACAACTATCAAGCCTATTTTGGCAGAAGCATTGCGCAATAAAGTGATCGAAGGTATCCAGGAAATGGAACGTGTAGTGCTGATTGATGTTGACTCCGATGAGGCGTTGAAGAACGAAGCCAAAAGGCGTCAGGAAGCTTCTGCTATGGGAGATGTTGTTTCCAGAAGTGAGGAAATGACGACATTGGGCGCCCAATATCTCATTCAGGGAAACATCACCAGTATGGAAGCTCTCCAAAAAACAGATAGTAAGGGGAAAACTTACTATAAAGGAAGTGTCTCTTATACATTAAAGATTGTAAATCCTACGAACGGTACGCTGATCGGTACGAAAGCATTTTCACACGAAGGACTGACCGGAAGCACGGGCGATACTCCCGACGAAGCAATCATCAAAACATTGAATTATGCAAAGATTAGTATGGACGACTTTGTCAACGAGTATTTTAAAATTGAAGGGACCATCGTACAAGTGGAAAGTACCAAGAAAGACAAGGCGCAAACTGTATATATCGACCTCGGAACCAAAAGGGGAATAAAGAAAAGTCAGAAGTTCAGAGTTTACATTGAGATGGACATTGCCGGTGAACTGTCACTCAAAGAGATAGGACGCTTGAATGTAAAGGAAGTCTTGAGTGGAACACGTTCTTTGTGTACAGTGAGCAAAGGCGGGGAAGATATAATGAAAGCCACTAGAGAGGAAAAGAAATTGATTGTTATTTCCCGACCGGATACTTTTCTGGGATTCTGATTGGCCTGACTTAATAAATTAGCAAACTGAAAAGAGAAATGAAGACACGACTGATTCTTTGGGGACTACTGTCGGTATGCGCCATTCATCTCACGGCGCAGGAGTTATACTCTAATGAGGTGACTTGTGTGAAAGCCGATGACAATCTGGTGATTGTCACTGCTTCCGGAATATCCGCCAAGAAAAAAGAAGTATATAATATGGCATTGAAATCAATTTTTAATGCTATATTCCTGAATGGCATTGACGGAGTGGAGAATGGGCAACCGCTGATCGGGAAAGAGGATTCGTACTATATGAGCCAGTTTTTCGGTTCGCGCTATATGCTTTTTGTAAAAGACTACGAGACAGTGGGAGAACCTGCGCGGCAACCCTCCAAACTCTATAAGGGGACAGTGACAGCTCAAATCCTGTTGGGCGCACTCAAGAAAGACCTGATACGGAATAAGTTGATGGAGAAATCGCAGGAAGACAGGTCGATGAAAGAAACCCGGGAACAAATAGCTTTGCCGACTATCATGGTGGTTCCCTATAAAAGGAATGACCGGAATTCATACGCTACTATTTTGAAGAACGATTTTGATCTCCGCATAGCGGTCAGCACGGTAAAAGACGGATTTGTCAAGCTTGGTGTAAAGACCATAGCTGCCGAGGGAAAACTGGAGGGAACACTGCGCGCTTCCGAATGGGAAAGCAAGAATGCCGATTCCAATGATAAACAGCTATTGATGAATTCGGGGGCTGATGTATATGTAATTGTTGACCTGCAAAAAGATATATCTACAACTGCGGGTAGTAGAGTTTCGCTGATTATGACTGCTCGTGAAACGGCTACCGGAATGGATTTGGCCAGTCGTAAAAGTTGGACTAACCGTTTTAGGACAACAGATGTGGATAAACTATGCGCTTATGCAGCGCAGGACGTATTGGATGGTTTTCTGAAAGACATCTCAAAAGAATTTGCCCGGAAAGTAGAACACGGTAATACAGTGGTTCTCCGTGTCAGCCTGGCCGACAATGCTATCAATACGATGAATAGCAGGATTAATGGGAATACCACACTTTCGGCATACATACGCAACTGGGTACGAAAGAATGCCCAGGGAGGACGTTATCATATTCAAGGTGCCGTGGATGATAGCCTCATATTTGATTCCGTACAGATTCCGGCGAAAGATAGCGACGGATTGCCTCTGGACTGTATTACGTTTGCCGATAATCTGGTGAATTATCTGAATGGTTCCGGCATAGATAGTGAACACAGAGTGGATGGAAATACCATTTATTTGACTATTCAATAATCGAAGAGCATATGAAACATTGGCTTTTATTTGCCCTTGCGGCTTTCTTGTGTTATCTTCCACTGTCAGGACAACAGAAAAACCGGCCGGACTGGGTACGGCAGCATCCGGTTGACAGATTGAATTACAGCGGAGTGGGGATGGCAGAAGTTTCGGAAAAAGATTATCAGCAGAAAGCAAAGCAAAATGCGTTGTCCGACCTTGTATCTGAAATAAAAGTGGAAATAGCCACTCGTTCTTTGTTGAACACCATTGAGGAGGCTGGCAGTGTGAAACAAACATTTGCCGAGAGCATCCGTACGCAAACCCGCGAGGAGATAGAGGATTTTCGCTTGGTGGATTCTTGGCAGGGTGACAATGAATATTGGGTATATTATGAACTGAATAAAAATGATTATGCGGATTTTGTGGAGGCTCGCCGTCAAAAGGCAATCCGTAATGGCTTTGATTTTTGGTATAAGGGTAATGTTGTCCTCCGGCAAGGGGATCTGGTGACTGCCATTGAATTGTTCTCGAAGGGAATGGATGCTATCCGTCCGGTACTCAATCAAGAATTATTCTGTTCTTATGAGGGAAAAACGATTAATTTGGGCACAGAGTTGTATGCAGCTTTAGCAGGTGTATTTGATGGAGTAGCAGTTGTCTTAAATCCGCCAACAGTTTCGGGTGTACCGTTTCAAGGTATAAAAGAACCGATTGCTGTGGGAGTGTACCGTAATGGAAGTCCGTTGAGGAATATCCGGCTCAAAGCAGAATTCATTTCCGGATCCGGAGATTTGTCCTCCATGTCTCCCACTGGTGAAACGGGAGTGACCGCTCTTTATGTACATAATATTACTTCCAAACAAGCCCGGCAGCAAATCGGCATCTCACTGGTGGACGATGCGTTCAGTGTATTCCGTAAGGGGGCTTATGCTGCTTTATTCAAACAGATACTTTCTTCTCTTCCCAAAACTACTTTAACTATTGAAACGGAGCAAACACAGGTTTCTGCTTATGTGAAGAGTGCTCGGAACGATGTAGATATAGTGGAACGAACTGTAAAGAGTCTGTTGAATAACAACTTCTTCAATGTGGTTACATCGCCCTCTGAAGCGGACGTCATTGTCATGTTGGACAATAAGTGCCGTAAAGGCAATACTATTCCGGGCGAACTCTACAATTTTATTGAGTTCTTTTCTACTTTGGGCATTAAAGTGACCAATAACCGGACGGGACAAATCATGCTGAATTACTCCATCAATGACGAACGCACATTGGTTCCCGAGAGCAAGGCAGGTTCCCAAGGTAAGAATATGGCAGCCCGGGAAGTGATAAAGCGGTTGAATCGGGAGTTTGTCCGCGAACTGAAGAAGTTGACATTCGATAGGGTGGGAAAGATTCTTGAAAGACAACAGGTCGATCCGGATATCCCTGTCCCGGTAACTGACCCTTCTACTTCGGCGAAAGAACCTGCTCCGGTTGTATCTGTTCCTATCCCTGTGGAGGTGCCCGAAATCACTCTTTCTCCCGTTCCGGTGAAGAAAGCCGGGCCGGAATCATCGAAAGCACTCCGGGCGGAGTGGTTCGACGGAGTTTTCGTAGAATTTGAGAAGCTTACGGTTTTAGGGGATAAATCAAAAATACATCTTCGAATAATGAATGAGACTGCTGATGATTGTGAGGTGGATCTTTACAGTGGAAATCTCACAATTGTAAACGACAAAGGGGAAGAGTATCCGGTTTTGAATCTGAAACTGGGGTCTAAGTCCAATAATTACAGAGTCAGTGCACTTATTGTGCCTATGGTACCTACGGAGATGGTCATTGAAGTGGGAAAACTGCAATCGGTGGCATTGCTCCAGTTGAAAGATTTTAAAGGCAATACTATTAAATTGAGAGACTTAAAATGATTTTATATTAACATTAAAATGTACAGACATGAAAAAAATTAGTTTATTGGGCGCTTCATTATTCATTATCGCTGTTATGACAAGCTGTGGTAGTTCAAAACCTGCGGTACAGCCCGTGCAACAACCGACAGTCCAGCAGGATGTCGAAATTAACGTTCCCTGCTCGGGACCGGAGTTCCAGACGAATAAGGAGTATTTCAGGGCGAGTGCAATGGGGCTTTCTACGGATATGTCCATCGCTAAGAAAAAAGCGATGACGGATGCTCGTGCTGAAATAGCGACTGCGATCGGTGCGAAAGTAAAATCGGTGACTGACAGCTACGTTTCTTCCTACCAGCAAGGAGAAAACGATGAGAGTAAAAGCCGTTATCAATCATTAACCCGTACGGTGGTAGAACAGGAATTGAGCGGTACGCGCGTCATTTGTGAGAAGACAATGAAAACTCCTGATGTATATGTCTCTTTGGAACTGGCAGGACAGGAAATCATGGATGCGATGGCCAATCGTATTAAGAACGATGAAAAATTGCGCATTGACTTTGAGTACGAAAAGTTCAAGAAAGTGTTTGAGGAAGAAATGAGTAAAAATGCTCAATAAATAACTTTCGAGAATCATAATAGGTATAAATAACAATTTCTTTAAGTAACTACCCAATCATCTAAAAACTGAATAATGAAATGTGATTTATCGGACATACGGCATAGTTGGGTAGTTATTTTTATGATTTTGCTATTTTTCTCTCCGACTGATGAGATGTCCGCGCAGGTTGCCTCTGTCGATACGGTTTATAACCAATCTTATGATTGGGTGGCAGGGCATCGGGAAGCCTTGCCGGAATGGGTGTTTGCTCCCCGGCAACAAGATAGAGTGATAGGGGTTTCCGATCCGTGCATGAACCCCGAAGCAGCTAGAATTCAGGCTTTGCAAAGAGCGGTCTATCTGTATTCGTTACAGCAAGGTGTGCATCTGAATCTGTTATCCGATGTGTTTTCAAGCACGGACACTGCCGTCAATACTTATGAAGACGAAAGAAACAAGATACTTACTTTAGGAGTAATTGAGCAAACTGTACGTCGGGAGGCTTATCGGATTGAGGAGGAATATACTTCCGCATACGGTGAGAAATTTATACAAGTTTCTTTTATGCAGGCGGATAGTTGTGACTTATCTTATCATTCGGTCAGCGAATTGATGTTTTTGTTTACGAAGGAAAGGGTGGAAGAAGAAGAGATAAAATTCAATTTGTTGTTGGAATCCGGTAATTGTCCGAAGGAATCGTTTCAGTCACGGTTTCAGATGAAAGGGACATTGGTGTCTCCCTGTATCTTGTCATGCATGAACGGAGTTCCAATCCGTCCGTCACAAAAAGGGTATTGGTACGAAGATACCCTCTGTGCCAAAAGTAGGGAAAGTGTGGATGGGATAGAACTGAAAAGTGGATTTTGGACTGCTTATATGGCTTCTTTTGTAAAATCTTTATTATTATATCCTTTTTCCAATGTAGATGTCAGGCGGGTCAGTGATGAGTTTAATGGCGGCAATAAATCCAGTCGCGCGCTTTATAGGGAAAAGATTGTCACGTTTCTATCCATATCTCCTTTCGTAAAGGAAATACGGAATAATCGGCTATGTATGGATTGGCAAATCACAGAACAACAAAAAATCAACGAGAAATGAGAGAAATTTTGAAACGGATATTCTTTATGGTTGTATGGTCAAGCTGTTTGCCGTTCACTCTGGTTGCACAGATAGACAAGGATATGAAAGACTTTGACGATTTCGTAAAGCAGCAACAGAAAGACTTTGATGACTTCGTGAGTGAACAAAATAAGGAGTTTGCCAGATTTTTGAAAGAAACTTGGAAAGAGTATGACTTGCAAAAGCCGGTGGTACGTCCTCAAAGACCGGAGCCGGTGAAGCCGGTTAACTTTGACCGCAAAAAGCCTGTAGGAAAGCCACAGGAGGTTAAAGTCGGAGGCATAACACGACTTCCCATCCCGGAAGTGGTGCCTAGTGCTACTTTTTCTCCTTCGCAGGGAAAAATGCCTGTTCCTGTCTTGCCGGGAGGTAAGGACTCAACTATAAAACCCGAAAAGAAAGTGGAAGACCGGCCGAAACAAAATTCGAATGTGAAGCCTGTTGTAACCCCTCCCGTAAAACGGTCACCTTCTGGTGTGAAATTCTCATTCTATAATCAAGAGTGTATGGTCAACCCATCGCTGAAGAATCGGCTTAGTTTGAAAGGGATTGCTGAAAAAGATATTTCTGCCGGATGGGAAACTCTTTCAAGTAGCGATTACCAGCCTTTGATAGACGACTGTCTGGCCATCAAGAAAGAAAATAACCTGAATGACTACGGGTATCTGTTGCTGACCAGGAAAGTGGCCGTCGAATTATGTGGAAGTACTCATTCCGACGAAATAGTTCTCATGCAAATGTTCATCCTCTCCCAATCGGGGTATAGGGTGAAAGTGGCGCGTATGGACGGTCGCCTTACTTTATTCTATGCTTCGGACGATATGATTTATGCCACTTGTTTCATTACTCTTAATGGAGTAACCTATTACAGATTCGATACATCCAAAAATAAAAGCAATTCGATCTATACTTATAATCGTGACTTTGCCAATGCAAAGAATAAGGTGAATATGAGCATCTGTGCTTCTCAAATGTTTTTGGGGACTTATGTTGAAAAGGAATTGCAAGCGAAGGCTTATCCGTCTGTTAGAGTCCATTCTAAGGTTAACTCTGGGCTTATTTCCTTTTATAAGGATTATCCGCAATGTGACTTTTCTGTCTACGTAGGTGCTCCTGTAAGTGAGGAAGTGCAGCAGACGCTACTTCCGCCATTGAAGGCGGCCATACAGGGAAAGAAGCAGTCGGAGGCTGCCAATATATTAATCAATTTTGTGCAGACAGCTTTTGACTATAAGACGGACGGAGAGCAGTTCGGATACGAAAAACCTTTCTTTGTGGATGAGTTACTCTATTATCCTTATTCTGATTGTGAGGATCGTGCGGTATTGTATTTCTATTTAGTACATACGTTGATGAGACTGGATGCCGTGCTGTTGGAGTATCCCAACCATATGGCAACGGCGGTCTGTTTTGATGAAGTTGTTGACGGGGATTACGTGACGGTAAGCGGAAAGAAATATATCATTTGTGATCCTACTTATATAGGTGCTTCAATTGGTCTGGCCATGCCACAGTTTAAGAATGTGGCAGCTAAGGTGCTGAAGTACTGACTTCTATTAGAAACTAATTAACATTATTGTGATATGGAAAAAATTAAGAAGTATTTGTTTGGCATCGTAATGATGCTTGTCTCTATTAATGTATTTGCTCAAGAGGAACCCTTCACGGGTGACTGGCAAGGAGCAAATAAAGAAGGTGATTTATCGGTTACGTTGACGTTGAATTGCGATGGCAACTGGCAGTTGAATCCTTATAATGAGAATGCCAGATGTAATGGATTTATGGAGGTGAATATGTTGGAGCCCAGTGGCCGACAATCTCTATTGTCAACTTATGAATTTTATGTTGAGAATATGAATGGCAACGAGGTGATATTGAGTTTTGTGGGCGGGCGTCCGGATGTTGATACGGGTATTTCAGGCCAATGTAAAGTCGTTTGTAAGGATGATAAATTGTATTTTTCCGGACTGGACAAGGGCGGAAAGGATGCTGCATTTAATGGTCTGACACTGGTGAAAGCCGGTAGCGGTGAAGAGGCCATCGTCGATGCTGCTACAGACGACGGAATACCTTTGGGACAGAAGATCTTGGCTATCTTTCAAATCATATTGTCTTCCGCTATCGTTTTATTCGTTATAGGGCATATGGGATATGTGTGGTATAAAGGAGCCCGTTATAAAGAGGTCTTTACGGTAGAAAATATGGTGAGTAAACGTGTGGCAGCCGGAATGTCAGAAAAGATGACGGATGGGGAGATAGAAGAGGCGTGGCGGTTAATGGATGAGGCATTCGCCATCTGGACTGTGATTGAGAAAACGGGTGATGACGAGTTTAGGAAGCCGACAAAAATGAAACAAATCAAGCAGTCGGCGTTTTTGATAGATCAGGTTATCGCGATGCAACCTACTGACGAAGCGGTAATAGAACGGCTAAATGCGCTGACTGATGTGATAAATAGCGGGGAAGAGCGTCATTTTGACGGTTCTAAAAAATTGGTTTGGCTGGGTGTTATTGTCGGCATCCTGATGTATTGGATGATGGGAGTTGGCATGATGGTTTCCACTTTGGTGGCTACCGGGCTTTATATAGTTGCAAGCAGAACTCCCCAGTTCCTGATTGATAAGCGTGCGCTTCGTGGCGGCGGGAATATCCACAATGGTATTTTTGCCGGATTATTCGGCTTGTTGGCAGGCGCGCAGACGGTACGGACAATTTATAAGTTTAATGATGGACATAAAGAATATTCGGATGACCATTCACAACATTGGATTGCTTTGGCAATCACCGGTGTTGTTATGTTTGTATTGGCAATGATGATGACGGTTTGGGTCTTTTTGAATTATTTGCGTAATTATGTTTTATACTTTTAATGGAGATAGCATTGCCTTTATTTTGAAAGGTAAAGCATGTTACTGGTAAAGTGATTTACTATGTTTTTCTGAATTTTAGTTATTGATATAAACGAGGGTAGAAACTCTCATAAACTAAAAATCATCCTTACTACAACTATTTGAACTGCACTCCTAAAGTTTTGTGTCCAACTTTTGGGGTGCAGTTCAATTTGTGGTGAGGGTGATTTTGATAAAAGGGGAGTTTTTACCCATCTCTGTCTTTTATCAACTAACAACTTTGTTTGTAACAAGCTTGTTAGTTGATTTTTGATGATCATTTATAGTTTGATTCAAACGTTCAATGCAATATGAACGTATTTTTGAGAAATCTTATAAGGAATATGTCTTTGAACATTAGACAATTTGATTTGTTATTTATACTGTTAAGGTGTGTGTGGTAGTGTTTTGCTTTCATTATGATGTAAAACATCTATTTTTACCCGTTTTTTAAAGTCTGTTTTTGACTATATGTCAAAACAAACCTTTATATTTGTATATGTGAAGTTAACCAAAGAAAAAATCACTTATTATTGGCTATGATGAAAAAGGAAATCAAATTCAGTCTTGTTTATCGGGATATGTGGCAATCTTCCGGTAAGTATCAGCCTCGGGTTGACCAGCTTGTACGTATAGCTCCATTGATTGTTGAAATGGGCTGTTTTACAAGAGTTGAAACGAATGGAGGTGCTTTTGAGCAAGTGAATCTATTGTACGGTGAAAATCCTAATAAAGCCGTCCGTGCTTTTACCGCACCTTTTAGAGAAGCGGGCATTCAAACGCATATGCTCGATCGTGGATTGAATGCATTGCGTATGTATCCCGTTCCGGCGGATGTGCGTAAATTGATGTATAAAGTCAAGCATGCACAAGGGGTGGATATCACCCGTATCTTCTGTGGACTGAATGAGACGAGAAACATAATTCCCTCCATTAAATATGCTTTGGAAGCAGGCATGATTCCGCAGGCAACTCTTTGCATCACATATTCTCCGGTACATACCGTTGAGTATTATGCCCGGATTGCCGATCAGCTGATTGAGGCCGGTGCACCTGAAATATGTTTGAAAGACATGGCAGGTATCGGTCGCCCCGGTATGTTGGGGCAACTGGTCAGGACTATCAAGGAAAAACATCCGGATGTATTGATACAATATCATGGTCATAGCGGACCGGGATTGTCTATGGCATCTATCCTCGAGGTTTGCGAAAATGGTGCGGATATCATTGATGTGGCTATGGAGCCCATGTCTTGGGGCAAAGTGCATCCGGACGTGATCTCGGTACAGGCAATGTTGAAAGATTTAGGCTTCCAGGTTCCCGATATCAATATGAAAGCATATATGAAAGCCCGCGCGATGACGCAGGAATTCATAGACGATTTTCTGGGTTACTTCATGGATCCTACCAATAAATATATGTCTTCACTTTTGTTGAAATGTGGTTTGCCGGGTGGCATGATGGGGTCTATGATGGCAGATTTGAAAGGGGTACATTCCGGTATCAATATGATATTGCGGAGTAAGAACGAACCTGAACTTAGTCTTGACGATCTGCTGGTAATGCTTTTCGACGAAGTGGAATATGTATGGCCTAAGTTGGGTTATCCTCCTTTGGTGACTCCTTTCAGCCAGTATGTGAAGAATGTTGCATTGATGAATCTTATGCAGTTGGTAAAAGGAGAAGAGCGCTGGACGATGATAGATAATCATACCTGGGATATGATTTTGGGTAAGAGCGGACATCTGCCGGGCACGCTTGCTCCGGAGATTATAGAATTGGCTAAATCGAAAGGATATGAGTTTGTTGATACTGATCCGCAGTTGAATTATCCGGATGCTCTGGATGATTATCGCAAGGAAATGGATGAGAATGGCTGGGAGTATGGAGAGGATGACGAAGAACTTTTTGAACTGGCTATGCACGATCGTCAGTATCGCGATTATAAGTCGGGTGTTGCCAAGAAACGTTTTGAAGATGAATTACAACATGCTAAGGATGCATCCATGGCAAAGAGTGGTTATTCCGAGGAAGATATCAAGAAGCTGAAGCGTGCCAAGGCAGATCCGGTTATTGCTCCCGACAACGGGCAGGTGCTTTGGGAAGTTTCCGTGGAAGGACCGTCCATTGCGCCATTCATCGGACGTAAATATCAGCATGACGAAGTCTTTTGTTACCTTTCTACTCCATGGGGAGAATATGAAAAGATTCTGACCGGATTCACTGGACGGGTGGTGGAAATATGTGCACAGCAAGGTGCTACCGTACGTAAGGGAGACGTTATCGGTTATATTCTGCGGAGCGATATCTTTGCGTAAGATTTTCATGTGAGTTAGACTATAGGTCACTTTATAAATAAGTCAGGCTGCAATCTGTGATGAGGTTGCAGCCTGACTTGTTTGTAGGCATTCAGTGTAAAAGTTATAGGAGGATTTTTATCTGTTAGAATTTCGATGGCTATCCATTGGTAAATTCGAGTGTTGAATATGGAAAATACGCATTTTATGAAAAAAATAATTCTTTGATATATCCTATTGATAACTAACAATATTCTCTTCCGATAATAATTGATTCCAAACGATGAAAGGAGACATAAAGGAGACAAAAGGGGACTGGACATTTCACGGTTGATATACCTTTGCAGAGTCATTCAAACAAAGAGAATGGCAAACAGATAACCTTTATTTTTTTAACCAATTAAACTTTAACAATTATGGGTTTAGAGTACGTAGTAACAAAAAGAGTGTTCGGTTTTGACAAGGACAAAAACGAAAAGTATGTGGCAAAATCGGTTCGTTCCGGTAAGGTGAATTTTGCAAAGATGTGTCGGAAAGTGAGTGAGCTTTGTGGTGTCCATCGTAAGGTGGTAGATTTGGTTGTCAGTGGCCTGGTAGATAAGATGGCGGAGGATATTGATGATGGAAAGAGCGTACAGATGGGTGAGTTTGGTATCTTCACTCCTACTATCCGTGCCAAAAGTACGGATGACGAGAAGGAGGTCTCATCCAAGTCGATCGTTCAGAGAAAGATCTTATTCTATCCGGGGAAAATCTTCAAAAATATGCTGGAGGATATGAGTATTACCCGCCGTGCGGAAATTGAAACGGATTATACGGACGGAAGTAGTAATGGCGGGAATAATGGGGGTAACCCTGATTCGGGCAATGATGGCAACGGGGAAGCACCGGACCCGGCTGCATAATTGGACTGGACTTTGTATTAAAACAAGCCTTTAATTAGTGAATGCACAGAGAATCGATTCTTAATCGGTAATCTGTGCATTTTTTATATCTTTACTTCTACTATTTCTTATGATGCAAACGATAATCTTTAGGAGCCATTTCCATTCGTTTTATAAATTCCTTGTAGAAATGAGATCTATTCATAAATCCACTTCGATACATAATTTCTTCAATAGTAAGTGAAGTGGTAACAAGAAGTTTGGCAGCAAAGTTGATTCGTTGTTCTTTAATGAAATTCTTTGGTGGAGACAGATTCAGTTGTTCGAATTTACGATATAAATTGCGGATGCTGATTTGTAAGCTGCTGGCAAGTTCCTGGGGGGTAAATTCATTATTACTGATATTTTCTGCGATAATTCGAATCGCTTTTTCCATAAGCTCTTTATCTTCACGGTCGACCAACTGTCCCGATATAAATTCAAAGGCACTGGCTGATGTCGAGTAATAAGTTTCCAGATTCTTGCTTTTTTCCAGAAGTTTGGTTACGACAGTTTTTAGGTAGTTGACATCAAAAGGTTTGGTTATGTATATATCCGCACCCGAATTGACACCTGCTACCTTATCATTATTATCATTTTTGGCCGAAAGAATAATGATGGGGATATGCATTAAATGCTGATTCTGCTTTATTTGTCTGGTCAATGTAATTCCGTCGATTCCAGGCATCATAATATCAGTAATGACAAGGACGGGGCTATATTTCTTTAATACTTTCATCCCCTCTTCTGCATTCTCGGCAGTTAAAACGGTATATTCTTCGCGGAATATGTCTTTTATCATCCATAAAATATCTTTGTTGTCATCAATGACAAGGATGGAAGGTAGAGAAGATAAGATAGCAAGATCGTTGTCTTCTGTGAAACTGTTTGCCGAGTTTATGGACTCTACGGAATGTTTCTTCTCCTCTTCCGGAGATTCTTTCGTATGACTGTCTACTTCCAGATAAGGCAGTGTCACAGTGAAGCAAGTATAGTCATTTTCAATGCTTTCTACCTCAATAGTTCCTTTGAGTAGCTCGGCCATGCTATAAGCAATGGCCAATCCCAATCCGTTGCGGGCAGATAACTCATTCACTGAATTCTCTGTTATGTTATCTAATATAGTATATCTATTGAAAATATTGGAAATGTCTTTTTCCGGTATTCCCTTTCCGGTATTGTAGACCGAAAAGATTAGCTTACTTTCTGCTATATACATTCTGATACGTATAGTGCCGCGGGGCGGAGTATATTTGAAGGCATTCGAGAGCAGGTTGTTGGCGATTTTAACGAAGCAACTTTCGTCGCTATTCCATATCAGGGTATTGTCGAATTCGGCCTCAAACTCAATATGGTTCCTTTCGGAAATATCAGTGAAAGATTCCATCATTTCTTTGACAATTATTCCAAGAGGCAATTGTTTAATCACACATATCTTGTTACCGGTTTCCATCCGTCGGAAGTCTATAATTTCTTGTATAAGCCCATTGAGCCGTTCGGTATTCGATTTGATTAAATTAGCATATTTCTTAATGGATGAAGATGCCTCCTTACTATCGATTATTCTGATGCAGGGACCGTATATAAGCGATAGGGGAGTACAGAATTCATGCGTGATATTAGTAAAGAATCGCAATTTGCTTTCATACATCTCTTCTTTATATTTTTCGGTTAACTGACGAGCTACGGCAACCTTGCGCTGTTTATATTTTCTCTTTAAAAAGAGATAGACTATCCAAATACCTCCTCCGATGAGCATTACGTATATGATTTGGGCATAAATGGAGCTATACCATGGAGGAAGAATTTGTATGGCTATTGATTGAGTTGGGATGTCGGTGCCTAAACCGTCATTGTACTTGACATGAAGTATATATTCTCCCGGACTGATATTGGTGAATTGTGCTTCATTTGATTGTGCGTGCATCCAGACATTACTGAAATTTTCGAGTTTATACGAATAGGTCCCATTTTCACCGTTAATGAAATCCATAGCCACAAATTGAATAGTGAAAAAGTTCTGGCGGTGCTTCAACACTAACTGATTACCTTTTGATTCTTGTTTCTCAAAGTCACTTATATTGTATTGCTTATTGAATATCCTCAAGCCGGTAAAGTATATTTCGGGCTGATATTTTTTCTGAAAATCATCCCCTTTATTAATCCAGACCAAACCATTGACTCCTCCGAAAAAGGATGAGGAATCGGACAAGCGTTTGAAGTAAGCATTATCGCTGTATTCAACTACTTTTATTCCGGATTTGTTATTGAAGTTTCTGAAAGTCCTTTTTTCAGGATCAAACAGGATAAGCCCCGCATTGGTACTTAACCAGAGTTTACCCAGATGGTCTTCAGTGATACCATGAATTGTATTGTTGGGCAGTCCGTGTGTCTCGTTGATGTTTTCATAAGCAAAGTTTTCTCCACTCTTTAATGACATACGTATTAGGCCATAACTTGTTCCTATCCATAATGTGCCTTTATGGTTGTAATGGAAACAAAGTACATCGTTCATGGGTGCGATGCCATTGTCTTCAAAACTGAAATATTTACTGTTGGAAGTTTGGGTATTAAAGCGTATGATTCCATTTCCCCGCATTCCTATCCACATGATGGAGTCATTTTCAAAACATAATGCATAAATCTGATTGAACCGATGTTTGTTTTTGACATTAAAGGTATATCGGTCGATATCATCCGTATACAATTTATATCCGTTCTTTCCGATCCGGATTCTGAAGATTTCGTTTCCTGCACCTACCCATAGTAATGAATCGGTATCTGTCAGGATAGAATGTACGTATTTTATGGGGAGTCCGGTCCGGTTTTCCAGTGTGTGTATTTTATGGTCTGTTCGATTATAATAATTCAGATTAGGCCCGTCAGAACCAATCCAAAGTAAGCCGTTGGGGGTAGAAGCAAAGGCAAAGATAGCATTGTTGGATAGTCCGTTGGCTGTAGTGTAATGTATGACGTTGTCTTGTGAATAATTTTGTGACTGATAGTCCTTGATGTGTATGATTCCATTGTCTTTCGTTCCAAGCCAGAGGTTATTGTCGTCATCTGCATAAACAGCTCTCACCGGGCGTTTCTTTTCAATAGGTAGTTCCGTCAGATTAATGCCGTTGAAAGTATATTCATCTTTTGTCATCGCATAAACTCCCTGTCCGTCGGTCCCTATCCAGACAATATCCTGTTGCTGATCTTTCCATAGTGAAAACACTCCGCAATCAATTCTGATCCTTTCCGGCAGATAATTCCCTTGATTGTTATTCAATCTGATTAAGCCATTTGAATTAAATGCGATCAGAATATCTTCATTATCATATATGATGGAGGAAATTCCTCCATTTTCCATCATTAGTTTCTCGATATTGCAGATGAATAATTGTTGATCTCCTTTTATTTCAAATATATTCCCCTCTTGGTCTACGATTATTAGTTTATTGTCACTTTTAAACAGATAATCAATAGCGTCCTTATGCATGAAATCGGCATGAGGCATGATAGTCGGTTCTCCGTCTGTTGATTCATGAATGCTGTATCTTTTTAAGGTGCCCTTATATAGAATCCAGATAATGCCATCCTCGTCGACTGTCATTCCGGACACATTACTTTTGGTTATTTCCGGATCGATGGGCAGGTTTATGAACTTTTTCTGCTCATCCTGATAGAGTGATATAAATCCCGTATGCCCCAGAATATATAAATGTGAATGTGTATCGGTGGCAAAATGGCAATCTTCATTAAACTCTTCGTAATACTCTTCTATACTATTGCGACGCTGATTGAATTTATTCAGTCCCCATTTGGTGCTAAGCCATATATAATCGGCAGACGTTTCCAGGATTTTCCTTATGACATTACTGGATAGCCCGGTCGAATTATTGATTGCAGGTTTGTAAGTCCGTATATTATGTCCGTCATAGACATTAAGACCGTCATAAGTGCCAATCCAGAGAAATCTTTCGTCATCTTGCATGATACAAATGACGGAACTGTTGGAAAGTCCGTTGATACTGTTAATCTGTCTCAAATTGTATGCATGGGCAGACAAACTAGAGAGACAGGTAAAGATTACCATGATATAGACTATGGGGTTCTGCATACTTTTTATTTTTTCTCAAAAGTAATGATTGCAGTTGTGAAAACCTACGGCAAATTCTCGTATTATATGCCTGTTTTTGCCAAATATGTGCTCGTTACTGCCTTTTTTTATTCCAATCATGTTTGTTTAGTCACAGTAAATTGTATTTTTGGCTAGGAGATTCATTGTTGCCTGAAAAAAAACAACTCCGCCAAAATGCGCTTTTATTAGGCAGAAATGGAAACGTAGTTCAGGATTTTAATCGCCACATTTGCATCCAGACAAGAGTGTTGTTGTCTTTGTTATTTGGATTATTAAAATCAAATTGTTAACCGATGAAAAAAAATCAATTCAAGAGCTATCTGGCTAAATCATGGAAAAGAAAGATCTTATCTGTTGTATCTTTGCTTTTGTTTTACTCCTATGGAACACTCGCTTTGGCGCAGACGAACGCAATTACAGGTTGCGTGGTCGATGCGGATACGGAAGAACCTTTAATAGGTGTCACTGTAAAGATACTTGGGACTGCTCAAGGAACGGTCACTGATATTTCGGGAAATTATGCGATAAATGTCTCAAATGGGGCAACGCTGGAATTCAGCTTTGTCGGGTATAAGACTGTTACGCATGCCGTAGGTACCAAGAAACAGATCAATGTAGCCCTACGGTCCCAATCGTATGAGATTGATGATGTAGTTGTAATTGGTTATGGTACAGTGAAGAAAAGCGATTTGACCGGTGCTGTAGGATCTGTATCTGCCAAACAGTTGAAGGATGTGACGGTTACTAATCCACAGTTAGCGTTGCAAGGACGTGTCCCGGGAGTTCAGGTTACACAGACCGATTTTTCTCCAAGTGGAGGACTCGAAATACGTATACGTGGTACGCGTTCATTCCAAGCCACGAACGATCCGCTTTATGTAGTGGATGGAATGATGCTTTCTACGGGGTTGAGTTTCCTCGATCCGGGTGATATTGAAAGCATTGATGTACTGAAAGACGCGTCAGCTACCGCTATTTATGGTTCGCGAGGTGCCAATGGCGTCGTAATTGTTACTACGAAACGAGGGAAAGAAGGTAAGCCGCAAGTAGAGTATAACAGTTATGTCGGATTCCAGACTATTGGCCGGAAACTGGATATGATGAATGCGGCTGAATGGATTGAATATATGCGTGAATCGCATCGTCAGGCAAAGGGAAATCTGAAGTATGACAGTCCGGTTGCCGACAGGGAACAGGATATGAACATGGATAGATTTAATCAAGACCCGTATGTGTTGCGTGCGGTGATGATGGGATGGAACGCAGACGGAACATATTGGGATCCCAACAAAGTGAGGGGATTTGACTGGATCGATGCGGTTACTCAAAATGGTTTCACTCAAAATCATAATATTAATGTACGTGGCGGCTCGGCAAAGACGCAGTATTCTTTCGGGGCAACCTATACGAATACGGACGGTGTTGTGAAAAATCGTGGTTTTGAAAGAATTACCGCACGTTCTGCCATAGATACACAAATAAGCAGCCGGTTTAAAACAGGACTGACTTTCTCATATTCGCATTCGCTGGAAGATATGGATACAGGTTTATATTCGAATGCTTCCAAGATGTGGCCTGCTTCATTTCCGCTTGATGAAGATGGCAACTACATAGATCTGCCGGGAAATGACAATACTAATTATAATATATTATATGATCTTGTTGATGGTGCAGTAGTGCGTCAGCGTAAAAGAGACCGTGTACTGGCGAACGTATATCTGGAAGCAAAAATCATCGACGGTCTGTCGTTCCGTTCAAGTTTCAGTTATGATTATGATATGTATGTGGACGGCGATTTCAGAGCTTCCAAGACAAGGGCAAACACCGGAGGAGATAATACGGCAAGTGTATCAAACCGGAGAGCGTATGCCTATACACTGGATAATATGCTGACTTATACAAAGACGTTTGCGAATATTCATAATCTTACCGCTACTGTTGTGCAGTCTATCGAAGGTTCTACTTCGGAAACATCTTCTGTTAATGCAAAAGGTATTCCTATTGATACGCAGAAATGGTACAATTTAGCTTCTGCCAACGAGGTTACTTCTGTAGGAAGTGATCTTACAGAACGCCGTTTGGCTTCATTTTTAGGAAGAGTGCAATACAGTCTGAAAGATCGTTATTTGCTGACTGCATCGCTTCGTTATGACGGTGCGTCTGTTTTGGCTGACGGACATAAATGGGCGGCTTTTCCTAGTGCAGCCATAGCATGGAGAATTATGGAAGAACCGTTTATGAAGAATACTAGTGAATGGTTGTCCAATCTGAAGATTCGTGCAGGTTGGGGGCGTACCGGAAACTCAGCGGTTTCTCCTTATAAGACACAAGGTTTGTTGGCAAATACTAAATATATTTTTGGAGAAGAGACTCCTGCTGTGGGATTCCGTCCCAGCGAACTGGCAAATAAACAATTAGGTTGGGAATATACGAACCAGACGAATGTCGGTATAGATTTCGGATTCCTGAAAGGAAGGATTTCCGGTAGCATGGATTTTTATGTACAAAAGACCAACTCTTTGTTGATGAACAGGCAACTTCCTGTAGCATTGGGGTATAGCAGCATCCTGTTTAATGTAGGAAAAACTGAAAATAAAGGTTTCGAATTGGCATTGAATACGGTAAATATTGATTCTAAAAATGGATTCCGTTGGACTACGGACTGGGTATTTTCTCTGAACAGAGAAAAAATCGTAGAGTTGTATAATGGCAAAAATGATGATATAGGCAACTCCTGGTTTATCGGTGAGCCGATCAGTACTTGGTATGGATATAAATTTGACAGGATCTGGAGTAATACGGAAGAAGACCTTGCTTTAATGGAGGTATGGAATAAGGCGGGTAATACCAATTATGTGCCCGGAACTGTCAAGCTTGTAGACCAGAACGGAGACAATAAACTTACTCCGGAGGACGATCGTGTAATCATAGGTAATCCGAGACCTAAATTCACGGCCAGTATGATGAATAATTTCGCTTTCAAAGGTTTTGATTTGTCTTTCCTTTTGTATGCCGATTACGGACGTACCATTAAGAATGAGGCAGATATGGGCTTTAACGGACGGGCTAACCAACCTAGATATGATTATTGGACACCTAATAATCCGAATGGAAGGTATCCGCAACCTTACCGGGATGCAGAAAGTCCGACGACTGGGTCTACTTACATTACGCCTCTTCGTTATGAAGACGGTTCTTTCCTGCGTATGCGTGAAATCACATTAGGATATACGCTGCCGGCACATTTCACTCGTAAAGCTTTCATAGAACGCTGCCGTGTGTATGCTGCGGTACAGAATCCGTTTGTAATTACCAGTTTCTCGGGTGTGGATCCGGAAGCTGCACATGGTAATGATTATCCTATGGTACGTACTTATATGTTTGGTTTGAATCTAAGTTTCTAACATTAAATGAATATGACTATGAATAAATATGTATTAACAATAATAACAAGCTGCCTGTTGCTTGTAAACTCTTCTTGTAGTGACTTTCTGGAAGAAAAGGTTGTATCGAAAGCTACAATGGCCTATTATGACACTCCCGAAGGTATAGATGCCGTAGTAAATTCCATTTATTCAAAGATGAGATGGCCTTATAGTGGCGAGCGTTTCCACAATTACGCATTGTTCGGAACAGATTTGTTTATGACTGCTACAGGAACACATGGTAATGCATGGGACCAGTATCAGGCTACCGCACTAAATTCTACGACAAGCCTTCTTTATACATGGTGGACTCAATGGTACGAAGCTATTGCCGCATGCAATACGGGTCTGTACTATATTAAGAATATGGATGAAGACGCCGGGTGGAAAAATCTGCGTACGGCCGAGATGCGCTTTTTCAGAGCTTATTTTTTGTTTGACTTGATGCAGCAGTTCGGTGCAATTCCTGTGCCTTTGGAACCGGTATTCGATGCTGAAACATACATTGCGCGTACACCCGTAAATAAGGTATATGAGCAAATTATCGATGATTTGAAATTCTGTGCCGATTTTAATCATCTGCCTGTAACCGCAGAACGTGGTCGTGTCAGAATAGGGGCTGCACAGCATCTGTTGGCAAAAGTTTACCTCACTCGTGGGAGTGCTGTCAGTGCGAAAGCAAAAACGACTCGCGGAACGCAGGATACGGATTTGACGGAAGCTGCACGATATGCCGAAATGGTGATTGCCAGCAGCGAATATGATTTGGAAAAAAACTTTGCCGACATCTTTTTACTTGATAACAAAGATAGCAAAGAGGTTATCCTGACTGTAAATTACACCAAAGATGAAATGTGGAATGGAGACGGAAACCCGATGCACATGTATACTACAGGCTCTTATGAGAATCAGCCGGGGATGATGCGGGATATTGCGAACGGCAGACCTTGGTCACGTATCCGTCAGACGTTCAAAAGGTTTGCTGAGGTCGATCTCGATACCATTGTAGGAAATCT
>OLOD01000857.1_pt1 | contig 21811 bp, 27 predicted proteins | sample 1671921 | NCBI WGS metagenome assembly OLOD01 (sample SAMEA3136626, study PRJEB25190) | human gut metagenome | biome: human gut; feature: human-associated habitat; material: faeces | place: Austria | collected 2013
ATTATGGTTCATCATGATATTAATCAAGCAATCAATTATAGTGATGAAATCATTGCAATGAAAGATGGGAAAATCTTATTTCAAGGAGTTCCTGAGGAAGTAATAACTTCAGCATCATTAAAGTCTTTATATGATTATGATTTATCAGTGATTGATTATAATCATCAAAAAATAGTATTAAATTATCAATAGCTAACATAATTTACTGTTGTTAGAAGTTAATCTTAGATATTTATAATTTAATCTAGCGATATTTAATTACTATACTAATGAATGTAGTCAGGATTGTTTAAATAGTTTTTCAATCCCTTCTCCAAATGACTACTCTTCATGATATTCTTTCCGGATATCAATAAATTTAGATAGAGTCCCACTATCTGTACTCAAAATGAAAAACAGCCATTAAACAATCTTTTATAGAAACTTCCTAAAGTAAATAGAGTTTGCTATATAGAAAAGTTAATTGGCTGTTTTTGTGTTAATTATTAACTAACAAATATTTCATTTAATTTTCCAATTGCCTGCTCATCGCCAAAAGCGAGAATATCTTGTCCGGCTTCAATTAGCGTATCTCCGTGAGGAATCATTAATTCATCATCATTGTAAATCGCAATTAAGAGAGCATTGTTTGGTAAAGAAATTTCAGAAATTTGTTTGCCGGCATATCGTGATTGATAATCAACTCGAATTCGCACGATTGAAAAATCACCTTTAGATAATTTCATTAAGGTCATAATTGATTGATAATTCATTTCATCAGCAATCATATGACCAATAATGTCAGCTTGATTGATTTTAGCATCAACTCCCATTCCAGAATTAAATAACCAGGCATTTTTAGGGTTATTAACACGAGCAATTATTCGTGGAACGTCATATTCAAATTTAGAAACCATGGCAGTAGTTAAATTGACTTCATCTAATCCAGTGACACAAACTAAGGCCTGACAAGTTCTAACGCCTGCTTTTTCAAGAACCTCAATATCTGTTCCATCGCCGATTACTAAACATTCTTCTGGTAGTCCGGCATTTTTATAGTTTTCAAGTGCTTTAGTTCTATTTTCAATAACACGGACCTCATGGTCATTTTTAAGTAGTAAACTTGTGATATAAGAACCAATTTGACCTCCACCTACTATAATTATTTTCATTTTTTTCACCTCTTAATACAAAATTTCTTTAAATTTTAATAATGATTCCTCTAGTACAGAAAAATAAATCGTATCATTATCTTTTATTTTAGTATCTTTTAAAGGCATCATTGTAATATCATGTCGTTCAATTGCGACAACTTCAAACTCACCATGAAGAGAAATTTCATCGACTGTTTTTCCTATTAAAGATAAGGATGCTTTAATTTTAATAATTTTTATTTCACTGTCTTCACCAATTTTTTTAACTACTTGAAGCCGATTACTGTCAAAATAATCTAAGATCCTTTCAACACCCAAATCAGTAATTGAAATTGTATGAATTCCCATTGAACGAAAAATCCGTGCCTTTGATTTATCATACATTCTGGCGATTACATTATTAACATGGTAAATATTATGAGCAATATTACTAACAACAGCATTAATAGCATCACTGCTTGAACAACTGATCAAAGCATCAGCAACTTTGATTCCGGCACTTTCTAGAACATCTTTATCGTACCCCATTCCCAATACTGTCCGTCCGGTAAAATTACCACCAAGATTATTAAAAGCCTCTTCACGATTGTCAATTATAGTGACATCATGATTTTGATTATTTAAATAATTTGCTAATCGGGTACCAAATTTTCCACACCCAACGATTATAATTTTCATAGGTTTCCATCCTCCTATTTGTCTTTATTTCTTAATATTTTCTTTCTTAATTCCTCAATTCCAAAAACAATAAAAGGAATTGGCAAAGCATATAGCCATTCTATTAACCCAATTGGCGCAGTATTGAAGATACCATTTAAAAAAGGAATATAGACTACGGCTAATAAAATAACAAACTCTATAACTAATCCTAAATTAATATAATGATTGGAGAAGATTCCGCGTTTAAATACTGATTCCTTTTCAGTTCGGTTGTTCATGACCATTCCCATCTGTGAAAAAACAACCCCAACTAGCATCATCGTCGTTGCTTCGTTATAGAGCGCAGTTCCTTCTGGAGCCAATGGATTATGAGGCCAACCATTCAAATAGTTTACAAGGAAATATCCTCCTAAGGCAAATAGCGTTATAATCAAGCCATACCAAATAAAACCTACTAAAATTACTTTTTTATTAAGTAATCTTTCATCGATTCGACGAGGTGGCTGATTCATAATATTATCTTCAGGATGTTCTGCCCCTAAACCAAGCGCAGGAATCATATCAGTTCCAATATCAATAGTTAAAATTTGCATGATTGTAAGGGGCATTGGGACTAAACCGCCACTAAGCAAATATAGAGCAGGGGCAGCAGCTTCTGGGGTGTTGCTATCAAAAATATAACGTAAGAATTTACGAATATTATTATAAACAGCACGACCTTCTTCGATTGCACGAACAATTGAGGCAAAATTATCATCTGTTAAAATCATATTGGCAGCATCTTTTGCGACTTCACTGCCTGTAATACCCATAGCTACCCCAATATCGCTTTGTTTAAGAGCAGGGGCATCGTTGACACCATCACCTGTCATGGCAACAACTTTTCCTTTTCTTTGCCAAGCTTCTACAATACGAATTTTATGTTCAGGAGCTACTCGCGCATAAACAGAAATACGAGGCAGAATTTCATCAAGTTCAGAATTATTTAGTAAATCCAATTTTTGACCTTCTAGACATAAATCATTTTCTTCAAAAATACCAATTTTTCTAGCAATACTTTTAGCAGTAATAATATGATCTCCAGTAATCATAATAGGCTTAATACCAGCTTTTTTACATTGAAGCACAGCTTCTTGACTTTCAACTCTAGGTGGATCCATTAAGGAAATAAGCCCAATAAAAGTAAGATGATTTTCATCTTCCAAGGTAAGCTTTTCATGGTTCAATTTTTTATAACCAAAGGCAAGAACTCGTAGACCTTCTTTGGCGAACTCTTGATTTTGTTTTAAAATATGTTCTTTTTGAAAAGGAGATAATGTTATTTTTTCACCATTGATTAAAAGTGTATCACATTTTTTTAAAAGAATATCTGGAGCACCTTTACTATAAAGATGATGTTTTGTAGAAACAGACATCATTTTTCTATTTGAATTAAAAGGTAGTTCGCCTGTTTTTAAAGATTCAATGGTTTTTATTGGAATACTTTGATGAATTAAATCAAGGAGAGCAAGTTCTGTAGGATCACCAATACGTTGTTCTTTGTTTATTTGGGCATTGTTACATAAATAACAGGTCTTTAATAAAATACGATGGTCATGATTTTGTAAATTAAAATGATCAATAAATTGTAAGTTGACATAGACATTTTGAACAGTCATTTTATTTTGGGTTAGTGTACCAGTCTTATCACTACAAATGACAGAAATACAGCCTAAACTTTCTATAGAATGAATATTTTTAATAATGGCGTGTTCTTTGACCATTTTTTGTGTAGAAAGGGAAAGAATGATTGTTACAATAGATCCTAAGGCTTCAGGAATAGCAGCCACGGCCAAAGCAACAGACATCATAAGGGCATCTAAAACATTTTCTCTAACAATAAATAATTGAAGTATTAAAACAATGAAACTAATTATTAAAATAAGAATGGATAATTGTTTATTCAAATAATCCAAATTCTTTTGTAAAGGTGTTTTACGATTTTTTGTATTATCTAATAAAGAGGCGATTTTGCCAATTTCAGTTTGCATACCAATTGCACAAACAATATATTTTCCGGTTCCATGATTTACAAGACTACCAGAAAAGACCATATTTTTTTGTTTAGCAAGAATGGCCTTTTCATTTATTATATCTACAGATTTATTAATACTTTCTACTTCGCCTGTTAATTGACTTTCATTGACTTGAAGATGATTAGCTTCAAGAAGACGACCATCGCCACTAATAATATCACCGGCTTCAATACAGACAAGATCGCCAACGGTTAATTCGTTTGCGTTTATTTCTTGTAATTGATTTTGACGAATAACTTTAACATGAGGAAGAGATAATTTTTTTAAACTTTCTAAGGATTTTTCTGATTTGAGAGTTTGGATTGTCCCTAAAAGGGCATTTAAAACAATAACAGCAATAATAACAAAAGTACTTTCAATTTGATGACTTAATCCAGAAATAATAGCGGCAAAGATTAAAATAATAACGAGTAAATCTTGAAATTGTTTTAAAAAGATCACAAGAGGGGAATCTTTCTTTTTTTCAATAAGTTCATTTTTACCATATTTTTCAATATGTTTTTTTACTTGTATTTCATTTAAACCTTCTAAAGAACTATCAGATTCTTTTAAAATATCTTGAATACTTTTTTGATAAAACATTACAGTTCCTCCTTTTAATAAAAAAGACAAAACTCGTTAAAGATCATTAATCCTTAACGAGTCTTGTCTTTAAGATGTACCAGAATAGAAAAACTATTCGCGTATGTTGATATCATCACACAGCTTGTGAGACTACTCCCTCATTGATTTCATTTTAACAATCTTTCTTTAAAAAGAATGTCGATTTATAAAATGTCAACAATTTTATTTTTATTAAGCTATGATATAATGACAATGGAAAAGGAGAAAAGTATGACATTAGCACAGTTAAGATACGTCATTACAGTTTCACAAGTAGGAACACTTTCAGAAGCTGCTAAGCGTTTATATATTTCACAACCTAGTTTAACAAATGCCATTAAAGAGTTAGAAAAGGAATTAGGTATTACGATTTTTATTCGTACCAATAAAGGAGTTATTTTATCAAGGCAAGGAGAAGAGTTTTTAGGTTATGCCAGACAAGTGATTGAACAAACAAATTTGATTGAAGAAAAATACTTACAAGATCATAATGTTAAACATGAATTTTGTATTTCTACGCAACATTATTCTTTTGCGGTAGAAGCTTTTGTTTCATTGATTAAAGAATATGGTGGAAAAGAATATGACTTTAGAATTAGAGAAACCCAAACTTATGAAATTATTGAAGATGTAGCCAAACTTAAAAGTGAAATAGGGGTTCTTTATCTTAATTCGTTTAATGAAGTTGTTTTAAAGAAAACGTTGAAAGAAAATGATTTAACATTTCATCGTTTATTTATTGCAAAGCCTCATGTTTTTATTGGAAAAGACAATCCTCTTGCAAACAAAACTAAAGTATCTTTAGAGGATTTAAAAGAATACCCACGCTTATCTTATGAACAAGGAGAACATAATTCTTTTTACTTTTCTGAAGAAATATTGAGTACTTTAGAAAGTCAAAAAGAAATTAAAGTATGTGATCGAGCAACACTCTTTAATTTATTAATAGGTCTTAATGGTTATACAATTTGTAGTGGAGTCATTAATGAACAACTTAATGGAAAAGATATTATTGCGGTTCCTTTAGAAGTAGATGATTATATGGAAATAGGCTATATTACGCATAATAAAGCTATATTAAGCCGTTTTGGACAACTTTATATTGATATCTTAAAAGAATATACAAAAAAGGATTCGTGATGAATCCTTTTAGTTTGCACGTGTTTTTATAAAGTAAAGAAGATCTGTTGCTTGCATCCCATTTTCATAGATTTCTTGAGGATAATAATCAATAAAAAAGTTTTCAATTTTATGATCATATGTATAGCCAAGCTTTGTATAAATAAGCATATTGGTCATAGAACTATTGGCTGTTCCAAGTAAAAAAGTTAATTTGTTTTGATAAAGCTTTTCAATATGTTGGATAAGTGCTTTTCCATAACCATGCCCTCGATAATTTTCTAAAGTAAGTAAGTTTTTTATTTCGATGGTTGTATCATTGATTTCTTTTACTGCAATAAAAGCGACAGGTATTTGTTTTTCATAGTAAGCAAACAATCTACCATCTCTTAAATAATTTTCAACAAGGTTAATATTAGGATCGCTTTCGCATAATAAAGTGGCATAGTCTAATTTATTTTCAATAATTTCTTCAATCATGTTTATTCCTCCAATAGAAACATTTTAACATATTTTAGAATATGTTAAAATAAGTTGAGGTGAATTTCATGAATCATAAATTAAATAAGAAAAAAGTAGCAGGTGTTGTGATTTTATTTGTTTTAATAATTATTTTAGGTATCTTTCTTTTTAAAAATATAAATCAATCCACAAAAGAAGAAATACCTAAAAAGACACAAGAAAAAACAGTTCAAAAAGAAGAGAAAAAGAAAGAAGAGCCTGAGGTAAATTTTACAATTTCCTTTGCAGGAGATTGCACACTAGGTAACTATGCTGGACAAGCCTATGATGGATCTTTTAATCAAGAATATAAAAGACAAGGAAATGATCCTACATATTTTTTAAAAAAAGTAAAAGAAGTCTTTGAAAAAGATGATTTGACAGTTGTTAATCTAGAAGGACCTCTTACAACGGCAAGTAATCATCTTGAAAAAGAATTCCCTTTTAGTGGAGCTCCTGAATATACAAAAATATTGACTTCTTCCTCAGTAGAGGCAGTTACCCTCGCAAATAACCATAGTGAAGATTATTATGAAGCAGGGCTTCAAGATACAAAAAAATATTTAGATGAATCTTCTATTGGTCATTTTGGTTATGATGATTACTACATAAAAGAAGTCAAGGGCATCAAGTGTGGATTCCTTGGTTATCGTTCACTTTCAGTATCTATGAATAATGAAAGTGGTCATCAAAAAATTCAAAATGCGATCAATCATTTAAAAAATGAGGAACAATGCCAACTTGTTTTTGTTTATTATCATTGGGGTATTGAAAGACAATATCAAGCTAATGAAGATCAAAGATCACTGGCTAAGTTTACGATTGATGCTGGAGCGGATGCTGTCATTGGTTCGCATCCTCATGTTGTTCAAGGAACAGAAACGTATAATGGAAAGCCTATTGTTTATTCATTAGGTAATTTCTGTTTTGGAGGTAATCGTAATCCAAGTGATACGGATACAATGATTTATCAACTCTCTTATTCTTTTAAAGGAACGACACAAACAGGATATCAAGTACAAATTATTCCATGTTCTTTAACTTCATCAAGAGGAAGAAATGATTATCAACCTTATATTTTAAAAGATGAACAAGCAAGTAGAGTCATGGAAAAAATTAAAAAATATAGCTATTAGGAGATTAAAAATGGATACTTTTCTAGAATTGATTCATAGTAGACATAGTTTTCGTGGAGAATATCAAGAAGTTCCAGTAAAAAGAGAGGATCTTATCAAAATAATGCAAGCAGGAATCGATGCTCCGTCTGGATGTAACAAACAAACAACAAGTTTTATTGCGATTGATGATCCTTATATTTTAAAACAATTACTAAATGTTATTGATCCGCCAATAGGACAAAGTGCACCCGCTGCAATTTGTGTTCTCACTCAACGTATTTATGCGTATCGTGACAAATGTTTTGCCATACAGGATTATTCGGCAGCAATTGAAAATATGTTACTAGCAATCATTGCTTTAGGATATCAAAGCTGTTGGTATGAAGGGCATATTACCGATGAAGATCAAATCGGTAAAAAAATGGCACATATATTAAATGTGCCAGATGATTATGAATTGGTATGCTTTTTGCCAATTGGCATTCCAAAAGAGAAAAAGATTATAAAAACAAAAAAGAAATCATTTGATGAGCGTGCTTGGTTTAATGGTTTTAAGAATTCTAAATAAAAAGAAATGAGAAAAATTTTCCCATTTCTTTCTTTTTTCTACCTCTATATTACCACAAAATGGACATTTTTTCAAGACTGGTCATTTCTGTAAAAGTCCTGTATTAAATATATGGAGGTAATTTTATGGAACAAAATATGACAGCATTAGTAAGTTTATTTGCAAGAGCATATCATCAAAAAAATAAGGATATTAAAATTTTTGATGATCCGCTTTCAACAAAATTAATTACAGAAAAAGAGTATGAAATGATTGGGTTAAATATGTCACAGGGAATTTCGTTTTTTAATCCAAGTTTTAAAGGAAGTAAAGAAAAAGCTTTAAAATGGATTGTTGATCATCAATTATCACCTTCTGTTTTAGTAAGAAGTGCTTTTTGTAAAGAAGCGATTGAAGAGATGAAAGAAAAGGGATGTAAGCAGTATCTAGATTTTGCATCGGGTTATGATTCGTTTGCATATTATTATCAAAATCAAATGCATGTTTTTGAGATTGATAAAAAAGATGTGATTGAAGATAAAAGACAAAGGTGTAAAGATGTTGATATTGAAAATATTCGATTTTTGTCAATTGATTTAAGTCAAGAAAATTGGATCAATGATTTATTAAAAAGTAATTATCAAGAAAATCAACTTTCAATCAGTAGTATTTTAGGACTAAGCTATTATCTTACAAAAGATGAGTTTAAAAAGATGTTAGAACAATTATCCAAACATCTCTTAAAAGGAAGTCGTCTTGTTTTTGATTATCCAAGTATTCAAGAAAGTAAAGAAACAAAAATTAACGAAATGTTGGCAGAAGAAGCTAATGAATCAATGAAAGCAAAATACAGTTTAGCTGAACTTAAAGAAATACTCAATCAATGCCATCTCACAATCATTCAACATGAAAATCATCAAACAATAACAGAAAAATATATTTCTAACTATAATGTCTATTATAAAGATGATCCAATAAAAGCACCTAATGGTGTTTGTTATTGTGTAGTAGAAAAATAATTAAAAGATGATAAAATATGTTTGCAAAGATAAAAACGCAATGTACAAATTGTACTAGAGCTGGTAGGTAGCCCAGCCGTCTATTTTAATAGGTAAGTAACCTGCCCCTCCGGGTTGTCCATTCTTTGTTTATTTATTAAAGGAGGGTAACTATGGACAAGACAAGTTGTAAATTAACCATATTTTTTGAAAATCCTTTTTGGGTAGGGATTTTGGAATGTAATGAAGATGGAAAATTAACTGTAACCAAAATAACATTTTATAAAGAGCCCAAGGATTATGAAATAAAGAATTTTATTTTAAAAAAATATAATCAATTAAACTTTAGTCCAGCTGTTGAAAATGTTGTAATTGAAAAACAAAAAAGCTATAAAAAAAGACAACGAGATGCTAGAAAACAAGTCCAATTGCAAGGCGTTGGAACAAAATCTCAAAAAGCATTAAAATTACAACACGAACAAAACAAACAAGAGCACATTTCACAAAGTAAAAAGCAAAAAGAATTAGATAAAATGCGTTTGTTTGCTTTGAAACAACAAAAGAAAAGGGAAAAACATAAGGGACATTAAGGTTTCTTAGTTTTTCTTTTTTTGTTTGTGCTAAAATGGATTTGTATTAAAAGTTCTATTGTATAAAAGTATGGAAGGGATGAAGAAGATGAAAGAATCAGTTAATGTAAAAATAATCTATCATTTTTATCATCATGTGGTAAAAGCTGAATTGAAAAGAAGAGGTTTCTCTAAAGATGTAGCAAGAAAAATAGGTGAAGAACATCATAAAATTATTCAACGTGCAAAAGATATTGGAAATTCAAGATTATTGAGTTCATATATTATGGGAAGTTATTTTATTGCAATGAATCGAAGTACAGGGAAATCGCCAAAAGAAAACTATGAAATATTTCGTGATGGACTTTATGCCTCTAAATTATTTCATAAAGTAATGGGAGATGCCAATAGTTATTTAGATCCTAAAAAAATGGTAGGAAGACTACAATGGTCAAAAGAAAGTCATGAACACATTTATAAAAATGATTGGGTTGTTGATATTTTACCAGGTAATGATGAATATGATTTAGGATATGATTATCATGAATGTGGGATATGTAAACTTTGTCAAGATGAAGAATGTCCACAACTTGCAGCTTATTTATGTCAAATGGATTATGTATTAGCGGATATTATGCATATGAAATTGGTAAGAACAAAAACAATTGCTGAAGGTGCAGATTATTGTGATTTTAGATACAGCAAGTATAAATAAAATTGGGGAGGATTGATCATGAAAATACAAAAGATTCATCAAGATTTTTCTGTATGTCAAGTTGAAGACTATACTCTTGTCAATTTGGAATCCAAATATTGTTTTATTGGAAAAACAGATGAAGAAAAATCGCTTGTATGCCTTACAAATGAAGTGCCATCAAATGTTATTCAACAAGATGATGGTTGGAAAGCGTTTCGTATACAGGGTGTTTTAGATTTTTCTTTAATTGGAATACTATCAAAGATTGCCTCAATTCTTGCAGATTATCATATTTCAATTTATGCTGTTTCAACCTATAATACAGATTATATTTTCCTCAAAAAAGAAAATTATCAAAGAGGATTAGAAGTTTTAGAAGCTGCAGGGTATCAGATGATAGATTAGATAATCAAGGAGATAAATTTATGAGTGAATGGAATGCAACGTTGTATGATAATAAACATGATTTTGTTGCTGAATATGGAAAAGGACTGTTAGAATATATTCCTCAAAATAAAAATCAGTGTATTTTAGATTTAGGATGCGGGACAGGAGCACTTACAGTTAAGTTAAATGATTTAGCGAAAACAGTCATTGGTGTGGATCAATCTGAAAATATGATTAAAAAGGCTCAAGAACAGTATTCCAACATAGAGTTTATGGTATGTGATGCATTGGTATTACCATTTGAAAGTCAATTTGATGTTGTTTTTTCGAATGCAGTATTTCATTGGATAAAAGATCATGAAACTTTATTAGATAATATCCATAAAGTACTAAAACCTAAAGGATTATTAATTTGTGAATTTGGTGCGAGTGGTAATATTGCGACGATTGAAAATGCTTTTATAAAAGTTTGTCAAGATTTAGGATATGAATACAAACCAAAGTTTAATTTTCCAACAACTAAACATTTTGAGAATTTATTAAAAAAGAAAGGTTTTATCATTGATAAAATTTATGATTATGATCGACCAACACCTTTAAAAGATCATGAAAAAGGATTAGAAAATTGGATGAGGCAATTCTTTGTTTCTGAATTAGAAGAAATGTCAGAAGATGTACAAAGCAAAATCATTAAAAAAGTTGAAGCTTTGACAATAGATAAACTTTGGAAAGAAAATGAATGGATTGCAGATTATCGTCGATTAAGAGTAATTGCACATATATAAATTTTAAAAGATAAAGAAGGAAAAATAATATGATTGGAGATATCGTAAAAGTCATTGTTGACCGACCACTTGGAAGCCAACATCCTCGATATAAAGAAACGTATTATCCTATAAATTATGGGTTTGTTGAAGGAATTATGGCTGCAGATGGTAAAGAACAAGATGCTTATATTTTAGGAGTTGACGTTCCTGTAAAAGAGTATGTTGGGAAAATAATTGCTATTATTCATAGATATGATGATGTAGAAGAAAAGTGGGTTGTTTCTTCTCAAAATAAGTCATATACAAAAGAAGAAATAAAAAAACAAGTTGAATTTCAAGAAAAATATTTCAAATCAGAAATCATTATGTAAAAAGGAGGAGTATACGAGATGATTTTTTGTTATTCAGGGACAGGGAATAGTCGTTATATAGCTCAAAGAATTGCAGATGAATTGCAAGATAATATAATAGATTTAAATGAAAAAATAAAAACAAATAATTATTCGTCAATAGAAACAGGCAACAATGTTATTCTTGTTGTTCCAACTTATGCGTGGCGTATTCCAAAAATTGTTTCCAATTGGCTTTATAAAACAAAATTCATTGGCGCAAAACACATTTGGTTTGTTATGAATTGTGGTAGTGAAATAGGAAATGCAGCAAAATATAATTTTATTCTTGCGAATAATAAACATTTAACTTATATGGGAACAAAACAAATCCTTATGCCAGAAAACTATATTGCGATGTTTAATGCTCCACAACTAGAAGAGGCAAAAGAAATTGTCGAAAAAGCCAAAGGAGATATTAAAGAAACGATTAAATATATTAGAGAAGGAAAAGCATTTTCTAAACCACGTCATAATCTTTATGAGCGTTTTATGAGTGGTCCTATCAATCCTCTTTTTTATCACTTCTTTGTTAAAGCAGATGCTTTTAAAGTAAATAATACGTGTATTGGCTGCAATCAATGTGTTAAGAAATGTCCAATGAATAATATTCAACTTATTGATGGAAAACCTGTCTGGGGTAATGAATGTACCCATTGTATGGCTTGTATTTGCTATTGTCCTAAAGAAGCCATTGAATATGGAAAGAAAAGCGTTGGGAAACCACGTTATCATTTTGAACAATTGAAGATCAAATAATTTAAATGAGCTAAAGAGTATTCTTTAAGCTTTTTTTAATTTGCAAGTGTTATAAAAATACATGTAATGATATCTGTGCTAAAATATAAGTAGATTAAAATAAGTTATTGCAAAGGGGAAATCTAATGAAGAAACAGTTTGCTTTTTTTAGTACATTAGCACTTGTTGGTTGGTGTATTTATAGAGATAAAAAATATCCACTAGCTAAAGGATATAGATTATTTAATAAAGTGATTTTTAATGGAAACATGATAAATAATGGAACTTTAAAATTAGCTAATAAAATACTATCACATAAAAAATCACCAAAAGTGCCTCAAGAACTTATACGAGATCAAATCAAAATCAAAACACGAGATCAACAAGAAATAACTTTATCTATTTATAAAGAAAAAAATAAAAAAGAAAAGTCACCTTGTTTAACTTATTTTCATGGAGGAGGCTTCTTTTTAAAAGACGATCCCTATATTCATAAAATTGTGATGCAGTATGCACTTCAAGCAAAATGTATAGTTGTATTTGTTCATTATCGAACTTCTGATGAATATCCTTTCCCGATACCATTTTATGATTGTTGTGATTCACTAAAATATATATGGGAAAATGCTAAAGAATTAAACATTGATCAAAATAAAATTGCAATAGGGGGAGATAGCGCAGGTGGTGCGCTCGCTGCCACTTGTAGTCATTGGTGTAAAAAGCAACAAATACCCTTATGCTTTCAAATGTTGATTTATCCTGTGATAGATAAAAGAATGAATACCAAATCTACTTTTAAATATCAAGACGCTCCTTTATGGAATAGTAGTATGAGTAAAAAGATGTGGGATATTTATTTAAGAAATGGAATAAAAGAAAAAGAAGAATATGCAAGTCCAATACTTGCTCATGATTTTAGTGAATTGCCGATGGCTTATATAGAAGTGAGTGAATTTGATTCTTTATATGATGAAGGAAAAAATTATGCAAATATTCTAAAAGAAAATCATGTACCCGTAGAACTTTGTAAAATAAAAGGTGGGTTTCATGGTTTTGATGTTTTAGAAAATACATCTTTAACAAAAAAGGCAATGAATAAGCGTTGCCAAGTGTTATATGATAGATTTTATAAAAAAGGATTATAGTAATAGGGGGAAAATAATATGAATGTGACAGTAATAGTAGTAGAACTTTTAATTATGTTTTTAGTTTTTGCGTTTTTAGTCATTGGTTTACTTTTAATTAATCCAGTAACGTTTATTAGTGATTATCCACCAGAAATACAAGAGGTCTATTATAAAAGTCAAAATAAAGAAGCAGAAAAAGAAAAATTAACAACGATGATGATCGTTAAGAAAGTTGTTGCGCTTATTGTTTTTATGTTTTTATTTGCGTGGATGTTACATCTAGCAGGAGCAAAAACATTTATTCAAGGACTGTTATTAACTTATACTTATGCAATTGCATTATTTGCTTGGGATACTTTTTTCCTTGATTGGGTCTTATTCGCAAATATTAAAAGAATTAGGCTTCCAGGTACAGAACATATGGATAAAGAATATCATCAAAAATGGTTCCATGTAAAAGTCTGTATACCAATGATTCCTGTATTTGCTGTTGTGGGTGTTCTTAGTGCTTTAATTATGATTTGGATTTGGTAATTATTTATAAAAAATGGATGGGAAAAATAATGTCAAAACTTATTATACTTAGAGGAAATTCAGGAAGTGGAAAGACAACAATAGCTAAAGAACTACAAAAATCATTTGGTAAAAATACAATGCTTATTTCTCAAGATGTTATTCGAAGAGAAATGTTAAATGTAGATGATGGTGAAAATACAAAGGCGTTAATGCTTTTAAAAGAATTTTTGAAATATGGAAATGAACATAATGAAATTGTTATATTGGAAGGTATTTTACGTGCTAATTGGTATCAAACATTATTTGAACTAGCAATTGAATTATATAATCAAAATATCTATGCTTATTATTTTGATTTATCTTTTGAAGAGACACTCAAACGTCATCAAACAAGGGCGTGTCGAGATGAATTTGGTGAAAAAGAGATGAAAAGTTGGTGGCGAGAAAAAGACTTTTCTCCTATATTAAATGAAATAACGATAACAGGTGAAAAAGAGATGAAAAGTATTGTAAGTCAGATTTATGAAACTGTTTTTGAAAATTAGAAATGTGAGGTGGTAAAATGTTGTCTAGAAGTTTTAGAATATTTGCAACTAAAGAAGATTTAATTAGAATTTTTTTAGATTTTCAGCATAATATTAAAATTCATTATTTCAAATGTGGACGCATATATGACTTGATAGAAACTGCTGATATAACAAATGGTGCTTTTTTAGGTATTAGCACAAAGGGCAATCATACTAACGATCGATGGCTTGTGTGTCATAATGATGTGGTTCCTTTGAAAAGAAAAAACAATATGTGTCAAGATAATAGTATTTTTTTCTTAGACCAAGAATTAAATGAGTCTTCTGTTGTTATAAATATAGGTGGTATTTATGAAGATAAAGTGCTATTTCCAACGGAGATAAGTACAATATGGTATGAAAATATAGAATCTAAAGAACTTTATACTATGTTAAAAAAATCGTGTAAAAAATATGTTGCTTGTACTAAAAATGGTTATTTAATAGGGAAAGATGCTTATTTGTATAAAAATCAATATCGTTTTTGTACGATAGGTATTGATAGTCCTCAAATATACGATTTAAAATTTGAATAGTTTTTAGGTAAGATATTGTTATATTAAGTGATATATAAAATATGGTTTGATTAAAAAAAGTATGCGTAGTTGAAATGACTGTAAAGAATTATTTTATAGTAGGTAATATGATTGAAAAATGATGTAGAAGGGAATAGAAGAAAATGAATATGTTACGAGGTGATATAAAAAAGGTGATTTGTTTACTTTTTTCAAATTTAGATTTTTACTTTGAAAAAAATGGTTTTAAGAGAAGAAAAAATGGGCTGATTTATGTTCGCAAGATTGGAGAGACTGTTCAAAAAATTGAAATAGTATTTTTTTCAAATCCATCTTATTATCGAGGAGTAATAGCACATATCTATCCTCATATACAAATTTATTTTCCAAAAATAAATAATACGGCACAAGCATTCGCAAATCATTTAATTCCCCAAAATTGGATCAATGAATTTACCATTAGACAACCTATACAAGTATATTCAAAATCTAAAGATTTTCTTCTTAAAAACTCGCAACATTATGAGCCTTTAGAAAATGAAATTCTTTCATTTTTTGAAGAATATACAATGCCTTTACTTGATAATTTAACGCGTGATAAAGATTATTTAACAGTTTATGAAAGCAATGACAAACGAATTGTATGGGATGATTATCAACATTTATATGTTGCAAGTGCATACGTTAATGAATGTAAATTTAAAGAAGCATATCAAATCATTGAAAATAGATTTAATAAACCTGGTTTACAAGAAAAATATAAAGATGTGTTTTCTTTTTTTGAGCACATTGATAATATTTAAGTATTTGAAATAGAGGAGAAATATAATGAAATTTGAAATTATAGGAAATTTAAATAATCCTTTGATTATGATGTTAACTGGTTCATTTTGTCCAAGCAGTGGATTAAAATATTTATATGAAAAATTAAAAGATGATTATTGTTTGATTTTACCTGAATATAACGGTCACTATGAAAATAGTACATTTACAACAAGACAAAATGAAGCAAAAGAAGTTGTAGACTATATTCAAAAACAAAATGTACATACTATTAAAATGATTTATGGACAATCAATGGGTGCAGAAATTGCTATTGAATTATTTAAGCAATTAGAAAAAATAAACATTAGCGTTGAGTATTGTTTTTTAGATGGGGCACCATGTATTAAACTGCCTAATTTTTATAAAAAAATCATGTATTTTAAATTTAACCAAATACTTAAAATGATGAAGAAAAAAGATGTTGATCAAATCTTGAATATGAAATTGATTAAAAAGATAGCAAGAGGAAATACTGAAAATCTTAGACCAATGATTGAATCTATGGCACTTACTTCTCAGTTTCTAACAAAAGAAAGTATTAAAAATGAAACAGAGTGTTGTTATACATTTGATTTTCCTTTTTTTGATAAAGAAAGCCAAAATAAAATGTATTTCTTTTATGGAAAAGAAGAAAAAGCGTATAAAACTTGTTATAGGGGTGTAAAAAAAGCTTATCCTCAATCAAACTATATTTTTAAAGAAGGTTATGGACATTTAATGTATTCTATTAAAAAGACCGATGACTATATAGAAATATTAAAAGAAATTTGTGAAAAATGGAGATAAAAATTATGAAGAATAAAAAAAGAAAACAAACAGTTTTATTTTCAGCATTTGTTTTATTTGTTTTTATAACGATTCTTTTCTTTAATGGTGAAAAGTTTTTGAAGGAAGGTTGGTCATACATTCCTTCATCAGCAATTAAAATAGCCTTTATAATATGTTTTATTTGGCAAATTTTATTGATTGTGTTTTGTTATAGATTACAAAAGAAGCTAAAAGTTTCTTTAACAGGTTGGACAAAAAATGCAATGATATTTGTTATTGTTGTTATGACCACAGGAATTGTTTTAGGAATAGGTAAAAGTTTTATAATGTATAGTCTTGATTTTGATGAAAAGGTAGAACAATATGATCAACATATTGCTCTTTATGTAGATAATACTTTTGCTAGAACACGTTTTCGCTATCCACATTATCAATATGAAGAAAATGTCTTACTTAAAAGAAATTTAAATGAAAAAGAATTAAAAGATGTTATTCAAAAATATGGAGATCCAGATGATTATTATCAAGAATAAAATTGAAAGGAATAAAATATGAAAAAGTCTATTATTTTTGATTTAGATGGCACACTATGGGATTCAACGGGTTGTGTTTGTGCTATTTGGAATCGTGTATTAAATAAATATGAAGATATCTCTTTAACGATTACTCAAGAGATTGTTTCAAAGATGATGGGGAAAACCATGAATGAAATAGGAAAAACGTTATTTCCAAATCTAACAGAAGAAAGACGGCAACAGATCATAGCTGATTTTGGCAATGAAGAAGTCAATTATTTATCTCGAAAGGGTGCTGTTTTATATGAGGGTTTGGAAGAAACTCTTAAAATATTATCATTGGATTATAATCTTTATATTGTAAGCAATTGTCAAGATGGTTATGTAGAGGCTTTTTTACATGCACACCAATTAAAATCTTATTTTAAAGATTATGAAATGTCGGGAAGAACAGGATTAGATAAAGGACATAATATAAAATTGATTATGAAAAGAAATACTATTGATCAAGCTTTTTATGTAGGCGATACAGAAGGTGATGAAGAAGCATCAAGATTTGCTGGTATTCCTTTCATTTATGCAAGTTATGGTTTTGGACAAGCAAAATATCCTGATATGATAATAAATTCAATTGAAGAATTACCTAAAGTTTTATTAGAAATGAAATGATGGAGGCTACGTTTGTAGTCTTTTTTAAGTATGTTAAAATAAAGTTGTAAGAAATGAGGTGGCTTTTTAGATGAAAAGATATGTTGCTTTACTTAGGGGAATTAATATTAGTGGTAAAAATAAAGTAGTAATGGCTGAGTTAAAAAAAGGAATAGAAAGTTTGAAGTTTGAAAATGTTAAAACTTATTTAAATAGTGGAAATGTTATTTTTTCAAGTCAAGAAGAAAATATTGAAAAGATTACCAAACAAATAGAAGAAATGTTAAAGAAAAAATATGATTTTGAAATACCAGTTTTTGTTTTAGAACAAGAAAAGCTAAAAGATATTTTAGAACATGCACCAGCTTGGTGGGGAAGTGATGATAAAACAATTTATGATAATCTTATATTTATGATACCTCCAGTTACTTTTGAAAAAGTCTTTGAAGAAATTGGTGAAGCTAAAGTTGGATTAGAGATAATTCAAAATTATAAAGATGTTATTTTTTGGTCATTTAGTCGAAAAGATTATCAAAAAACAAATTGGTGGTCAAAAACGGCAAATACAAATGTTAGTAAAAAACTAACAATTAGAACAGCTAATACGATTAGAAAAATTGTAAAAATATAAAATAAAAGTTTTGAAAAATTATTAAATGATTAAAAAGGATGATAGAATGTCATAAATTTAATTTTTAGATAAAATAAAAAGTATTTTGGTGTTGCTAAAAGGAATAATTTTTGATATTATGCAGTTAAGTTATACGACTGACGGAAGTGGAATAAACCACAGGGAGTATAATCGTGTAAAAGAGTCGACCGTCTGGGCTAATAATAGTCTGGATGAGTGGGCTCTTTTTTTGGTTGATAGAGTAAAAAAACTAGTTTCACATATTGTCTTGTAATATAATGAAAGTGGTTAATAGAATCAATCAAAAAGAAAAAAAGAAAGGATGAACGACAATGTTAACTGATGTAGAAATTGCACAAAGTGCAAAGATGAAACCAATTGTTGAAGTTGCTCAAAAAGTTGGTTTAGATGAGGATGATTTAGAATTATATGGAAAATATAAAGCAAAGATTTCTCTTGAAGCCATTAAAAAGCTAGATCAAAACGAAGATGGAAAATTGATCTTAGTAACAGCAATTAATCCAACACCTGCAGGTGAAGGAAAAACGACAACAATGATTGGATTATCACAAGCACTTAACAAATTAGGAAAGAAATCTGTAGTTGCAATGCGTGAGCCATCACTTGGTCCATGTTTTGGAATCAAAGGTGGAGCTGCTGGTGGAGGATACGCACAAGTTGTTCCAATGGAAGATATCAATCTTCATTTTACAGGAGATATTCATGCCATCACTGCTGCAAACAACTTAATTGCAGCCATGCTTGATAATTCCATTCATCAAGGGAATCCACTTAATATTGATGTAAGACAAATCGTTTGGAAACGTGTGGTTGATTTAAATGATCGAGCATTACGTCATACAGTTTGTGGACTTGGTGGTAAAGTAAATGGAGTTCCTCGTGAAGATGGATTTGATATTACTGTTGCTAGTGAAGTTATGGCAATTCTTTGTTTAGCGACTTCTTTAGAAGATTTAAAACAAAGAGCTGCGAAAATGATTGTCGCTTATACTTATGATGGAAAACCAGTTACTGTTGATGATATCGAAGCAACAGGAGCGGTGACACTTTTATTAAAAGATGCGATTAAACCAAATCTAGTTCAAACTTTAGATCATACACCTGTCTTTGTTCATGGTGGTCCATTTGCAAATATTGCTCATGGATGTAACTCAGTTATGGCCACTCAACTTGCTATCAAGTTAGGTGATTATGCAATTACTGAAGCTGGATTTGGTGCTGATTTAGGAGCTGAAAAATTCTTAGATATTAAATGCCGTCAAGCAAATTTAAATCCTGAAGCAGTTGTTATTGTTGCAACTGTTCGTGCTTTAAAAATGCATGGTGGTGTTGCTAAAAAAGATTTAGGAAATGAAAATTTGGAAGCTTTAAAAGCTGGTTTAGGAAACTTAGAAAAACATATTGAAAATATTGCAAAATTTGATTTACCTTGTATCGTTGCTATTAATGCTTTTCCAACAGACACAGAAGCGGAACTTCAATTATTAAATGAATGTTGCAAGAAACTTGGTGTTGAAGTAGCTATTAGTAAAGTTTGGGAAAAAGGTGCTGATGGTGGAATCGAGCTTGCTGAAAAGTTATTAAATATTTTAGAAACAAAAGAAGCTCATTATCATCCACTTTATGATTTAGATTTATCAATTGAAGAAAAAATTGAAACAATTGTTAAAGAAATCTATGGTGGAGATGGTGTTGAATTTACAAAGAAAGCAAAAAATAAAATTAAAAAATATACAGAACAAGGATTAAGTCAATTACCAATTTGTGTTGCTAAGACACAATACTCATTATCTGATCAAGCTTCCTTACTTGGTCGCCCAACAGGATTTACGGTTAAAATCAATGATATTATTCCATCTGCTGGAGCAGGATTCTTGGTTGCTATTTCTGGTGATATTATGCGTATGCCAGGACTTCCAAAACGTCCAGCGGCTGTCAATATGGATATTGATGAAGATGGAAAAATTATAGGATTATTCTAAAAAAGGAGAGAAAGATGAAAGTTGCTATTATCATGGGTTCAACTTCTGATTTACCTAAAGTTGAACCAGCTATTTCGATTTTGAAAAATTATGGTGTTGAAGTGAATGTTCGTTGTTTATCTGCTCATAGAGCTCATTTAGGACTTTCAAGTTTTATTAAAGAAACAGAAACAGATGGAACAGAAGTTATTATTACAGCTGCAGGAATGGCAGCAGCACTTCCAGGTGTGGTGGCCAGTCAAACAGTTTTACCTGTTATTGGTGTTCCAATTGCAGGAAGTAATTTAGATGGAATGGATGCTTTATTATCCATTGTTCAAATGCCTTCGGGTATTCCAGTAGCGACTGTTGCTATTAACGGAAGTAAAAATGCAGCTTATTTAGCACTTCAAATTATGGCTATTAAACATAGTGAAATTAAAGAAGGGTTACTTAAAGAAAGAAAACAAATGGAAGCTGACGCAATGAAAGCTAACGATGAAGTCATAGAAAAATACAAATAGGGGGAAAAGAAAAATGGCAGAATTATTGTATGAAGGAAAAGCAAAACAAGTTTACAAAACTGAAAAGGAAGATGAATATTTAATTCATTATAAAGATGATGCAACAGCAGGAAATGGTGTTAAGCATGATAAGTTTGAAGGTAAAGGTGTTTTAAATAATACAATCTCTTGTATTATCTTTGATATGTTAGAAGAAGCTGGAATCAAAACACACATGATTAAAAAATTAAATGAAAGAGATATCTTAGTTAAAAAAGTAGATATCTTCCCATTAGAAGTTATTGTTAGAAATATTACAACTGGATCTTTCTGTAGAAGATTAGGAGCACCTGAAGGAATTGTTTTAGATGAACCAATCTTTGAAATGAGTTATAAAAATGATGAATATGGTGATCCATTGATCAATGATGATCACGCTGTTGCTTTAAAACTTGCAACAAGAGAAGAATTAGCATACATCAAAGAAACAACATTAAAAATCAATGAATTATTAAAAGAATTCTTCTTATCAATGAATTTAAAACTTGTTGATTTTAAAATTGAATTTGGTAAAACAGCTGATGGTACAATTTTATTAGCTGATGAAATTTCACCAGATTCATGTCGTTTATGGGATGTTGATACAAACCAAAAATATGATAAAGATGTATTTAGACAAGATATTGGTGATTTAATCGAAACTTATAAAGCAGTATTAGCAAGAATGCAAAAATAATAAAGGAGATTAAAAAATGGATTACAAAAAGGCTGGAGTAGATATTGAAGCAGGATACAAATCAGTTGAATTAATGAAAAAACACGTTAAGGAAACAATGCGTCCGGAGGTTTTAGGTGGTCTTGGTGGTTTTGCAGGAGCATTTGATTTAAGTGCAATCAAAGATATGGATGAACCT
>OLOD01000858.1_pt1 | contig 21785 bp, 11 predicted proteins | sample 1671921 | NCBI WGS metagenome assembly OLOD01 (sample SAMEA3136626, study PRJEB25190) | human gut metagenome | biome: human gut; feature: human-associated habitat; material: faeces | place: Austria | collected 2013
GTTGATGATTGCCTCCTGCTCCCGGTCTATGGCCTCGTATGCGGTTTGCAGTTCCGTCTGGGGGTCTATGGTTTCCCCGACGATCAGTATCTGGTCCGGTGAGGTAAACTTGTATTCCCCTGACTCGTCGAGTATGATTACATCGTTGGAAGAGTTGCTCGCATCCACGCCGCTGCCGTCCGGAAACATGGCAACGTCGCCCTTGATGATATAGACCGGCTTCATCGTGGCCGGGACGATAACGCCTCGTTCCTTGTGTGTCCGGTGGGCAACCTCGCCCTGCACCTTCTGACGCTTGTCTGCTGCTGCCTCGTTAGATGCGTCAAGTACTCCGTCAAGTGAGGCTTTGGCGTTGATGTAGTAAAGCACTGCGTCCTTCTGGTCCGGTGTGAGGTTTGGATCATTGACTATTCCCCACGGATTTTCTTTGATTTCGGCCATATACACCTCTGCCTCGTCGCCGAAAGCCTCCTCGCAAAGTTGGTGTGCCTCGGTCATGCGAAGCGATATCGCGTCGATCTCGGCCTGTGCCTCCGGGTCGCCCTGCTCAAACCGGCCATAAAGTAGTCGGCCTTCCTCATACACTCGGTCAGCCTCAGCCTCTTCAGGTGTCGGTTCTTTCGTCTCCGGTTCAGGGAAAAGCTCACGTGCATAACGCTTCACGGCCTCCCGCTCGGCCTCTGTGCGCTTGCCCGGCTCCTTGCGGATTGCCTTGTCAATATCAATGCCGGTTTCTTTTGATATGCGCTCTCTGATAGCCTCCGGCCTTACCTCGTCTCCTGCCGACGAGTTGCGCTCTATGGCTTCGTCTATCATGTCGGCCAGATGGTGCTGTTCTTCGGAGACATTCTTGTCACCGCGCTTTGCGGCTTCATAGATGTTATAGACGGTCTGCTGGTCGGCTCCCGGTGAAATCTCTTGAATAGCGGCCGACATGACGCGCTCCTGTGCCTCGGCGTTGCGGTATTGCTCGCCGATGTCGATTGTGTTGAGTTCTGACTGACGCTGTATGCGGTCTATTTCTCCCTGTGCCTCCTTCTCGCCTGAAAATTTGCGTGAGGTTACAATGCCTCCCTGATTGCTGAGTGAAGTTATGATGATAGAGCCGTCGTCGGTATCTTCGCGGCTCCAGCCGGTGACAGTTGACATTGGGAGTTTACGGCCAGTGAGAATGTAGTATGCCTTGGCTCTTGTGGCTTCGCTCACTCTCCTGTCCTCCATAAGACGCTCCATTGCATCATAACCGTCAAATTCGGAAGACTCGCGTATCTCTTCAGCTTCGACGGTGGGAAAGTCAATAGCACCATCCTCCGGCTTCTCGCCATACCCGGTGCGCTCTTCGTCTCTCTCAGTCTTGGCGAAGAGGTCTGAAAGCTCACCATAACCCTTGCTGCGGAGTTCCTCACGCTCCTCATTGCTCATAGCGATATCCGAAGGAGATTGATCCATACGCTCACGGAGACGCTCAGTAAAGCTTTTGTTGTTGCTTATGCGCTCTTCGCGTGTCAAAGGACGGTCGCCGGTGGGCTTGACCGGGCGAAGACCGGCTATCACCTTCGGCGCGGTCTTGACTGCATGGCTCAACTTGAAACCTGCCATCATCGCCATGTTGTCAGTCCACACGTCGAATGCGTCCTGTTCTCCGCTTATCCATTCAGGTATGGAGAATATCGTACCCTCGGCCACTGTGGATGCAAGTAGCTCCGTGCCGCGCATAGCAACCTTGCCGGTTGTTGAGGTGGTGGCCTTGACTGCCTTGTCTGCCACGTTGCCGATAAGTGGGGAGACAACGCCGGTAGCAGCTCCCATCAACGAACCATGAACACCGCTGTTGAGGATTGCGCCCAGAGAATAGCCTTCCACCTCGCCGGTTTCAGGATTGACGTAGCCTCCATACATGAATTGCCGTTCACCCTCCTTCATGGCCTCGAAGGTTGCCAGATTCGCGCTCCCGGCGGCCATGCCTGTTAGTATGCGTCCGGTGAGAGAAGAAGAAAATAGCCTTTCTCCTACTTGTGCCGACATTCCGGCTACCCTTCTCGCAAGGAAGCGGCCTCCTAAGCTCACCGCGCCCTTACCTGCAAGAGAACCCATGCCGCCTGAAATCCATGTCGTGGGGTCGATGGCCATGCCGAAGACGGTACCACCTATACTTGCACCCTTGTGATCCTTGCCGTATTCTTCCATTGCCTGTTGGTAGGCGGCAAGGTCTCCCGGTGTCCCTGCGCTCATTCGCGCCAGTCCTTTGGTAATGGAGTTGACAAGGTTCGCGTCTGCCACCTTACGACCGAAAAATCCGAGTGTGCTTTTGGGCGTGTTCTGCTCAACGGCATAGTTGTATATCTCCATGTCGCTTAGCTGACGCGCCCATTCGGAGGCGGCTGTACGCAGTTCTGTCTCCGTGGTTTCGGGATTGGTGCGTCGTAACTGATTGTAGCAATTCTCGGTCAACTGATCTCCTACACGAGACCACGCCTTATCCATCATCGTTTGCAGGTCAAATCTCGTCATGTGCGATACAAGGTCGTCATGACGGTTCGCCGCTGTTGTGACTATGCGCATTTCCCTGCCTCCACCCATAGCCGCATAATCTCCCCAATGCTTTGACGCATTCCTGTCTTTGTCGGCCTTGTGCTGTGCCTCTGCCTCTTTCCATAGTGATTCCGTGATTCCCTCCCTCCTAAGCGGTGAGGTTATGGAAGAGATCATGTCGAGTTGTGCCTGTTGCTGCACGTCCTCTTGATTGGCAGGGTCGAGGCCGTTTGCTTTCATACGACCTACAAACTGGTTCATAAGACGGACACGACGTGCGCCGTATTCCGCCTTATCTGCCTCTGAGAAGTCGGTTGTAAGGCTTCCATCAGGCAGGAGCCACTGAGTTTTACGCTGTCCGTCCACCTCGACGACACCGTAAGGCACCGGACCCTGTTCCGAAAGAAGAGGCTTAGCCTGTCCGTCTGTTCCTGTCTCTCCGTTACCTGAAGGAGAAGGAGACACGTCGGGGGTCAGCCCCATTACCTGAGTGGGTGTACCGGCGAGTTGCGCCTGAAACTTGGCGGCCTTTAGCTTTCTTCGTCCTTCAGGGGTGTAACGCTCTATCATGCGTCGCCCTTGCTCCACTCGTGCCCTTGACCTCGCATTGAAATCCGACATCATGGAGTTGAGGTTGTATGACATCCCGATCTTCTCCTGCTCCGTCGGTTGCCATGTCGGCTGTGCCGTCTGCTGAGGAGTTGCCGTCTCTGTGGCCGGGGTCTGTGGCTGTGGCGCTGACTGAGGCTGCACAGTCTTTTCCTGCTTAGGTTGTGGGGCATGAGCGGACACAGGAGCATACAGGGCGTTGAAATCGTCCTTGCTTCCCATATCCAATCCCATACCGACGGCCTTGTCATAATACCAATCCCTGTCAGCTTGATTAGCGAGTGAAGAGGTAAATTCCTGTTGGCTGCCAATGTCGTAACCTTTAGCTCTTAGTTTATCGTACAGCCATTTAATATCTTCGGTGTTGTTAGCCATGATTATTTTCTTCTGCTGGGTGGTACATTATCATCGTTGCCTCGTCTGCTTGGGGGCGTGTTGTCTTTTGGCTTAGGTCTTGCCGGTCGGCCTCCCTTTGTGGTCTTTGTGACTGTCTGGTCAGTGTGGCCATTGGTTTCATCGTCGCGGTCGGTTGTTGTCGATGATGTTATGTCCTCTTCCTGCCACGTGCCATGCTGCTTGGCAAAGCGGTCGGCGGCCTCCTTAGTCCGGAATTTGTGTTCTCGTCCATTCTCATCCCACGCACTGAATTCATTTGAGTTGCTCCGGTTATGTGCGGCTGCTGAGGCATAGGAAGCGGAAGCGGAGGCTCGTTGCGCTCCGGCTCGTGCCTGTTCCGTCTGCAACTTGGCCTCCTGCATCTGCGGTGCATACTGAGCCTCGGCTTCGGCTGCAATCGCCTGTTGCTCGGCTCTGTCGGCCTTCCCTTTCTGTTCTCGCTGTTTGTCGGGCTGTAAGAGTGCTTGCCAACTGTGCGCCTCTGCATCGCGCTCGGCCTTCTCACGAGCAAGTTTCTGTGCCTCCTGCTGCGCTCTCATGTCGCGTATGGTCTTGGCCTTAGCGTTCTGTGCGTCGCCCAGACGTAGCATGAGATTGTTGTATCGGTCTGCATCGGCCTGCCTCTCGGCCTTAAGAGCCTCTATGCGCTCATTGACCTTGCTTAGATGTGAGGTTTGGGGATTGTAGGCGTTAGGGGCATACTTAGTGGTAAAGAATATGTTTGAGAGTGCTGACAGTCCATCGACGGTTGCGGCGATAATCTTTTTAGACTTCTCCTGCCTCTCTCGCTTTTTCTTCTGCTCCGGGGTTTCCTGATTCACTGCGGCTGCTGCCGCTTTGAGTGCTGCAATCTGTTCATCATAGCCCATGACGGCCTCCTGCTCCGACATCGGGGCAGGTGTGGGTTCTTCCTGTGGCGTTGCAGGTGCTTCCGGGTTCTGGTCGTTGATCTCGTCGGTTGTCATAAGCTGATAAGGTTAGAATGCACCAGCGATATTCCCGGCGGCTGAGGCTACTCCCTGCACTGCCTGAGAAACGGCCTGTGCCTTGTTTATCTCTAAGTTATTCAGAGCCTCTTCAATCTGTGCGTCGCGCTGTTGGTACTGCTGCTCGATAGCGTCCTTCCTGCGCTCGGCATTGACGGCGATATTAGATGTTGCCTCGGCCTGTGCCTGAGCATTGGCCGCTTTGGTGGCCGCAACACTCTCTTCTGTTCCTCCCATCACGGCGGCTGTTCCTGCTGCTGCACGGTTGCGAGACTTGATAGCCTCTTCGGTCTTGGTGAGTATCGCCTGTGCGTCGGCTCGCTGTGTCGCGTCCTCGTTATACCTCTGGTCGTACCAATCCTGATTTCTTCGCTTCTGCTCATTCAGATTGTTCTTTACCTTCTTCATGGCCTTCGACGCGCTTATGCCGCCAAATATGCTACCGGCGATACCGGCGGCACCTCCTATTATGCCTCCTATGAGTCCCATATTAATGCGATTATTTTAGATATTGCAATACTTAAAATTCACGCGCTAAATTAATGCACTATCTTTGTATCTCAGTTTTAACCGTTGCGTCACGCGCACAAAATATATTTACAGGCTTATGGCAAGAGGATATAAGACAGGTGGGCGGCAGAAAGGCACACCGAACAAAAACAACCCGACAAAAGGAATACTTATCAATCACTCGTCCGACTACTTCACTCCGCGCGAACAGGTTGACATAGACGGCAAGCCTCGCACGATTCAGCGTATCAAGTGGGTGAATGGTGTTGACGGTATGCCACGGCGTAGTGTCGTGGATATAGATGTGGTAGATGCGGACGGAAAGCCATTAGTCATGTCAGACTTTGAGTTCGATATGATGTATCTCTCTGCGGCTGATCGTGTCTCCGCTGAGTTAAAGATATTAGAGTTTCACACTCCGCGCATGAAGTCTCAGGACATAAACATGGAGGTCAATATGGGTCCACGCACAATAGAAGACACATTGAAGGCTCTCTGCGGAGGTGGAGAAGAAGACGAGGACGAATAAAGGGGCTTGTCTATTTTATCTACTTTAGAAGCGTACAACCTGATATTTCGTACATAAATCTGTAAGGTGTGGCCGTCCGTGATGGATAGTCACACCTGATTTTACAAACCGACACATACACCTCGGTTTCTCAATTCACCGTCATTTTATAAACCGAAACGAAACCAAAATAAAACCAAACGTAAACCAAAACACAACCTAATATAAACCGACACATACACCTCGGTTTTAGAATTACACATTAATTAGAAAACCAAAACGAAAGCTTCGCGCGTGCGCGTGATGGAAATTCTCACGCACGCGCGCGGTAGGAAATTCTATATGGATTAGGATTAGGATAAGGATTAGGAAGAAAATATCTATTCAAAGATATTTTCTATGGATGTAGATAAAGATTATCGCGCTCCGCGCTCCGACATCGGCGGCAATAAAAACTTCGGGAAAGGAAATTTTTATGTTGATTTGGGAAATTTTTAATGGAGATCAGGAAAGAAACAGGAAAATAATAACCGGCTCAGAGAAATTTCTAAGCCGGTTCTGGAAATTCTTAGATGAAAAATGGGAATTAAAAACCTTTGCCCTTCGTGCGTTCATACACAACCTCAATATCTGCGTCAACGTCCTTGATGCGGAAATAGACTGAACACCCCGGTGGAATAGTGTCAGGAAATTTTGTTGCCAGTCTCGCCATGACCTCATCGACATTTGAAAATCCTATATCGGTTACCTCGGCCAGAAGCTCACCACGGAAATAGGCACGAGCATAAACAAGTTTCTTCGGCGACAACCTGAACTGTCTGTCCTCGTTCTTGGGGTGGTTGAGGTCTTGCGCCGCTCCCTGTTTGCTTGGAGCGTTGGAGAAGAAGATAAACTCAACAACCTTTGCGTTGAGTTCCCATGCCGGTGAGAAGTCCGGCTTGATATATCCTCGCGTGATGTTATGGCCTCCGCTGTGGTTCATCGCGAAGCCAACCTCCGATATTGACGCGCCGCAGTCATTCTGGGCAATTGTTCCCCATGTATGACGGAAGGTGTACACGCAGTATCGTCTGTCTTCCGGAATTTCCAGAGCTTTGCATACGTCCTTTATTCCGGCATTGGCGTTGGCTCCAAAGCTGTCACTGTCGGCATAACGTTTATGCCAGTTGAAGAGATAGGGGTCTTTGTCGTCTGCCCTGTACTTCTCGAACAGCGGTAGAAGGATAGGCTCGACTCTCATCTCGATATAGGCCTCATCCGCTCTGCTCTTCTTGGTCTTGGCTCGCTTGTAGGATATGATGCCGTGTCGGTAATCGGTTTTCTTCAGGTTGAAGAGATCAACCGTGTTGATACCGGCGAGACACAACACCAACATGGCAACGTCTCTGCCGAGTTCACCCTTCGGACGCGACGACAAAGATTCGGGAAGAGCCACGCTAAAGAACTTTCGGCATTCCTCTGCGCTTATAGCCCTTTTCTCTGCCCGGTCTGCCTGTGGTATTCTGACCTTCGCCCACGGATTGGTCTTGATTCTGACAATGTCGTTGTCGTAATCGTTGTGCTCCTTCACAGCCTCGCGGAAAACCTGACGCATGCACACCGGGTACATTTCCTTTGCCCTTGCCGTCATCTCAAGTTCCTTGATCCAGAGATTGACCCATGTGGAGGTGAGCTGTCCAAACATGACTCTTGTCGTACCTGCGTACCGTTCCAGATGCTGGAGTGCCAACTCATAGTTACGAGCATTCCTGACCTGTCCCCGGTCTCTCATGCGGTCAATGTGGAGTCGTGCATAATCCGAAAAACATAAGTCCTCGTCCTCCATGGCGAGGAAGTCAACAACCTGCTTTACCGTCCACTTCCCGATCTCCTTCCGGTTTAGACGTTGGGTAAACTCCAATATGCGCCGTGCGCAATACTCATTCACAAAGGGGTCTCGGATATTGCCGTCCTTATCGAGATCGGATTTATGAATGACTTTATCCGTCAGGATATATCCGGGCTTCATGTTATGCACGCACCGGATATAGACAGGGCAATAACCGTCCTTTCTTGTCTTTCTTATAACTGCTTTGAATGTAGCCATATATGATTTATGTTAGCACACCGGAAACGGTGTAAGTTTTGGTGTAAGTTTGGTGTAAGTGAGCGCATCTGGAAGAGTACCAAAAAGTGTAAGTTTTACCTCCACATTCTGCACGATTATCGTGCAAACCTTGAAAGCGTCTTAAAAATACGATAGGCGATAACCCACGTTTTTACAGTGAGTTATCGCCTATCTTAGCGATTGTCAGTATCTTAACCTTAGTCTTCGATAGCTGCCTGCGCCGCTGCTACGCGGGCGATGGGCACGCGGTAGGGCGAACATGATACATAGTTCATGCCGAGGCGTGCGCAGAACTTGACAGATGAGGGTTCGCCACCATGCTCACCGCAGATGCCGACCTTGAGCTCGGGCTTGGTCGCACGGCCTTTTTCAACACCCATCTTGACGAGCTGGCCAACACCTTCCTGATCGAGCACTTCGAACGGATCGGTCTTGATGATGCCGTGTTCCTTGTAGAACTTGAGGAACTTGGGAGCGTCGTCGCGTGAGAATCCGAAGGTCATCTGAGTAAGGTCGTTTGTTCCGAACGAGAAGAAGTCGGCAACCTCTGCAATCTGATTTGCAACGAGGGCTGCACGAGGAACTTCAATCATAGTTCCTACCTTGTAAGGAACGCTGCATCCTGCTTCCTCAAATACCTTGGCAGCGGTAATGTTGATTACGTCGGCCTGATTCTGGATTTCCTTAAGTGATCCAACGAGAGGAATCATGATTTCAGGATGAACGTCGATACCACGAGCTTTCACTGCAAGAGCCGCTTCAATAATCGCACGGGTCTGCATTTCGGTGATTTCCGGATATGTGATACCGAGACGGCAACCACGGTGACCGAGCATTGGATTGAATTCTTCGAGCGAGTCAACCTTTGCCTTTACTTCTTCAAGGGTGATGCCCATTTCTTCGGCCATTACCTTCTGTGTCGCGGTCTGATGGGGTACGAATTCGTGCAGAGGGGGATCAAGGAGACGGATAGTCACACCGTAGCCATCCATAGCCTCGAAGATGCCTTCGAAGTCACCGCGCTGCATGGGGAGGAGTTTGGCGAGGGCGTGACGACGACCTTCTTCGTCAGCGGCAAGAATCATTTCGCGTACAGCCTTGATTCGGTCGCCTTCGAAGAACATGTGTTCTGTACGGCAAAGGCCGATACCCTGAGCTCCGAAGTGGCGTGCCTGCTTTGCATCGCGGGGTGAGTCGGCATTTGTACGGACGAGAGTCTTGGTGTATTTGGATGCAAGATTCATGATTGCACCGAAGTCTCCACCAAGTTCGGGTTCGGTTGTGGGAACCTGACCGTCGTAAACTTCGCCTGTCGAACCGTTAAGTGAAATCCAGTCACCTTCCTTGTAGACTTTTCCACCCATTTCAACGGTCTTTTCCTTGTAGTCGACACGGATTTCACCTGCGCCTGACACACAGCATTTACCCATGCCACGAGCAACGACGGCTGCGTGAGAGGTCATACCGCCACGCATGGTAAGGATACCCTGAGCAACGGCCATACCGCGGAGGTCCTCAGGTGAGGTCTCGATGCGGACAAGGACAACTTTACGCTTCTTTTCACTCCAAGCCTCAGCTTCATCAGCAGAAAATACAATCTGGCCGGCAGCAGCACCGGGAGATGCGGGAAGACCCTTGGCTACGACTTTCGCGCGCTTGAGGGCAGCCTTGTCAAACACGGGGTGGAGAAGTTCGTCGAGCTTCTGCGGCTCCATGCGCATAAGAGTGGTCTTTTCATCAATTTCACCGGCGCGGAGAAGATCCATAGCTATTTTCACCATAGCAGCACCTGTGCGCTTGCCGTTACGGGTCTGGAGCATCCAGAGTTTGCCGTCCTGAATGGTGAATTCCATGTCCTGCATGTCCTTATAGTAATCTTCGAGACGTGCTGCGATAGCGAAAAGTTCGTTTGCGCAGAGAGGCATGGATTCTTCGAGCGAAGGATATTTTGCGGCGCGTTCTTCTTCAGAGATACCCTGGAGGGCAGCCCAACGACGCGAACCTTCGATAGTAATCTGCTGAGGTGTACGGATACCGGCAACCACATCCTCACCCTGAGCGTTGATGAGATATTCACCGTTGAAGATGTTTTCGCCAGTCGCTGCGTCACGGCTGAAAGCGACACCGGTAGCTGAATTTTCACCCATGTTACCGTAAACCATAGCCTGAACGTTAACTGCAGTACCCCATTCTTCGGGAATCTGGTTCATGCGGCGGTAGATGATAGCACGTTCGTTCATCCAGCTGTCAAACACAGCGCAGATGCCACCCCAAAGCTGTTCCCAAGCGTCGTTGGGGAAGTCTTTACCGGTGTATTCCTTTACAGCAGCCTTGAAAAGCTTGACGAGGTTCTGAAGGTCTTCTACAGAAAGTTCTGTGTCAAGTTTGACACCTTTTTCTTCCTTGACCTTATCCATGATTTCCTCGAACGGATCGATGTCAGTCTTGCTCTTGGGCTTCATGCCGAGCACGACATCACCATACATCTGTACAAAACGACGGTAGCTGTCCCATGCGAAACGGGGATTGCCGCTCTTCGTTGCGAGCGACTCAACTGTAGCGTCGTTCATACCGAGGTTGAGGACAGTGTCCATCATACCGGGCATTGATGCACGTGCACCCGAGCGTACAGATACGAGAAGGGGATTTTCGGGATCGTTGAATTTCTTGCCTGTAAGTTCTTCAACATGGGCAATTGCATCCTGCACTTCTTTCTTGAGGTCTTCGACTACTTTGTCACGACCATACTGAGTGTACTCGGTGCAGACCTCTGTAGTGATTGTGAAACCGGGAGGCACAGGCATGCCGAGAAGGTTCATTTCAGCGAGGTTAGCGCCCTTGCCACCGAGGAGATTACGCATTGAGGCATTGCCTTCTGCTTTGCCATCTCCGAAAGTATAAACTCTTTTCATTCTGTAATTAGATATTGATAATTTGAATTACGTTTTAAGATTAAATCATAGTTCCTGTCAAGGAGGTTTGTTAGAGGATGAGAGTCTGCCGCCCTATTCGTGCAAAAAGCGCGCACTGATGGGGGTCATGGTTAAGGCTGCAACTTTATGCAAAGATATAAAATTTTTTATCCAATGCCAACCTTTTTGTCCTTCTTTTAGCAAAATTATGCTTGTTTTGCGCTGGAAAAGTCGACCTACAGTCAGTTTAATCATATTTTATGACTTTTGACGGAGGTATGGTCGTTATTATGGCCGACGGAAGTATCAGTACGAGGGCCGCAACGACAATGACCGACAAGTTGAGTATAATCAATGCCGGAACAGACAACAGCATAGGCACATGGTCAAGATAATAAGCCTCCGGATTCAGAGGTATCACGCCGGTTGCATCCTGAACAAGAATCACGCATACGCCAATAAGATTGCCGATCACAAGCCCCGCGACAAGAATACGCATGGTCAGATAGACAAACGACCGACGTATAAGCGAATCTGGCGCTCCTAAAGCCTTCAATATGCCTATCATGTTTACACGCCGCAATATTAATATGTAGAGAGACGACACAAGCGTCAGACACGTCAGCAGTGACATCAGTGTCAATATCACTATCACATTAGTGTCAAGCAAAGCAAGCCAGTTGAAATATAACGCAGCCGAAGTATGGACATCTGTCACCGTATAGAACGTAGGCGTACGTCCTGTATAGAGCTTCTCAAGCAGACCGGCGGAAAGTTGCTCGGCACACTCGGCTATCTCCTTGTCGCTTCCAAGCCCGTGGATTTCGATTTGTGTCCCAAGGTTCTCCCCTACACCTGCAAGTGCAGATAGCATAGGCAGCGTGGAGAAAATATAATTGTCGTCATACTCGCTGAAATGCGTGTCATATATAGCCGCGACTTTCAGTCTTCGCGTCCTGTAGCTGTCGCCACCGAGAAAAAAAGCGTCTATTTTCTCGCCAAGTTTAACGGATAGATCCCGCGCGAGATTCCGTGATATGATAACATGGTAGAGCGTCGAATCAGCCTTGAAATCCGGGATTTCCCCTTCGATGAGATTCTGCCGGATGAATTCCCAGTCATAATCACGACCGATGCCCTTGACTATCGCCCCGGTGAAGTCAGCCGGAGTCTTCAATATCACAGGCTGCCGTATGGCAAGCACCGTCGTCGCTTTTTCAGGCAACATTTCAAGCACGGGCCTGACATCGTTGATGTCGACAAGCGGCACTTTGCTGTCATCAGGACTGTAGACCGAAATCGACAATTGAGCGTCGAACCCCATTATTTTCTGACGGATCTCTTCTTTGAAACCCATCATGACAGCAATGGATATAAGCATCACCACCACCGAGAGTGCTATACCCGTGATGGCAATTACTATGCCCGACTGCATTTTTCCGGCCGGAGAACGCAGCGAGAGACGATTGGCTATGAATATGGCAAGTGACATGACGAGGGACAAAGTTAGAAAAATTTATCGACTTTTCCTCAATTTTTCAAACTCCTATGAGCACCCCGGAACTATTATGCCGTCAGAACAACTGTTTAAAACAACAATGCTATCCTATAGACAATAAATGCCACCACCCATGCCAGAAGCGTGTTGTAGACAACTGAAAACAGTCCGTAGCGCGGATTGCCTGTCTCCTTGATTATGGCTGTGACAGTCGCTATGCACGGACAATATAACAGCACGAACACCATAAAGCTCAATGCGGCGGCCGCAGTGAAATCCGGACGCCCGGTGACCTCATTCGGAGTGGTCAGACGGGTCGAAAGTGTCTGGTCGCTCGCTTCTTCATCGCCGGTATAGAGCACTCCGAGAGTCGACACCACGATTTCTTTTGCGGGGACACCGGCAAGAGCGGCCACAGAAGCACGCCAATGGAAACCTATCGGCTCAAGTATAGGATTGATAGCCTTGCCTGCCATTTCAAGATAGCTGTCACGCGACGGGTCAATCGCAGAGTCGTCAGCCACAGTCTCGGCTGACACCTCCTGCGCAGATTCGCCATCGTGTAGAGGAAAATAGTTGAGCGCCCAGACAACAATACTTGCCACAAGGATGATGCCTCCCATTTTTTTGAGATATTGCTCTCCTTTACCCCACATATGGCGTAATGTCGCCTTCAGTGTCGGCACGCGGTAGGGCGGAAGCTCCATGACAAACGGTGTCACATCCTCTCCGAAGTAAAAACGCCGAAGCAGACGTGCGGTCACACCGGCCATGAGTATCCCGAGCAGATATATGCACATAAACACGAGCGTCGCATGATTCGGAAAGAATGTCCCGATAAGCAACACATAGATAGGCAGTCGGGCCGAACAGCTGATAAACGGATTAATCAGTATGGTTATAATTCTGCTTGAACGGCTCTCAATCGAGCGCGATGCCATTATGGACGGCACCGTACATCCGAATCCCATAACCAATGGTATGAAAGATTTGCCATGAAGTCCGAGCCGGTGCATCACCTTATCCATAATGAAGGCGGCACGTGCCATGTAACCGGAATCCTCCATAAAGGAAATACAAAGATACAGAATCAGGATGTTGGGCAGGAACACAATCACTCCACCGACACCACCGATGATTCCGTCGGCTATCAGGTCTTTCACCGCTCCGTCCGGCAGATATTCGCGGGTAAGGTCTCCGAGCCATCCCACAATACCCTCAATCCATTCCATAGGATAGGAACCAAGCTCAAATGTGGCCCAGAAAATGAAAAACATTATTCCGAGAAATATCGGGAAACCAAACAATCGGTTGGTGACTATTGTGTCGATGATGCGGGTTGAGTTTATCTCTTCTTTCTTCGTTGTCTCCATAGTCTCGGCAAGCGCACCTGCGATGAAACCATACTTGGCGTTTGCAATCGACATATTGATGTCGTCGGCAGCCGTCGGCAGCCCTGCCAGCAATGAGTCCCGCAAATCGATAATCTCTTTTCCGGACGGGAGAGCCTTGATGGCTTTTTCAACCTCTGCATCCTTTTCAAGCAACTTTATGGCAAGGTAACGGGGCGAAAAATGCAGTCCGACATGCGGGTTCGCCTTGATAGTATCTTTTAGCACAGTCACAGCGTGTTCTATGTCCGTACCGAGATTGACATGTATATGGCGGACAGCGGGATCAGTGCCCTCATACACGCGGATCACCGTATCAAGCAGATCATTGATGCCACGTCCCGTACGCGCAGCAGTCGGAACAATCGGCACTCCGATCATTTCTCCGAGCATCTTGCAGTCGAGTTTCACGCCGGCACGTTCGAGTTCGTCGACCATGTTAAGGGCTATGACCATGCTCCGGTCCATGTCGATCAGCTCGGTTGTCAGATAGAGGTTACGCTCAAGATTTGAGCCGTCGACCACATTAATTATTACATCCGGAGTCTCGTCGCGAAGATATTGACGCACATACAGCTCTTCGGGGGAATAGGATGCAAGGGAATAAGTGCCGGGGAGATCGACGATATTGATACGGTAATTTTTATATCTCACACTTCCGGCCTTGGCATCTACAGTGACACCGCTATAGTTCCCGACATGTTCGCGTGCGCCGGAAACGATATTAAACAGCGAGGTCTTTCCACAGTTAGGATTGCCTATAAGAGCGACATTGATGGTACGCATCGCACTGCTGTGACCGTCATGTTCATGAGCGACAGTATGGCGAACTTCTCCATGTTCTTCCAAAACAGGCGATTCATCAGTGTGACTGGACAGAGACGAATGTGTCGAGTCAGCCTCATCGGTCGACACTTCAACCAATTCTGCTTCCGAACGACGAAGCGACACTTCGTAGTCCATGATTTCATATTTCACCGGGTCGCGAAGAGGCGCGTCAAGCAAAACCCTGACCTTGCGACCTGTCACAAATCCCATTTCCAACATTCGTTTCCTGAAGGCTCCGTGGCCCAATATTTTGACAACCGTGGCTTCCTGACCCGGTTTTAAATCTGAAAGTCTTGTGAGCATAATATACTGATATGCGTAATTCGGCTACAAACTTACATATTATTTATATTATAAGAAATACCTAAAAATAATGATTTTTTGTGGCAGAAGTCTGCATGGCTGGAATTTCTGCATCAACGGTGCAATAAACATTGAAAATTCAAGTTATAAGAATGAACGATTATACCTATTCAACTCAATTTTGTCCATGATTTCACTAAGACATATAGTAGCGGCGTCAGGCATCGCGATTTTCGGGTCGTTTGCCGCCTACTCCCAGAAAAATGAATTTAATCCGGTGCAGACCGGTGTCAATTCGCTCGGCATCGCTCCCGACGCACGCGGAGCATCAATGGGCGATCTCGGTGCTGCTACCGACCCCGATGCAAACAGCCAGTACTGGAATCCGTCGAAATATGCCTTCGCCTATTCACGCGGTGCGGTTTCGCTCAGCTATACACCTTGGCTTCGAAAACTTGTCAACGACATTTTTCTCGCCAACGTTGCAGGATATTGGAAAATCGGGGCAGAAGACAATCAGGCTGTGTCAGCTTCGCTTCGCTATTTCTCACTCGGCGAGGTGACAGATGAAAACGGCGGAATGGGCATACAATCCATAAATCCCTATGAAATGAGTTTCGATATAGGCTATTCTCGCAAGCTGTCCGATAAATTTTCAATGGGCATAGTCTTCCGTTACATATACTCCGACCTGAGTTTCAGCGAGAGCTATGCCGACGATTCCTCGACAGGCGCATCTGCATTTTCAGCTGACATTTCAGGATACTACACCACTTATCCCATCATCGGACGCAATGAGTGCCAGTGGTCATGGGGCTTTGATATTTCAAACATCGGTTCTAAAGTCAACTATAACCACGGTGACAATCCGGCATTCCTACCCACTAATTTTCGTCTCGGAACATCGTTCACATTCCCTCTCGCCGACTACCATAACCTTTCGCTCAACCTTGACCTTAACAAACTCCTTGTCCCTACCAAACCACGCAGAGAAGACTATGCGGATGACACGGACGGAGAGATCGATTTTGTAAAAGCCGAAGAAGACTGGCAGAATATGTCGCCGATAACAGGAATTTTCAAATCATTTTCCGATGCACCCGGAGGCATGAAGGAAGAGCTGCGCGAAATCTCATGGTCACTCGGTGCGGAATACAACTATAATGACCAGTTCTTCCTCCGTGGCGGCTATTTCTATCAGAATCCGACAAAAGGAAACCTACAGTATTTCGCACTCGGAGCGGGGTTCGCCCTTAACGTCCTGCGTCTTGATGCAAGCTATATGGTAGCCACTGCACAAAACTCGCCTCTCGACCAGACTCTTCGTTTCACACTGACATTCGACATGGACGGACTGAAAGAGATTTTCGGCAAACGATAATTCATTTCCAATACATTCTCAACTTAAGAAATATGATACGAACCGGACTGGGATACGATGTCCATCGCCTCGTCGAAGACCGCCGACTGATACTCTGCGGAGTCGATATTCCTTATGACAAAGGGCTTCTCGGACACAGCGATGCCGATGTAGCTCTTCATGCACTTTCCGATGCTCTGCTTGGCGCGGCAGCCATGCGCGACATCGGTTACCACTTTCCAGATACAGCGGCTGAATACAAAGGCGCAGACTCGCGTGTGCTCCTCCGCCGGGTTGTCGAACTCGTCAAAGAGCAAGGCTTCTCTATAAACAATGTCGATATAACCATAATTGCCCAACGTCCGAAACTTCTTGATTTTATCCCGGTGATGATCCGGAACGTAGCCGACGATCTCGCCATTCCTGCCGACTGTGTATCAGTCAAGGCCACCACCACCGAGCGCCTTGGATTCGAAGGCCGTGGCGAAGGTATCTCTGCAATGGCTGTGGCCACGCTTTCCGACACCCGACCTTAGAGAAATACATCAAGTCTCAATTGCTACGGAGAAATACAACCGTCAGCAATCAGAATAAATCAGAAACCTCGTCAGGCATAAGAGTTACATGCCCGGCGAGGTTTCATCGTTTTTATATGCAAATTGTGGTTATTCGTTTTTCTTATCGCTCATCAGAAAATCATGAATTCCCTGCGCAGCCTTACGGCCGGAAGCTATACATCTTACAACGAGTGATGCTCCGGTCGACACGTCACCGGCGGCAAACACTTTAGGATTGCTCGACTGTCCTTTTTCATTGACCTTGACATTTCCTCGCGAATCTTTTTCAAGTCCGAGAACATCAATCACACCCTCCGGGACAGGATTGGTGAATCCCATTGCAAGGAGAACGAGATCGGCCTTGATTGTTTCAGTCTTTCCTGTATGCACAAGATCCATCCGGCCGGTTTCCGGATCCTTCTTCCACTCTACCGTTTCGACTTCCACTTCCCTGACTCGTCCGTCGGCATCAGGAATGAAACGGCGTGTGTCAAGAAGCCACCGACGGTCACAGCCCTCAAGATGACTGCTCGAAGTCTTGAGTACTACCGGCCAGTAGGGCCACGGAGTATCGGGGTTCTCCCCTACCGGCGGCTTTGGCATAATCTCAATCTGGGTTACAGACAGAGCGCCCTGACGGTGAGCAGTACCGACACAGTCACTGCCGGTATCTCCGCCTCCGATCACAAGCACATTCTTTTTCCTGGCCGAAATACGCTGTTCGCGGCTCACTTCCGCTCCGGCATTCACACGGTTCTGCTGCTGGAGCAGTTCGAGAGCGAAATGCACACCTTTTAGATTGCGCCCTTCAACCTTAAGATCGCGAGGCACTTCCGCACCCATAGCCAGACACACCGCATCGAAGTCTTTAAGCAGCTCATCAATACTTATATCAGTCCCGACACGGATGTCGCACTTAAACTCTATGCCTTCTTCTTTCAGCAAATCAAGACGACGGTCAACCACACTCTTATTGAGCTTGAAGTCCGGAATGCCGAAACGCAACAATCCACCGGGAGCTTCATTTTTCTCGAACACGATCACATTATGACCACGACGGTTAAGCTGATTGGCACATGCGAGGCCGGCAGGGCCAGAGCCGACAACAGCGACACGGTATTGTGTGCGTTTTTTCGGAGGACGGGCAATGACATAACCCTCGCTGAACGCGCGCTCGACTATTGCCGCCTCATTTTCACGTATGGTCACCGGCTCATGCTGTTTGTTGAGCACACAGCCTTTCTCACAGAGAGCGGGACAGACACGCCCGGTGAATTCGGGGAAGTCATCAGTCATGGTAAGGAGCTGATATGCCCCTTTGATGTCGTTCCTGTAAAGATAATCCTGCCATTCAGGCTGACGGTTGCCGAGCGGGCAGCTCCAATGGCAAAAAGGGACACCGCATTCCATGCAGCGCGAAGCCTGCAACCGGCGATCTTCGGTGTTGAGGGTCTGCTCGACCTCTCCATAGTCATTTACGCGGTCATGAATCGGACGATAGCCGGCTTCCTTACGCGGTATATTTAAAAATGCTGTGGGATTTCCCATATCATAAATTTTAAAGCGTAATTACTAATTAATAGGGCTTATCAGTCGACCTGCATCGAAGCAATTCGCCGTTCGAGGTTAGCGACTTTCTCATCGTGAAGCACCTTTTTATACTCAATCGGTATAATCTTTATAAACTGCCCCACATAGTTGTCCCAATCATCAAGCATAGCGCCTGCGAGCGGACTGTGCGTATATCTGAAATGATTTCCGATAAGCCGGTAAAGCTCACGATTGTCAGCCATTTCCTCTATCAGCGAGAGTTCGACCATCTCCATATTGCAGAAATAATCGAAGTTTCCGTCTGGATTCCAGACGTAGGCTATACCACCGCTCATACCAGCGGCAAAGTTACGTCCTGTAGAGCCGAGCCCCGCTGTGCGGCCGCCGGTCATATATTCACAGCAATGGTCACCTACTCCTTCGACCACGGCTGTAGCGCCGGAGTTACGGACACAGAAGCGTTCGCCGACACGGCCATTGATATAAATCTCACCTGCGGTAGCTCCATAGAGAATCGTGTTGCCGGCTATGATGTTCGATTCAGGAGCGAATTTAGAGCCGACAGGCGGAACAATCACAATCTTACCGCCAGACAGGCCTTTGCCTACATAGTCATTTGCATCTCCCTCAAGCCTGAAACTGATTCCGTGAGCAAGGAATGCGCCGAAACTTTGACCTGCAGCGCCTTTGAACGTACAATTGATTGTATTGTCAGGGAGTCCGGCATCGCCGAATTTTTTCGCTATCACACCCGAAAGCATAGCACCCACTGAGCGGTCTGTGTTACAGATAGGAAATTCAAGTTCGACAGGCATACATGACTCTATGGCCGGATATGCACGGCTGATAATCTCCCTGTCAAGCACATGGTCGATATCGTGTTTCTGACGGATGACATTTATTATCGCGTTGGTAGCCGCTTCAGCCGGGACATGCAGCAGACGTGAGAAATCAAGGCCCGATGTCTTTTGTCCTTCAAGCTCCTCGCGTACAAATAGCAAATCGGCACGTCCGATGATGTCATCAAGCCGTTTCACACCCATTCCGGCAAGTGTCTCCCTGATTTCACGGGCAAGGAAACGGAAGAAATTCACCACATATTCCGAACGCCCGGTGAATCGTTTGCGTAACTCTTCATTCTGAGTCGCGACACCGACCGGACAGGTGTTCTTGTGACATTTTCGCATCATGACACACCCGAGGACAATCAACGCGCTTGTGGCAAATCCATATTCTTCCGCCCCGAGCATGGCCATGATAATCACATCCCGTGCACTCTTGAGCTGACCGTCGGCCTGAAGTTTTACCTGACCACGAAGATTATTGATGACAAGCGTCTGCTGAGTCTCTGCAAGCCCGATTTCCACCGGCACACCAGCATAACGTATCGAACTTGCCGGCGAGGCACCCGTACCGCCGTCACTTCCACTGATTGTTATCAGATCGCTCTTTGCTTTTGCGACACCTGCGGCAATTGTGCCGACACCGCTTTCCGACACAAGCTTTACGCTGACATTGGCAGAGGGATTGACATTTTTAAGATCGAATATAAGCTGTGCAAGGTCTTCGATTGAATAGATGTCGTGATGTGGAGGAGGCGAGATAAGCGAGATTCCGGGAATGGAATGGCGCGTTTTAGCTATAATCTTGTCTACTTTGAATCCGGGCAGTTGACCGCCTTCGCCCGGCTTAGCACCCTGCGCGACCTTTATCTGGATTTCGTCAGCGTTGACAAGATACTCTGTCGTCACACCGAAACGCCCGGATGCCACCTGCTTGATCGCGGATCTGGCTGATGAACCGTCGGGGCGCGGGGCAAAGCGTTCAGGGTCTTCCCCACCCTCGCCGGGGTTGCTTCGGGCGCCGATGGCGTTCATAGCTATACCGAGGGCTTCATGGGCCTCCCTGCTGATAGAGCCAAACGACATAGCTCCTGTGACAAAACGCTTCATGATGGCTTCCTCCGGCTCAACCTCATCAACAGGAATCGGTTCGCCCTTGCGGAAGTCAAGAAAATCGCGGATGAATATCGGTTTGGGCTTGTTATCGACAAGCGATGTGTATTTCTTGAATTTCTTATAGCTGCCAAGACGAGTGGCAAGCTGTAGAGTGGCTATTGTCTCAGGATTCCAAGCATGCGACTCTCCGTCCTTACGGAATGAATATTGGCCGATGAACGGCAGCGGAGATTCAGTGTCAAAATCCTCGTCAAACGCTTCGGCATGAGGGCCGATGATATCGGCAGCAAGATGCCTGATGTCCACTCCTCCGATTTTACTTACCGTATGTCCGAAATATTCTCTGCACACGGATTCTGCAAGACCGATGGCCTCGAAAAGCTGAGCTCCCTTGTAGCTTGTGATAGTCGAGATACCCATTTTTGACATGACTTTAAGCAAGCCTTTGTCAATTGCCTTTATATAGTTTCTGGATGCAGTGTCGAAATCAAGCTGTATGTCATGACGTTTAACAAGATCATCTATCACCGCAAAAGCCAGATATGGATTTATCGCACTCGCGCCATAGCCACTGAGCAGAGCGAAGTGCATCACCTCACGCGCATCGGCAGTCTCGATGATGAGCGCTGTCTGAGTTCGCTTCTTGCAGTCGATGAGGTGATGATGTACAGCCGCGGTGGCAAGCAGCGACGGAATCGGTGCGTTCACGGCATTTACATCGCGGTCCGAAAGCACGACGTAATTGCAACCTTCATCAACAGCCTGTTCAGCTTCTCGACACAGGCGTCCGACGGCCTTTACAAGTCCTTCATGTCCTTCTGACGCAGGGAATGTCATAGACAGCTTGCGTGTGTTGAATCCTTTGTAACGCAGGTTGCAAAGCAAATCGAGCTCGCGGTTGGTTATTATAGGCCGTTTGAGCAACACCATTTTGCAAAGTTCAGGTGACGGATCAAGCAGATTGAGTTTCACAGCTCCGATGTAGCTGTCAAGACTCATCACCAGTTCCTCGCGCAGCGGGTCGATGGCCGGGTTGGTCACCTGAGCGAAATGCTGGCGGAAATAATTGAACAATAATTGCGGCTCTTCCGAAAGCACTGCTATCGGAGTGTCCTTACCCATAGAATTGACAGGTTCTTTTCCATCGGTAAGCATCGGAGTGATGATTTTCTCAACCTCTTCGCGATTATAGAGAAATGTATGCAGCAAACGGCGGAAGTCACCAACCGTATTGTCGACCTTGCGTCCGCTGCTGATGCTGTCGAGGCTTATGCGGTTACGTGATAGCCAGTCGCGGTACGGGAACTCATTGGCCAGAGTTTCTTTCAGTTCTGCATCCTGATAAATCTTACCTTCCTCTATATCGACCATCATCATCTTGCCGGGACGCAGACGGCCTTTCTCCTTGACTTCCGAAGCCTCAAACGGCAACACGCCCATTTCAGAAGCAAGCACAACCGTGTCGTTATTTGTGATGAGATAGCGAGCCGGACGCAGACCGTTACGGTCAAGCATACCTCCGGCATAGCGCCCGTCACTGAAAAGGAGCGCCGCAGGGCCGTCCCATGCTTCCATCAGGATAGAATTATACTCGTAGAAAGCTTTCAACTCAGGCGAAATCGGGTTCTTGTCATTGAATGACTCAGGAATAAGCATCGAGAGAGCTCGTGGAAGACTCATGCCGGACATGACAAAAAATTCAAGCACATTGTCAAGCGAAGCCGAATCACTCATACCGGGTTGTACAATCGGAGTCATGTCGCGGTCACCGAATGCCAG
>OLOD01000865.1_pt1 | contig 21698 bp, 14 predicted proteins | sample 1671921 | NCBI WGS metagenome assembly OLOD01 (sample SAMEA3136626, study PRJEB25190) | human gut metagenome | biome: human gut; feature: human-associated habitat; material: faeces | place: Austria | collected 2013
AAAGACCTCGCCAGATATTTTATTGAACAGCGTATCCTGCACCTAGAACATTTAGTTTGGGAGTAAATGTTTCATTTTAATTATTAAATTGAATTTGATATGAAAAAAATTATTTTATTATATTGTGCAATCATATGTTTATGTTCATGCAATGAGAATTTCTTAGACTTGGCTCCTCAGCATGAATTAAGCGAATCAACATTCTTTCAAACAGAGGAACATTTTTCTCAAGCTTTGAATGGTGCTTATGCAGCTTTAAGAGGAACTACTTCTTACTATTCTGCAATAATGGGAGAAATGCGTTCAGATAATACTCATTATATACGTTATGAAGCAGATCGAGCACAAGCTCATTATGAGGAAGTCGCAGATTTTATTAATGATGAGTTAAATGCAGTAACTGATGATATGTATTACAATTGTTATGTTGGGATTTCTCGAGTAAATACTATTTTAGATCGTTTGGAAAATGTTGACTTTGATGAAACATTTGTAAATTCAATATCAGGAGAGGCTAAGTTTTTACGAGCTTATTATTATTTTATGCTTGTTCGATATTATGGCGGTGTTCCTTTATATATTAATGAAGTACAGGGTGAAGACAATGCTTTTTTAGGAAGATCTTTAGTTGAAGAAGTTTATGAACAAATAAGGGCTGATGTTGTAGATGCAATAGATAAGTTGCCTGTTGTTCAGTTTCCTCAAGACGGCTCTGCGACACAAGGTGCAGCCCGAATGTTGTATGCAAATGTTTTGATGACTCAGCCTAATCGTAATTATGCAGAAGCAGAGAAGCAATTACGCGAAATAACAAAAATGGGATATACATTATTGCCTAATTATGCGGATGTTTTTGAGCCGTCAAATAAAAATAGTCAAGAATCTTTGTTTGAAGTTCAGTATCAACAAGGTGATCAAGGTCAGCAAAGTGATTGGCTCTATTACTTTATTCCGAGAACGAGTGAAGCTGAGTTGATTACAGGAGTTCAGGGAAGTAATACGATAGGTGATGCAGGCTGGAATGTTCCAACTCAGGCAATGGTAGATTCTTATGAAGATGGAGATTTAAGAGTTGACCCATCTATTGGAGTAATTGCTGGACATAATGATGAATTTGGGAGATTTGTGTATGATAAAGTGTTGAAAGTTGGTGACCCTGAAATTAAAAACTATCCATTATTTTATTATTTTATTAATAAATATCATCATGAGCATGCTAAAATAAAAAATACTGATGATAATTGGCCTATTTATCGCTATTCAGATGTATTGTTATCTTTAGCTGAATGTCTTGTATATCAAAATAGAAATGAAGAAGCTTTACCTTATATAAATCAAGTTCGTAATAGAGCAGGACTATCAGATGTGATATCTGTCAATGAAGATATAATAGCCATGGAGCGTAAGCATGAGTTGGCTTTTGAAAATCATCGATGGTTTGATTTATTGCGCACAGGAAAAGCTATAGAAGTAATGACTGAACATGGAAAACAAATGAAAGCATTATATCCTTATTTAGCGGAAAGAACTTATCAGATAACAGAAGATAAATTATTATTTCCAATTCCATATAGAGAGTTGCAAATAAATTCCTTATTAGAACAGAATCCTGGATATTAATTTTTTCTACAAGAGAAGGTAGTGTGAATTTTTATTTTACATTACTTTCTCTTATAAATCATACTTGTTATGTGGTTTAAATTGTTATTAGTGTCTATGTTGATCATACAGCCTTTGTTTTTAAGTGCTCAAATTCAGCAATACAAAGGTTATCCTACAGAAAATCCAAATTTGCGTTCAGAGTTTATGAATCCGCCAAAAGGCTATGGAAATATTCCCTTTTATTGGTGGAGTGGTGATAATTTGGTGAAAGAACGTTTGAAAGAACAATTAGAAATATTATCTCAGTCGGCTACAGATGGATTTGCGGTAAGTTATATTCATACTGATCCTGAGGTCGATTCTGTGTTTAATAAATCTGGATATGGCTTGTTTGGCAGAACGAGTCCGGGGAATCCTTCGGTTTTTTCCGAGAATTGGTGGAATATCTGGAATTGGTTTTCTGGTGAATGTGCACGATTAGATTTAGGCGTCGGTTTAGACGACTATACAATTGGTTGGGTAGGGAATGGTTATTATCCAGATGAGTTGGATACGATGGGTATCTTTCGGAATTATCAGGGGCAATTGGTGATAAATTCTTATTCGGTTAGGGGGGGGGAATTTTTTTCCTGTTCGTTACCTGATCATTTCCTTGCGGCTTATGTTTGGCCAGGAAAAATAGACCTTTCCGATTTTATTCAAGGAAAAGAACTCAAATGGAAAGCTCCTCGCTCTGGTGAGTATAAAGTCTTTATTACCCATACAAAAAATAGTTATGTATTACATCCATTACATGGAATGAAATTAGTTGATGTTTATTTTAATCGATTTTATAATCGGATGGACTCATTAGGGCGAGAAGGTATGAATTACTTTTTCCAAGATGAATTATCTTATCCAATTAACATGTTGTCATGGTCAGAAGACTTTTCGGATGAGTTTCGAAAGCGAAAAGGTTATGATATAATCCCATATCTTCCTGCGTTAAAGGAATATATTGGGAGAGAGACTCCAAAGATCAGGTTAGATTATGCTGATGTTTTGATCTCTTTAGCTGAAGAACGTTATTTTGAACCGGTTTATAAATGGCATCAGGAGAAGGGTTTAATTTACGGCTGTGATAATTTAGGAAGAGGTAAAGATCCAATGGCTTATGTAGATTATTTTAGAGCTATTTCATGGTATACAGCTCCTGGTAATGATGCTCCGTCACGAGGTTCAAGTTTCTTAGAGACAAAAATATCAAGTTCAGTAGCGCATCTGTATCATCGTCCACGAACTTGGTTGGAAGCCTTTCATAGTATGGGTTGGGGAAGTTCTGGTGCTTGGTTAACTCAACAAATTGATCACCATTTTATAGCTGGGGGAAATTTAGTTTGTATGCATGGGTTATATTATTCAACACATGGAGGTTGGTGGGAATGGGCTCCACCTTGTTTCCATTTTCGTATGCCTTATTGGTCTCATATGAAGAAATGGTTGGAATATACGGAGCGTATGAGTTATATTTTAAGCCAAGGTAAACATATTTGTGATATTGCTTTGATGTATCCGACGGAATCTTTGCAAGCTTATCCAGACAAAAATCCTTTACGTGTGTTTGATTTGGCGATGCAATTAAGTAATAATGGTTTAGATTATGATTTTGTAGATTATCATTCGTTACAAAAAGCTACCTTTAAGGAACAGCAATTATCATTATCGGATTGTAAGTATAAGATTTTGATTTTAGCAGATATGAAAGCGTTGCATTATTCGACTTTATTGGCAGCCCGTGATTTCTATCGTTCGGGCGGGATAGTTTTGGCAACAGATGATTTGCCAATAGCTTCTTCTCATAAAGGTGAACAAGACGAGGAATTAGATACAATTTTGAAAGAGTTATTTGGAATAACTCCTCAAGAAGCTCTTACAGGGAAAGAGGGGAAGAAGCAAATAAATGATGTGGGAGGTATTGGTTGGTATGTGAAATCTGAACACATTCCTAATGTAATTCGTGGTTTGATTACTCCTGATTTTATTCCGTTAGGAGGAGAAGGGAAAGTCTTACATCGTAAAATTGGGGAGAAAGATCTGTATATGGTCATGAATGTTTCCAAAGATTCTGAATGTTTTTTTCGTAGTAAAGGTAAATTGGAGTTATGGAATGCCTCTGACGGTTCTATTGAAACATATCCGATCGTGAGACAGAATGAAGAGGGAACGTATGTAAAGTTGAGTAAAGATTATACTAATTCTTATTTGTTTGTATTTTCGCAGGGAGAACCTGAATATGAAAAGGCGGAAAACATTGTTAAGAAGCCAAAGTTTGAGATTCAATTGGCGGGAGATTGGAATGTCCAATTGATTCCGACATTAGATAATAAATGGGGTGATTTTAGATTACCTGCATCTAATCAAATGATCGGTGCTGAGGCTCGTTCATTCAGCTTTGCTCCAGCATGTGGAATACAGAGCGAGGTTTGGACGCAAGAAAATTTTGATGATCAAAAATGGAGTAGAGGTTTCTATGGGTATGGTCCGCAAGCTATAGTTTCATGGAATGAAGGAATAGAGCAGAAGGATACTTTATCTTATTCTTGGCAATATGGAATTTGGGATAATCCGGGTTCCCAAGGTTGGCATGGATTGAAGGGGAAAGTTAGTGATGGTTTCTTTATCTTGGATAAAGGAGGAGATCAGCTTTTTCAAACGTTTGTGTATGCAGATAAGATTGGTAATTATCGGATTCTTCAAGATGGGGTGAATGCAGATCTTATCAAAATAGATGGTCAGGAAGTGACTGATTCACATAAGATTCGTTTGCAAAAAGGTTGGCATGATTTATTGGTCCTATATAAGAATACACAGAAGCAAGAGTATAAATCGCAGATAGGATCGTTTAGAGATACGCGTAGAAGAGGGGCATTGGTGTTTCTCCCGGAGACTTCGAAACTTCCGATGAAAGGGTCTGTTTATTCCGATTCTATTGCGATGAAATGGTTTTATGTTGATCATTTAAAATATGATTTGTATAAGGGTAAGTATAAGCGTTGGAATTATCGCTTCAAATCGGTTCCGGGTTTGGCAGGAATGGAGTTCGTGGCTTATGGAAAGGATCTGAAGATGTGGATAAACGGAAAAGCTTTGGCCGATTCGTGTATAAAGGTAGAGAAAGAGGGCGATTTGTATCATTATCGGATTTCGTTACCAAGCATATTGAAAAATGTAGGAACAGTTGCCTTTTCAATAGAAACATCTATTGGATATCAGGCGACGTTGGCTCTTCCTGAACCAATCCAATTACGAACAGAAGGGGGATTACTATCAGCTGGTGATTGGTCTAAGACCGGTGCATTGCGATTTTATTCGGGAGGAATGAGTTATGTACAGCAGCTGAATCTTCCAGATAGTTTATCGGGTAAGGCTGTTAAACTAAATTTGGGAGAAGTGATAGCAACGTGTGAGGTAAAAGTAAACGATTCTCTGGTTGGAATCCTATTGGCTCCGCCTTATCAGGTAGATATAACTTCGTTCTTAAGGTCAGGAATGAATAAAATAGAGGTTTTGGTTTATAGTACATTAGCAAATCATTATCAAACGATACCGACTCCGTATCGGGGTGATCCGAAAGCTGGATTGATAGGTCCGGTAAGTTTGACATTTGAATAAAGCTTTTTACAGAATATATAAAGGGTTTCAAAGCTATTATAGATTAGAGTTTCTAGTTTTAATTCATAAAGCTTTTTTAGGACTACAAGTGATTTTTCTATGGTCTTTGAGGAACTATCAAGAAGAGCTGTTTATAAAAAGAATATTAATGGAGAAAGAAATTTAGGCATATGATTTTTAAATATAGTATAATTGGTGTTTTATTACCTTTATTCGTATGTGCTCAAAATAAGATCGAAACGGATTTTACATTGACTCCTATTACAAATGTTGGAGATAACAAATTAAGAGAACAATTTGCTAATCCTCCAGGAGAGGCTCGTATGTCTTGCTATTGGTGGTGGCTGAATAGCATGGCTACCAAAGAGTCGATAACAAGAGATTTGGAGGAAATGCAAGCCAAAGGTTATGGTTCTGCGACATTAATTGATGCGGGAAGTTCTAGTTATGAAGTTGCTATTAAAACAGAAAGAGGTCCTGTATTTATGTCAAAAGAATGGATGGAGCTGTTTAAACATGCTGTTAAGGAAGCTGATCGATTAGGAATAAGCCTTTGTGTCAATGTCCAAAGCGGATGGAATCCGGGAGGACCTTCGATTACTCCTGAATATGCTTTGAAACGATTGACTTATGCTGAAGTTTCGATTGAAGGAGGTAAAGAAATTAGCATAGATTTACCTCAGCCGGATTCGTTATTAATTTATCAAGATGTTTGCGTGCAAGCTATTCAGAAACTTCCGGTTGATACCCCCATGAAAGATGAGGTAATTCCATTTTGGTCAGCTAAATCGTTTAATGAAGGTTTGGGTTTTCAAGAAATATTTCCTTTAGAAAAACTTCGAGAAGGGATATTTAGTTCTCAAGAAAAGAATATTGTTACAATAAAAAAGAATGAAATAATTGATTTGACAGATAAGTTTGATGGAAAAATGTTACGTTGGAAAGCTCCAGAAGGTGAATGGACTATCATTCGCTATGGTTGGACTTGTACGGGGGCAAGAACTTCGACAACAAGTGATGGCTGGGAAGGTTTATCTGTTGATCATTTGAATCCTAAAGCATTTGAACTATTTAGTAATACGGTTATCGAACCATTAATTCATGCTGCCCAAGAAGTTGGCAATAGTGTGCGTTTCTTACAAACGGATAGTTGGGAAATGGGAGTTGTTAATTGGACTAATAATTTCCCTGAAGAGTTTAAGAAGTTCAGAGGTTATGAAATTTTTCCCTATTTACCTGTTATGACGGGAAGGGTGGTAGAGAATATTGAAATATCAAATCGCTTTTTACAGGATTTAAGACGAACAGTAAGCGATTGTATATTGGAATATCATTATCTGCTTTTTAAGGAACTTGCTCACAAATATGGCATGATGATTGATCCTGAAGCAGGAGGACCTTGTTATACTCCGGTTGATGCCTTACAGATGTTAGGTGTTAATGATATTCCTCATGGAGAGTTTTGGGCTCGTTCGATATCTCATGTGGCATCGGAGGGTGCTCGTTTATCTGTCAAACAAAGTGCTTGTGTTGCTCATACAAATGGAAAACGATTTGTAGAAGCAGAAGGACCTACGAGTGTTGGTCCTCAATGGGAACGAGCTCCTAAAGATGTGAAAGGCGTTATTGATCGAGTTTTTTGTTCTGGTGTAAACCGATTAGTTTGGCATGAGTTCGTTTCTTCTCCTAAAGAATTTGGAAAGCCTGGAAATGAATATTTTGCAGGAACTCATTTAAGTCCAAATGTAACTTGGTGGGATCAGGCTAGTGATTTTGTTCATTATATAGATCGTTGTTCTTATTTATTACAACAAGGTTTGTTTGTTGCTGATGTTTTATATTATACTGGAGATGATGTACCCAATATGGTATTTTTGAAAGAGGAAGTGAAAGATCTAAAATTTGGATATGATTGGGATAAATGTTCGAAAGATGTTATTTTAAACCGCTTATCATTTTCAGATGGGAGAATCAGATTACCAGACGGAATGTCTTATAAAGTATTAGTGTTACCTCCTCATCAGCAAATAGATTTACAAGTGTTACAGAAATTGGAACAATTAGTTCTAGATGGCATGACTTTAATAGGCGCTCCGCCAATTAAATCTACAGGACTTACTTATTATCCTGATGGAGATAAAAAATTGATAGAGATAAGAAATAGGATGTGGGGGTGGTTGGATGGTGTTAACCGAACTGAGCAGGCGTATGGTAAAGGTCGTGTCATTTGGGGGCAAGATATTAATTATGTCCTGCAATCTATGTTTATTGGTCCGGATTTTTCTTATACAAGTCATCAAGAAAATACTGAGTTGGATTATATTCATAGAAGTACTGATAATCATGAGATTTATTTTATTACCAATCGTCATGCTTGGAATGGAATTGATGATTATTTTTATCGCTATATGCCAGAATTACCGAATCGATATGAGTTGGTTGAATGTAAATTCCGAGTAGAAGGCAAAGTCCCAGAATTGTGGAATCCTTTAACTGGTGAGATTCTTCCTATATTAAATTACAAAGAAGAAAATGGATATATTACAATTCCGATTCATTTGGCCCCAGAAGGTTCTGCTTTTGTTGTATTTTCACCTAAAAAGAAAAGTAGACATGTGGTGAAAGTTTGTAAAGATTCTCGTGATGTGTTTTGGGTAGAGCAGGATAAGCGATATCCTCCGATAGGTTTTGAATTGGAAGAAAATGATTTGTACGCTGTTTTATATGAATTGGGGGATTATCAGATTTATTTATCTGATGGTCAGAAATATTCAATTGGAACAGAGATATTCCCGAAAGAATGTTCTTTAAATACTTCTTGGCGTGTTCATTTTGATCCTTATTGGGGAAAGAAAGGACCTGTTGAATTTAATATTTTGCGCTCTTGGACCGAATTTTTGGATCCAGAGATCCGTTATTACTCTGGAAAGGCAACTTATGAAAAGAGTTTTACATTAACAAAGGAGCAATTAAAGAAGAAAAAAATTTTGTTAGATTTAGGAAATGTTCAGGAACTAGCTGTAATTAGAATAAATGATCATACATACCCGACCTCATGGAGTGTACCTTTTGAAGTAGATATAACTCCGTATGTTCACAAGGGAGAGAATAAACTGTCGATAGATATAATTAATATGTGGCCAAATCGCTTGATTGGGGATGGAAAATTACCTAAAGATAAGCGACGAACAAAGACTAATGTAATTAAATTCGAAACTTCTGATGCTGAGAAATTTTTGAGAGTTTCAGGCTTATTAGGCCCAGTTAAGATTAAGTTTTTCGAGAAAATTAAATTGGAGTAATGAATTATGAAAAGTATATTTTTTAAACAATTCTGTTTGGGTGCTTATTTTATATTATTGATGATATCTTGTACCCATCAAACAGCTATGCAGATTGGTCAATTAAAATGTGAAGCATTAATAAATCCGTTAGGGATAGATAACACAACACCTCATTTTAGTTGGATTTTAACATCTCCTAATTTAGGTGAAGAACAGACTGCATATCAATTATTAGTAGCTTCTTCTGAGGTATTATTATCGGAAGATAAAGCAGACTTATGGAATACAGGAAAGGTTAAATCTGATCAATCAATATGGGTCCTTTATCAAGGAAAACCTTTAGTTTCAAAAAGTATGGCTTATTGGAAAGTTCGTGTTTGGGATTCAAAAGGAAATGTGACAGATTGGAGCGAACCTGCTTTTTTTGCAGTAGGTCTATTAGAGTCAGATGATTGGAAAGCCCAATATATTGGGATAGATGAATTGGAAGAGCCCAAATCACCACAATTCCGAAAAACATTTTCTTGGACGCAATCTGACGAAAAAGTATTATTACATGTTAATTCATTGGGGTATCATGAAGTTTATTTAAATGGAAAACCAGTAAGTGATGCCGTATTAACTCCTGCTGTTTCCCAATTTAATAAACGTTCTTTGGTTGTAACATATGATGTAACAGATTTTCTGAAAAAAGGAGATAATGATTTACTTGTTTGGCTTGGAAAAGGTTGGTATCATGATGGTATTCCAGGTGTTGTTAAAGGTGGTCCATTTTTTCGTGCTCAATTGGAATCTGTAAAAGGAAGAAATAGTTCTACAATTTTAATTACGGATCAATCTTGGGTAGCTCGTGAAAGTGGATATCAGTCAACGTGGCGAATGCATCAGTTGGGAGGTGAGATTATTGATGGATCTTGTCTTTTATCTGATTTAACAACCTCTTCGTTGGACCAAGTAGATTGGTATAAAGTTAAGATGGTTAAGGTTCCTTCTCATAGTGTAACACCACAAATGGTTGAATTAAATCGAATTCAGAAGGAATGGCACCCCAAAACAGTCGTTGCTTCCGGTGATACAGCTTGGATATTTGATATGGGAACGAATTTTACAGGTTGGACAAAGATTAAGTTTCCACCATTAAAGACTGGGCAGAGAATAAGGATTAGTTATTGTGATTTTTTGGATAGCAATAATCAATTTAGAGATGGTGTTTATGAAGATTATTATATAGCTTCGGGTAGAGAGGATGAGGTTTTTACTAATAAATTCAATTATCATGCATATCGTTATTTGAAAGTTTCTAATTTAAAAGAGTCTCCTGCACTATCTGATATTACAGCTTATTTGATTCATACGGATTATACAGGAAAGTCTTCGTTTGCCTGTTCTGACAAAGATTTAAATTTAATTCATAATATGATTCATCATACATTAGAATGCTTGATGATCGGAGGAGATATGGTGGATTGTCCTCATGTTGAGAGACTTGGATATGGTGGTGATGGAAATGCTTCAACATTAACGGGACAAACAATGTTTAATTTAGCTCCTACATATATGAATTGGATGTTGTCATGGGGTGATTGCATGCGCGAAGATGGAAGTTTACCACATACAGCTCCAAATCCGTTTTCTGCAGGAGGTGGACCGTATTGGTGTGGTTTTATTATCACTGCTTCTTGGCAGACATATATAAATTATGGAGATACTCGTTTGTTAGATAGGTATTATCCTAATATGAAACAATGGTTAGAATATGTTCAACTTCATTCCCCTAATGGCTTATTACAAAAATGGCCAAATACAACGTATAGAAACTGGTATTTAGGAGATTGGGCTACACCTATAGGGATTGATCAGACGGACTCTTTGTCAATTAATATTGTGAATAATTGTTTTATTGCAATTTGCTATCATACTATGGCTAAAATTGCAGATTTGTTGGGTGAAAATAATGATAAAATAATCTATACCAATAAGTATGAAACTCTTATTAGGCAAATACAAGAAACTTTTTATGATCCAGAAGCGAAAACTTATTCTACAGGGACACAGATAGATCTAATTTATCCAATGTTGTGTGGTGCAACTCCAGATAATTTAGTATCAGAGGTGAAAAATACTTTATATCAAGTAACTGCAGAGCGTTTTAAAGGGCATCTATCTACAGGGCTAGTTGGAGTTCCAATTATAACTGAGTGGGTAACGAAAAATAATCAAGTTGATTTTATGTATGGAATGTTGAAAAAAAGGGAATATCCTGGGTATTTGTATATGATTGATCGTGGTGCGACAACAACATGGGAACATTGGAATGGTCAACGTAGTCATATTCATAACTGTTATAATGGGATAGGATCTTGGTTTTATCAAGCATTAGGTGGAATTATCCCAGACGAAAGTCAGCCTGGATATAAACATTTCATTATTTATCCTCAGTTAGTAAATGATATTTCTTGGGTGAGGGTTTCAAAAGATACACCTTATGGATTTTTAAAAGTTTGTTGGGAAAAGAAGCCTGATGTTTATACAATGGATGTTAATATTCCGATAGGAAGTAAAGCTACATTAATAATACCTGTTGAAGCTCAATCTGTTTTTGTAAATGGAAATGAATCTGTAGAAAAGAAAGAATTATTTTTATCTTCTGGTCATTATCAAATACAGTGTAAATAATTGGGTTGAAAATTGTAAATGTTAGAAAAATAGACTGCTCTCTAATAGTGTAAAACATATTGGTTGTGTTTTATAAATTTATTAATTATGGAGGTGGTGATATTTTAAGTGTGCACTTTTAAATAACCTTATAAAATAACACTTATGGAGAAATGTAGTTTATGGACGGGCTGTCTGTTATTGGCACTGTTGTTGTCAAGTGGATTTGTAAGTGCGAAATAAGGAGATAAGGATGGTAACATGTTTCCTGAATATACTGTGGCTGCTTATATTTGGCCATCGTGTCATGACGATCCGATGGGAAGAGAGGTGTTGTGGCCGGATGGTACGGGTGAGTGGGAGATTATCAAGAAAGGAAATCCTCGTTTTCCCGGTCATTATCAGCCGAAGGTCCCATTGTGGGGATATGAATTGGATAATGACCCGAAAGTGATGGAGCGTTGGATTGATTTGGCTACCGATCATGGTGTTAATACATTCATCTTTGATTGGTACTGGTTTAATAATGGACCATTCCTGGAGAGTTGCTTGAATGACGGCTTCCTGAAAGCTCCGAATAACCGGAAGATGAATTTCTATATTATGTGGGCAGATCATGATGTGGCTCGTAATTATTGGAATGTGCATCGGTATAAGGATGACGATTCCCGGTTATGGAACGGGGCTATTGATTGGCCTAACTTCAAGATTGTGGTACAGAGGGTGATAGAGCAATATTTCAAACAACCTAATTATTATAAGATAAAGGGCGAACCGGTATTCTCTGTTTTCAGTTTGGATAATTTGATCAAGACGTTCGGCTCTTTGGAGAAAACCTGTAAAGGACTGGATTATTTCCGGACAGAAGTAAAAAAAGCTGGTTTCCCAGGTTTGCATATTCAGTTAATGACAGGAGGAGAGCCTAATGATCATTTCTTAAATCAGATAAAGACTTTAGGAATTAGTAGCTTGACTTTGTATAACTGGGGTGGACCGCATCCGGAAGATTATATCCAATGGGGTACCGAAGCTTTTGAACGTCTGGAAAAATGGAGTGAGGCTGTTTCCATTCCTTATTTCCCAAATGCTTCAATTGGCTGGGATGATACACCTCGTTTCCCTCATAAGACGCAGAAGGATGTGGTTCATTTTAACCAGTCGCCCAGATCTTTTGCTGCCTTTCTTCAGAAAGCGAAGGAATATTGCGACAATCATCCTGAGCAACCTAAGTTAATAACCATTTATGCATGGAATGAGTGGGTAGAAGGTGCTTATCTTTTACCGGATGTAAAATATGGTTTTGATTACATCCAGGCGGTTAAAGAGGTTATGGTCGATAAGAAGTATGAGGCTTATAAGAAGAAATGATATTATGCCAGGTTTTCTAAAAGTCTTGATAGAATCTTCAAATACTCATCAACTTCTCCCTTCCTCAACCAACAACCGGTATCGTTGTGCATGTCTCCGCCTACAGGAAGACAGAGGCTGAGGCATGGATAGCTCCGGTCGTCGGGATATTGTTTCTCTCCATAGATCCAGGTTTCATCGGGTAGGGCGTCGTGAAGAAAGACACAAGGTTGTTCTGACTCCTGAATGGATGAGATAATTTGGTAGGCTGTGAGGAGATCGAAGCCACGGTCGTTCTCGATAGAGAAGGAAACGGAGTCGTCCCAACCTTCATTCGTGACGTCCAGTACAAGGATGGCTGAAGGATGCCAAGTCTGCTGGCTGCACCAGCGCTTGACTTCTTGTGCACCTCTGGATTCGATCTCTTCATCTCCGGTAAAGGCGATCAGCACATGGTCGCCTATTTTATTCTCCAGCATCAACTGGAGTAAGGCTGTATTGGTCGCACTGTTGTCGAATGTCCCTTTCCAATGCGTATCGGTTTCTTCGCAGAAACAATGGGTGTACACCGTATCGATGTGAGAGGAAACGAGTAACTGGGCTTTTGCCGGAGTAACACCTTTCTTTCCATAGATGAGAGCCAGCTTTCCAGCATACAATAGTTCATAAGAAGACTCATGCAGTAGACTTTTGATCCGTTCCAACCGATTGGTTCGGGTAAATACCTCGCCGTTATCTTGACTTTCTACCGTCAGTTGTTGTAATAATTCAGAATAAGTCATATCAGTTGTATTTATCGGTTGAACAGATGTCGGATAGCTGCAATCGGATGATAAAGAAGCATACGTGGACCGCTGAAGCGCATTACTTCACGCATCTTTTCCCGCATGGCCGGCTTATAGCAATGGATCGGACACTTCTGGCAGGTTGTCTTGTTTTCGCCGAAAGGACAACGGTCCAAGCGTGCGTAAGCATAATCCAATAAAGCTTGGCAACTTGGACATAATTCAGGATTTCCTTCTTTCTTCCGGCAATATAATTTAACCATGATCGTGACGATCTGTTTTTCTTTCTTAATACGCGACATTTTTGCCATACGGTAATAAACACAATCTGTTGAATCTTCTCTATCTTTGCCGCAAAATTAGAAAACCTTATGGCTTCTTCAAAAGAAATGACGGTTGGAAAGCCGTTAACGCTCATTTTTAGTTTTACGTTGCCGTTGTTGCTGGGGAATGTATTGCAACAGACTTATTCGTTGATTGATGCGGCAATTGTTGGAAAGTTTTTAGGTATTAATGCTTTAGCCTCCGTTGGTGCAAGTACTTCTGTTGTTTTTCTGATCTTGGGTTTTTGTAACGGTTGCTGTTGTGGTTTCGGTATTCCGGTTGCGCAGAAGTTTGGAGCACGTGATTATGAGACGATGCGCCGTTATGTGGCTGTCAGTTTGCAATTGGCGATTGTCATGTCTATCTCTGTTGCTCTTATAACCAGTCTTTTCTGTTCGGATATTCTGCGGATTATGCAGACGCCCGAGAATATATTCAAGGATGCTTATCTGTATCTGTTGGTTACGTTTATCGGTGTGCCGTGTACCTTCTTCTATAATTTGCTGGCCAGTATTATCCGCGCCTTGGGAGACAGCAAGACGCCTTTTTATTTCCTGATGTTTTCAACTGTCCTGAATGTGTTGTTGGATTTGTTTTGTATCCTGGTGTTGGGATGGGGCGTATTGGGAGCCGGTGTGGCAACTGTTGTTTCGCAAGGTGTGTCGGCCGTGCTGTGCTATTTTTATATGTACCGTCATTTCCCGATTATCCAGGGAGATAAGAACGATCGGAAATTCCGTTCGAGGCTGGCGGGACATTTATTGGGGATTGGCGTTCCGATGGGATTACAATTCTCAATTACAGCGATCGGAAGTATCATGCTGCAAAGTGCGAATAATGCGCTGGGAACGGCTTGTGTAGCAGCCTTTACGGCAGCGGCTCGTGTCAAGATGTTCTTTTTGTGTCCGTTTGAAAGTCTGGGTATTGCGATGGCTACCTATGTCGGGCAGAATTATGGGGCAGGAAAACCCGAGCGGCTTTGGCAAGGGATCAAATCCAGTACCGGCATGATGCTGGTTTATGCTGTGTTTACATTTGCCGTTCTGATGTTAGGAGCTCGTCAGATCCTTTATTTGTTTGTTGATCCGAGTGAAACGGAGATCTTGAAAGACGCGATCCTGTATGTACATGTTACGGCTGTCTTTTTCCCCTTGGTGGGTATTTTGTGTATTCTGCGTTATTCTATCCAAGGAGCCGGATTTACGAATCTGGCGATGTTCTCGGGTGTAGCCGAAATGATCGCCCGTACAGTCGTCAGTTTGTTTGCCGTTCCGGTATGGGGGTATATGGCGGTTTGCTTTGGCGATTCGACGGCCTGGCTGGCTGCCGATTTGTTCTTGGTTCCCGCTTTTTACTATGTGTATAAGAAGATCAAACTGCTACGGGTTGCTTCAGAAAGCTGAGACTTTCCTCTTCTGCGGGTGACTTAGAAGGAGATGGGCCGGTGATGGCTGAAGAGATTACGGCTGGACGATTTATGCCTTGGTTTCTTCTTTTTTAGGTGCTTAGATGATGCGGAAAAGAAGTTTTTATATGTTAGTTGTTTTATTGTTTAATATTTAGTAGTATTGCGATCAACTAATATCATGTCTATATGAAACCATTTATTGTATTCTGTATTATTCTTCTGACTTTAATGGCTTGTAAGAGGCAAAAGTCGGAAGAGGCTGTTTCTCCATCTGATTTATATGAATTGTCTTCAACAGGGAAAATGAAATCGTTTGCGTTAGATTCGGTAACGCGTTATAATGGTTTTTATTTGTATGTATTTGAAGATGGCGGAAAAGAATATTTGTCCTTTCTTAATTACCGGACGAATCAACTGTTGTTTTATGATGTAAGAACCTGTGATTTCCTTTTTAAAGTGGATTTGGATAGCGAAGGACCGAATGGGGTTACGACTCTTTCTGGTTATTACATACAGGATTTTAATAATATATATGTTTCTTCGTATGCTTATCCCGGTTTGATGAAAGTAGATACCAATAAGTGCATTGTTCAAAAGATACCGTATGGCAAGACTGATGAAGGCTATCAGGTGGTTCCGTCATATACGCCTTCTTCTCATCCTTATGTGCCTCCTGTTCAAATAGGAGATAAGTTGTATATCACGCAAACAATGGCTAATCATATTTATCCAAGTGAGAAAACGCCGGTTAGTGTAGCCATTGATACGGTTTCAAAGGAATGTTGTTTATTACCATTTACTTATGGAGATGTGTTTACAAAAGAACAGATGGAGAATGCCCAGTCGGCTTGTAGTCGAATTTGGGATGGGAAACATTTTATTTATTCGTTTCAGATGAATCCGGATGTATTCGTAACGACAGAAGATCATCAACAGGTAAAGAGAGTACATATTCCAAGTAAATATATAGAGGCTATTTCATTTAATCCACTTCCTCGTGATCAGAAGAAAGGTCCGAAAGCTAGCTTGGAAGTGGCTCGTTATGGAGACTTGGTCTATGATCCGTATCGTAAGGTTTATTATCGTTTTGCTTACCCTGCGGTAGAACTTGCTGATGAGGTGGATTGGCTGGGACGAGCTGTGTATGGTCGGAAAAAATGCTCCATTATCATAATGGATGAAGATTTTTCGATAAAAGGAGAAACTTTATTGCCAGAAGAGGTTTATAATTCGTATGTCCATTTTATAGACAAAGATGGGCTTTATATCAGCAAAGATTATCAAATGAATTATGATCAGTCAGAAGATTTCATGACTTTTGAGCTATTTGAATTGGAACCCCATTGACATAAAAATCATTTGAATTTATTATAGAGCCATTTCATGCCTAGGAATGTTTTAAAAGACGCCGGCTTTTATCCAAAAGACGCCGGGAATTGCTGAAAAGCCGGCGTCTTTTGAAACAAAACCAACGAGGGTTAAAAACAATCCCCGTTGGTTTTATTTTTGATATTCGTATGTTTTGAAATCGATACTTCTGATATATATCTTCTTTTTCTGAAAATATCTTTCACTTTTGGTGTATATGGTTGTTTACCAAATAGATCCCGTGATTCGAGCGGTTTATAGCTTACTCATCCGTTTGGGAGAGCCATGCCATGAACAGCCCAGACAGAATACTTCTGAAAGATCAAATCCTTCAGTGGATGCTTCCGGATTTTTCGGGACAACCTGACCATCGGTTGTAACGTAAACCAGTAATCGTTCGCCAGCCTCGTTCTTTACATACATGGCGGCGATTTTACATTGAGGACAAAGTAATTTACGCATTGCGATCGTGAGTTCTTGGGGTTGAGTTATTTCTTAAATACAAGATAAACGGCTGCTACCAGAAACAGGAACGCCAGCGCGTGATTCCATTTGAAAGATTCTCCTTTGAAGGCAATGGTGCTGAAAACCACGAAAACAACGAGCGTGATGACCTCCTGAATAACTTTCAACTGAATCAAGCTGAACGGACCACCATTGTCGCGGAAACCGATACGGTTGGCAGGAACCTGAAAACAATATTCAAAGAATGCCAGGAACCAGCTGAAAAGGATAACACCCAGCAACGGAAGATGTTCGAACCAACTGAATTGCTGTTTCATTTTCAAATGCCCGTACCAGGCGCATGTCATGAAGATGTTGGATATAACCAACATCGCAATAGTAAGAAATGCTTGCATATTATTGTTTATTTTTCTGAGGTAAATAATCGGTTTGTATATTCGTCATGCTGCCCCACAAGCTGTACCGGGCTTCGGGATTGATCTCTTCCATTCGTCGGAGCAATTCTTTCATGTCACTCCGGCTGGAAGCTGTTTCGTAGGGGCAGTTCTTGATTTGTTTGCGGTAAGAACGCCAGGCAGCCACGGCTGTCAGTTCTTTTTCGCTGACCAGACAAAGCGGACGGATGATTTCCATCTCGAATTTACTCATCTTTAGTTTCGGTGGCATGGTTCCGAATGCTCCCTGATGCGTCAGGTTCATCAGCAAGGTTTCCAGGATGTCGTCCTGGTGATGGCCTAAAGCAATCTTGTTGCATCCGTGGGCTTTGGCTATTTCGAACAAAGCCTTGCGACGCATCCAGGAACAGAGAAAACAAGGCGACTTCCGTTTGTCGGTAGAAGCATCGAAACTGGTTTCATGCAAGACGAAAGGAATATCGTATTGGGCTGCCATCTGGCGCAGATAATCCGTATCCGAATGATAGGGGATATTGGTCATGACAATATGTGCCACCACCAACGAGAATCGGGGCTGGAAAATACGGGAACGACGTCCCAAGAATTCTACCAATGCCAGTGAATCCTTTCCTCCCGACAGACCGATCAATATTTTGTCGCCTTCGGCTATCAACTGATATTCCCGGATTGCCTTCCTGATTTTCTCTTCCACTTTCAGAAAGAGACGTTCTTCTTCTGTTCGTTTTGCCATATTTCCAAATAACGGCACAAAGATAGAACAAAACACAATTTTATGATTATCTTTGAAGCTGGAATATATTATAAAAGATAAGAAAGTGATGAAACCGTTCGTAACAAAACTGCTTTATACTTTGGGGGTAACTGTTCTTTGCGGCCAGTTGCAGGCTCAGAGTCTGGACCAAGCCAAGAAATTATACAATGAAGGACAGTATGCCGAGGCAAAGCCCGCTTTTGAGAAACTGATCAAACAATCGCCCAGTAATTCTTCGTATAATCTGTGGTACGGAGTATGTTGCTATGAAACGGGCGACTTGGCTGCGGCTGAGAAACACCTCTCGTTTGCCGTGAAACGCAAAGTTATCGAATCGTTCCGTTATTTGGGGGAAGTTTATTATAAGACGTATCGTTTTGAAGATGCAGTCGATATGTATGAACAGTATATCGAGTGGCTGGAAAAGAAGAAACGGGATACGGAAACTGCCGAATTACGCCTGGAAGTATTGGAAGATGCCAAGCGTATGATGGAAAAGGTCGAGAACATACAGATCATTGACAGTGTAGTGGTGGATAAAGATGATTTCCTTTCTGCTTATACCTTGAGCGAAGAGAGTGGTTCGCTTACTTCGTACAATTCGTTCTTTGATAAGGCGGGAATCTCTTCTTCTGTCTATATGAATCAGAAAGGGGATAAGATCTATTATGCTCATCCGACAGACGAGAATCATTATTGCCTGTTTACCCAGTCTCGCCTGATGAACCAGTGGGCCGACGAGAAGCAGTTGCCGATGAATATCAACAGTACAGCCGATGACAATTATCCGTTTGTCCTTTCTGATGGTGTTACGATGTATTTTGCTTCACAAGGAAATGGCTCTTTGGGTGGCTATGATCTGTTTGTGACACGCTACAATATGAATTCGGATTCATACCTGGCTCCCGAACGGTTGGGTATGCCTTTCAACTCGCCTTATAATGATTACATGATTGTCTTTGATGAGGTGAAGAATTTGGGATGGTTCGTTTCTGACCGTTTCCAGCCGGAAGGACAAGTTTGTGTCTATCTGTTTATCCCGAATGGGAATCATGACCGGGTGGAGACAGAAGATGTGGAAGTGAAACGTGCCAGAGCGGCCGTACGTTCTATTCGGGATTCTTGGGTAGCCGGAGAGGACTATTCGGAACTGATACAGTTGGCACATCAGGAAATTCCGTATGGAAAGAAGGAAATCGAGAAGGATTTTGACTTTGTCGTTCAAGATAACAAGATTTATTACACGTGGGATGAAATAAAATCTCCGGAAGCCAAGTCTATTTATCAGAAAGTTGTATCTTTAAAGCAGCAGATTACTGCAGATGAAAAGAAGCTGGCTTCTTTGCGCCAGGATTATACCAAGAATCCGGGAAAGAGAGAAAAACTGAAGGAAACTATTTTAGCTTTGGAGGCTAAACTGGAAGCTTCGATCCCTCAGGTGGAAGAGCTGGAAAAACAGGCGCGTAATGCGGAAGTTCGTTTCTTGAAGAAATGATTCGGGAACTTAGTAGAATTAATCGATAAGGATATGATCACTCAACTTATTATTCTGGTATTCGTGATGCTGGCGGCAGTCTTGTTGGGATTGGCGGAAATATTTTTCCTGCCCGGATTGACGTTGGCCGGTATCGGTGGTGTTTTGTTCGCTACCGGAGGTTTGTATTGGGCTTATAGTATGGGTATGCTTGTCGGAAATATTACGCTGATTGTTTCGGCTGTCGTTTTCGTGATTGGTTTTGTGTGGCTGATGCGTTCCCGTTCACTGAATAAATTGGCTTTGCATACGGATGTGGATTCTCGTTTGGAATCCAGTCGTGATCTGGGAATTAAGGAAGGAGATGAAGGAATTGCTCTTTCTCGGCTGGCTCCGATCGGAAAAGCCCAGTTTGGCGACATTACGGTAGAAGCCAAGTCTGAGACCGAATTTATTGATGAAAAAACGCCGGTTGTCATTGTGAGAGTAGAAGGCTACAATGTCATTGTCCGGCGGAAAGAATAGATTATAGATTATGTGAATCCGATGTTGGAAATCCCAGCTGATTATTTGAAGATTTATGATTTAGTTGATTATTTCGTTGTCTTATTTTTCAATCATATTATCAAATGACTTTAATTCATAATATATATATAATCATTTATTTATTTGTTTGTGTATGTCCATTTATAAACACGCACATAGCGGAAGCATCTCCGAAAACAATAAATAATACACAACTTATTTCGTTATCTTCTGGTAGTAAAGTAAACGATGTGCAATTAACTGAAATCGTCGATACTTTATTTTATACAGCATTAGATTATCCTAAAATAAAAACAATCTTACAAGTACATCTTCATGATAGTCTTATATTGATAAATGACAGTAAATCTGTTATTATTTTCAACAGACAAGGTAAATATCTTCGTTCAATTCCCCTTGAGAAAGGCAGTATGGATATAGTAGGTGATATTCTATATACATACCAATTTTTAAATAAAGAGATCTGTGCATATACTTTAAAAGGAGATAAATTGTGGAGAAACCTATTAAATTATCCAAATGAAGCCGGATATATGGGGGATTATTTTGTATCTATTACCCCCAATTTATTTGCTGTTGCGAATATGAGTATTGGATATAATCATTACGAGTTACTATTTTTTAATAAGGAAGGAGAAATTGTTAATTCTCGGGAAAATAGATGTTTTTTCCAAAAACAACAGGTTAATACATATAATAGTATATGGAAACGACTATTATTTAGAGGATACGACGGTATCTATTATCATCCTTTTTTTAATGATACCGTTTACTCCGTTCAATATACAAATATCCGACCTGCGATCATAGAAAAACTAGTTAAAAAAGTACCGTTAAAACAACGATTGGAATATACTGGTGAATCCCTTGAGAGTTTTCATAAATATTGTTTGAAAGAAAATGTGTATGCTACTAGATTTTTTGAAACAGAAAGATATATCATTGTTGAATACCAAATAGGTTCTTTGCTAAACTCTGTATCGAATTATTTTATCTATGATAAAACGACGCAAAAGTTAAGTGGTACGCACAATGACTTACTTTCATTATTAAATAATTCACAACGTTTGCATATAGGTATATTCAATGATTATGATGGAGGATTAGCTTTTCAGCCTATGTATCAAACAGAAAATTATTTAATAATGGTTGATGCAGGAGATAACCAAGGTGTTAAAAAATCTATGCCTTCAGAACTTTACAGAAAAGGTAGGAAAATAAAAGACAAGTCTTATATATGTACAAGCGATGTTTGGCTAAAGCAAAAATATAAAGATGCAGCGACTTCGTTTTTTGATAAAAATAAAGGAGATAACTCAACTATACTAACAATTGTAAAATTAAAAAAATGAAATCAATAATTTTTGCTCAATCAGATCAAGGAAATAGGTATGATTTCCTTAAAAAAGCTAATTTCTATAGATTATAAATGTTTAAATGTATATACGATGATGGACACAACATTTCCTTTGGTAGTTGCTGGTGCAGTCATCCTGCTGCTGGCCATTTTCTTTTATTATGTGCCGTTCCTGCTTTGGATTTCGGCGAAAGTATCGGGGGTGAATATTTCTTTGCTTCAGTTGTTTCTGATGCGAATCCGTAAGGTACCTCCTTATATCATT
>OLOD01000866.1_pt1 | contig 21696 bp, 17 predicted proteins | sample 1671921 | NCBI WGS metagenome assembly OLOD01 (sample SAMEA3136626, study PRJEB25190) | human gut metagenome | biome: human gut; feature: human-associated habitat; material: faeces | place: Austria | collected 2013
TTCCGAAGCGGAGCAAGCCACCGGGTTTCCCATGCTTTTCAAACACAGTCACTTCATAGCCTTTCCGATTCAGACGATTAGCCGCTACCAAACCAGCCGGACCACTTCCTACAACAGCCACCCGCTTACCATTGCGACGAGGCTGTACCGGACGAATATATCCTTCACGGAAAGCTGCTTCGACAATAGCGGCCTCATTCTCTCGGATCGTCACAGGTTCGTCACAACTCAGTTTCAAGACACAACTTTTCTCACACAAGGCCGGACATACACGACCCGTGAATTCCGGAAAGTCGCACGTGGTTGACAATACCTGATAAGCTTCCAACCATTGCCCTTTATATAACATATCCTGCCACTCCGGCTGCTTATTGCCCAACGGACAAGCCCAATGACAAAATGGAACCCCACAATCCATACAGCGCGATGCCTGTATGCGACGGTCACCTGTACTTAAAGTCTGTTCTACTTCACTAAAATCGTCGATTCGTTCATGAACCGGTCTATATCCCGCTTCTTTGCGGTGTATCGTTAGGAATGCTCTTGGATCTCCCATATTTATAGCTTATTTGAAGTTCAATAATAAAACATGATCAATAATCTCTTTGCATAGCAGCTATCTTCTGTTGCCACTTCTTCATCTGTTCTTCTTGAAGGACTTTCTTGTATTCAATTGGAACCACCTCTATAAACTCCTCAACATAACGATCCCAATGGTCTAACATCTGTCCTGCCAACGGACTTCCTGTATAATGATAATGCTTGCGGATTAACTCATGCAATTCTTTACGAGAGCGTGTGTCTTCCACCAACGAAAGCTCTACCATTTCCATATTGCAATAGAAATCGAAGTTTCCTGACGGATTCCAGACATAAGCCACACCGCCACTCATACCAGCAGCGAAATTACGGCCGGTCGGTCCCAATACTACCACACGTCCTCCCGTCATATACTCACAGCAATGGTCACCTACTCCTTCTACGACAGCCACAGCTCCCGAATTACGGACACAGAAACGTTCGCCAGCCCGACCGTTCAGATAGACTTCTCCACTCGTAGCCCCATATAGCAATGTATTTCCTGCAATGATATTCTCTTCCGGCTTGAAATCTGTACGTACTGGTGGAACTACCACGATACGACCACCACTCAATCCCTTACCTAGATAATCATTCGTATCTCCTTCCAGGCGAAATTCTACACCATGTACAAGGAAAGCGCCGAAACTCTGTCCGGCAGAACCTTTGAAACGGATTTTCAAGGCTTGTTCCGGCAATCCGGTTTCGCCATATTGCTGTGCAATCACGCCAGACAACATCGCGCCCACCGAACGATCCGTATTCACAATTGGATAACTAAGCAGTAAATCCTGTTTCCCTTCTAAAGCCGGACGAGCATCCTCTATAAGCTGTAAATCTTTTACAGCTCCCATTTCATGCAAAGAATCCGCAACATGATATAAAGCCCTGTCCTGAAAAGCTGTCGGGAAATATAAAATCCGCGAGAAATCCAATAAATCATGTTTATGTACACCGTCACTCGGTTTACGAACCAGTAAATCCGTCCGACCGATTACCTCATCCAACTTCCGGAATCCCATCTCAGCCAGATATTCGCGTACTTCTTCTGCCAAGAAAGTAAAGAAGTTTACCAAATACTCATATCTTCCGTGGAAACGTTTCCGCAAAGTTTCGTCTTGCGTTGCCACACCTACCGGACAAGTATTCATGTGGCATTTGCGCATCATCACACAACCTAAGACAATCAATGCCGATGTGGCAAAGCCAAATTCTTCAGCACCCAACAATGCCATCAGCAAGATATCACGTCCGGTCTTCAACTGGCCATCCGTTTGCAAACGAACTTGTCCACGCAGGTTATTCAAGACCAGCGTCTGCTGTGTTTCAGCCAAACCAATCTCCGGAGGAAGTCCTGCATAACGAATGGAACTCATGGGTGATGCACCCGTTCCTCCTTCTGCTCCAGAGATCACAATCCGGTCTGCTTTCGCTTTCGCCACACCGGCAGCAATCGTCCCAACGCCACTCTCCGATACCAGTTTCACGCTAATCTCTGCCTTCGGATTTACATTTCTCAAATCGAATATCAACTGTGCTAAATCTTCTATCGAATAAATATCGTGATGAGGTGGAGGAGAAATCAACGAGATCCCTGGAATCGAATGGCGGGTTTTAGCAATTATATCATTCACTTTATAACCTGGTAACTGACCACCTTCACCAGGTTTTGCACCTTGAGCTACCTTAATTTGTATTTCATCCGCATTCACCAGATAATTGGTTGTCACACCGAAGCGACCGGAAGCGACCTGTTTGATAGCCGAACGTAATGATAATCCGTCTATTTTCTCCGTAAAACGTCCGGCATCCTCACCGCCTTCTCCGGTATTGCTTCGTCCATGAATCTTGTTCATGGCCATCGCCATCGTTTCATGCGCTTCCTTGCTAATTGAACCAAAGCTCATTGCTCCTGTTACAAATCGCTTCATGATCTCCGAAGCAGGCTCAACTTCTTCCAAAGGAACCGGAGACTGACGCTTGATGTCCAGGAAATCCCGTAAGAAAAGAGGTTCTTCCTTCTCGTCTACCAGCTTCGTATATTCCTTGAATTTCTTATAACTTCCCAAACGAGTAGCCAGTTGTAAGGTAGATATAGTCTCCGGATTCCAAGCATGCTTTTCTCCATCTTTCCGATATGAATAGATACCTTTATGCTCCAATACTTCAGACAAATCTTCTTTATACCCAGCCTTGTGCATTTGTACTGCATCTCTGGCGATTTCTGCTAAACCAATTCCACCCACTTTGCTGGATATACTACCAAAGTACGTTTCTACCAGATCTTCACTAAGACCTATCGCTTCAAACAACTTTGCTCCTCGATAACTACGGATGGTGCTGATACCCATCTTACTCAAAACCTTCAACAATCCTTTGCATAAAGACTTAACATAATTCTTTTCTGCCGTTTCATAATTCAACTGAACTGCTTGCTTGGCTACCAGATCTTCCAAGATAGCAAAAGCCATATACGGATTCACTGCACTGGCTCCAAAGCCTAACAGCAGAGCAGCATGCATCACCTCACGCATTTCTCCTGTTTCTACCACCAACGCTGTCTGAACACGCTTCTTTACTGAAATTAAATAATGGTGAACAGCACTTACTGCCAGTACAGATGGAATAACAGCCATCGACGCATCCACATTTCTATCTGTCAATACCAAATAATTCGCTCCTTCAGAAACGGCATGCGCTGCCTCCTTGCACAAACGATCCAATGCCTCTCGCAGGCCTGTTTCTCCCTGCGAAGCATCAAATAACATCGGAAGTTTAACCGTCTTGAATCCTTTATAACGAATATTACATAAGATATCCAATTGGGTGTTAGTCAGAATCGGACATTGAAGACGCACCATTTTACAATGCGACTCATTCGGAGCCAGAATATGATTACCGACAGCCCCAATATATTCAACCAAACTCATCACTAAAGCTTCCCGAATCGGATCAATTGGCGGATTGGTTACCTGGGCAAACTGCTGACGGAAGTAATCATACAAAAGATGCGGACGAGTAGATAGAACTGCTAACGGTGTATCATTACCCATCGACCCAACCGGTTCGGCTCCACCGGTACACATAGGAACCATGATACGGTCAATATCTTCTCTGGAATAACCGAACACACGCAATTTGCAATTAAAGTCATCCACACGACTGGTTACTTTTCTTCCTGATTTCAGTTCATCCAGCTCAATACAATTGTCTTGAATCCATTTCCGATATGGATGGGCATCGGCCAACTGTTGTTTCAATTCCTGGTCACGACAAATCTTTCCAGTTTCTGTGTCAATCAATAAGATTTTACCGGGCTGTAATCGTCCTTTTTCCTGAATTTCCTCCGGCTGTATATCCAACACACCAACTTCCGAAGCCACAAGAACCCAACCCTTCTTCGTTACCAGATACCGGGCCGGACGCAAACCATTCCGGTCAAGCATACCACCGGCATAACGACCATCACTGAACAATAAGGCTGCCGGTCCGTCCCATGGTTCCATCAAAATAGAATGATATTCATAAAAGGCTTTCAGATCATCAGATATCGGATTTTTCTCATTGAAACTTTCCGGAACCAGCATAGCCATCGCATGAGGCAAACTCAAACCTGATGCCAATAAAAATTCCAACACATTGTCTAATGAAGCACTATCGCTCATATCCGGTTGTATAATCGGATCCAAGGCTTCCATATCTGATAATCTGGAAGATGAAAGAACACTTTCACGGGCAGCCATCCAAGCCCGGTTTCCCCGTATCGTATTTATTTCACCATTATGAGCCAACAAACGGAAAGGTTGAGCCAAACTCCAAGTAGGAAATGTATTCGTACTGAAGCGGGAATGAACTAATGCCAGTGCACTCGTAAAATATTCGTTCGTTAAATCCGGGAAATATTTACGCAGTTGCATGGATTCCAACATACCTTTATATATAAGGCTACGTGTTGACAAGGATACTACATAGAAATCTTTCTTCTCTACCAACGAAGAGGAAGCAATCCGCTTTTCTATCCGTTTGCGTACCCCATAGAGTTTTAATTCCAATTCTTGCTGATCTTCCTCTCCTACAATAAACAACTGTTTAATCGCAGGTTCTGTAGCCAAAGCATCTTTGCCTAGAATTTCTGAACAGACAGGAACATCCCGGAGACACAAAATGGTGAGCCCTTTTGCTTCCACTTCTTCCTGAATAATCTGCAGAAAAGCCTTTTGTGCTGCCTGATCTTTCGGTAAAAAGACCAGTCCTGTTCCATAATGTCCTTTTTCCGGAACCGGAATACCTTGTAATAAAATAAATTCATGAGGAATCTGTACTAAAATTCCGGCACCATCTCCCGTTTTATTATCAGCTCCCTCAGCACCACGATGTCTCATATTTTCCAAGACCGTCAGAGCCGAATCAACGATGGAATGAGATTTGCGTCCATGAATATCCACTAACATACCAACACCACAAGCATCATGTTCGTTGGCTTGATCATACAATCCTCTTTTACTTTTCAATAATTCATCTACTCGCTTCATATATTTATCTATTGTTTTTCATTTGTCATTTATTTATATCAAATTGTTTTGCAAAAATAGATAATGCTTTCATATAGTCAAATAAATCGATAAATTATTTACTTTTTTCTTTGTAGAGAAAGTTTGGATATTTCAATTTAATAGTATTATTGTTTAATTAGTAAATAAACGTAAGTAAAACACTTTGTTTGCATATCAGATTATAACTTCGCAAAAATAAATTCAGAATAAACATATAAACGGCTTTATTTGTTATATAAACGATATATATTTGCGGAAAAATAAAACATATAGTTAAACAAACAACAAAATACAATACAAAATGACAATCCAATTCACAAAGATGCAAGGAGCAGGTAACGATTATATATATGTAAATACAATTAATCAACCTGTCACAAATCCGAAAGAATTAGCTATTCAATGGAGCACTTACCATACCGGAATCGGATCTGACGGTTTGGTTCTGATTGGTCCGTCTCATATAGCTGATTTCAGCATGCGAATCTTCAATGCTGATGGTTCGGAAGCTAAAATGTGCGGAAATGCTTCTCGATGTATTGGTAAATATCTATATGATAAAAAGCTGACACAGAAGAAGCAGATCTCATTGGAAACTTTATCCGGTATCAAGCATCTTGAATTGCATGTCAAAAATGGAGCGGTCAAGGAAGTTACAGTTGATATGGGATGTCCTGAAATCCTGGAAGAGTCTTTAAACCTGTCTTGTCCGAACGGAACATTCACAGGGACATTTGTTTCCATGGGAAATCCTCACTTCGTAACTTTTGTGGAGGATATAAAGCAAGCCAACCTTCCTGTTACAGGGCCGTTGCTTGAACATCATCCCTATTTTCCGGACCGGGCCAATATTGAGTTTGTACAATTTCTTTCTGAAGGAAATGCCCGAATGCGAGTATGGGAACGCGGTTCGGGAATTACCCAAGCCTGTGGTACCGGAGCCTGCGCTTCTGCAGTTGCTTTAATAGCACATGGACGGGCCCAGAAAGGTGATAAAATACAAATCCAAATGGATGGCGGAACATTAACGATTGAATGGAATCCGACAGACAATCATGTATATATGACGGGTAACGCCGTGACTGTATTTGAAGGAAGCATTAAACTTTAAGAACAACAAATAAAACAATCGAATTATGGCATTAGTGAATGAACATTTTCTGAAATTACAAAGTAATTATTTGTTTTCGGACATTGCGAAGAAAGTCAACAGCTTCAAAATCACGCATCCGAAACAGAAAATTATCCGAATGGGAATCGGTGATGTAACCCAACCGCTGGCTCCGGCTGTTATTGAAGCCATGCACAAGGCTGTCGATGAAATGGCTTCGAAGGAAACATTTCATGGATACGGACCAGAACAAGGTTATCCTTTTCTGATTGATACCATTATCAAGAATGATTATGAAAGCATCGGTGTTTCATTAGAGCCCAGCGAAGTATTCATCAGCGACGGAGCCAAAAGTGATTGCGGAAATATTGGAGATTTACTTCGTCACGACAATAGTATCGGTGTGACTGATCCGGTTTATCCGGTATATATCGACTCGAATGTCATGTCAGGAAGAACAGGAACCTGGGAAAATGGTATCTGGAGCGATGTGGTATATATTCCTTGTACAGCAGAGAATCAGTTTGTACCGGAATTACCTTCCCGGCGTGTGGATATCATTTATCTGTGTTATCCCAACAACCCGACAGGAACAACATTAACCAAAGAAGAACTGAAGAAATGGGTCAATTATGCTTTGGCCAACGATGCGATCATCATGTACGACTCTGCTTATGAGGCATACATTCAGGATCCTACTATTCCGCATTCCATCTATGAGATCAAAGGAGCGAAAAAAGTAGCCATTGAATTCAGGAGTTTCTCGAAAACGGCTGGTTTCACAGGTGTGCGTTGCGGATACACGGTTATTCCGAAAGAAGTAAGTGCAACAACCTTGAAAGGCGAACGGGTATTCCTGAATAAATTATGGCACCGGCGCCAATGTACGAAGTTCAATGGAACCAGTTATATAACGCAACGCGGTGCAGAAGCAGTATATAGTCCTGAAGGCAAAAAGCAAATCCGCCAAACCATCAACTATTATATGAATAATGCCAAGTTGATGAAAGAAGGACTTGAAGCCTGCGGCCTGCAAGTTTATGGGGGCACGAATGCTCCTTACTTGTGGGTAAAAACTCCCGATGGCTTATCATCGTGGAAGTTCTTTGAAAAATTACTTTATGAAGTATTTATTGTCAGCACACCCGGTGTCGGATTCGGACCAAGCGGAGAAGGATATCTCCGTTTGACAGCCTTCGGCGATCATGACGATACCATCGAAGCGATCCAACGGATCCAACACTGGATGCGATAATAGAAAGAAGCAGAAAGATGCGATAGACGTGTTGTTTATTCAAACCCTACTTTAACCAGTACATATATAAAATGTTTTTATTTATTATCCCAGTTTGTCAGGCAACACTTGCTGAATAACACACGCTATCGGCATCTTTTCCAATGAAGAACAAAAAATAACCATTTAATAATTAGGTATTATGTCTAAATTAAGATTTAAAGTTGTGGAATCGGCCTTCGAAAAGAAGACGATAACGGTTACCGAACCTACCGAAAAACCTTCTGAGTATTTCGGTTCGCTGGTTTTCAACCGAGAGAAGATGTTTAAGTATCTGCCTGAGAAAGTGTACGAAAAACTAACCGACTGTATCGACAATAACACTCCTCTCGATCGTGAAACAGCCAATGCTGTAGCTGCCGGCATGAAACGCTGGGCACTTGAAAAAGGAGTTACTCATTACACCCACTGGTTTCATCCGCTGACAGAAGGAACGGCCGAAAAACACGACGCTTTCATCACACCCGACGGAAAAGGCGGCGTCATTGAAGAATTCGACGGGAAATTACTCATCCAGCAGGAACCGGATGCTTCCAGCTTTCCGAACGGAGGAATCCGAAATACCTTCGAAGCACGTGGTTATTCAGCCTGGGATCCGTCTTCGCCTGCATTCATTGTGGGCGATACCTTGTGTATTCCTACCATATTTATCGCTTACACCGGAGAATCACTCGACTATAAAACTCCTTTGCTGAAGTCGCTGGAGGCTGTCAACAAGGCGGCTGTCGATGTATGCCATTACTTTGATCCGAAGGTGAAAAAGGTGTACTCATACTTGGGTTGGGAACAGGAATATTTCCTGGTGGATGAAGGTCTGTATGCAGCTCGTCCGGACTTATTAATGACGGGACGTACTTTGATGGGACATGAAAGCTCGAAGAACCAGCAATTGGAAGATCACTACTTCGGTGCGATTCCTCCGCGCGTTCTTGAGTTCATGAAGGAACTGGAAATCGAATCTCTCAAACTGGGTATTCCTTTGAAGACTCGCCACAACGAAGTGGCTCCGAACCAGTTCGAATTGGCTCCGGTTTTCGAAGAGTGCAACTTGGCCAACGATCATAACCTGCTGGTCATGGCGCTGATGAGAAATATTGCCCGCAAGCATGGCTTCCGTGTCCTCTTGCATGAAAAGCCATTCAAGGGAGTCAATGGTTCCGGCAAGCACAACAACTGGTCATTGGGAACCGATACAGGCACTTTACTGATGGCTCCTGGCAAGACGGCTGAAGAGAATCTGCGATTTGTTACGTTCGTGGTCAATGTGCTGAAGGCCGTCCATACACATAATGCCTTGCTGAAAGCCAGCATCTCGTCGGCAACCAACGCCCATCGTCTGGGAGCCAACGAAGCACCGCCAGCCATCATCTCCTGTTTCTTGGGTTCACAGCTTTCTGCTGTACTGGAACACTTGGAAAACAGCGATACCGAAGACTTTATCCTGGCCGGAAAACAAGGAATGAAGCTCGACATCGCCCGTATTCCTGAACTGCTGATTGATAATACGGACCGAAACCGTACTTCTCCTTTCGCTTTCACCGGAAACCGTTTCGAGTTCCGTGCCGTGGGTTCATCAGCCAACTGTGCTTCGGCCATGCTGGTCTTAAATGCAGCGGTTGCCGAACAGTTGAAGAACTTTAAGACAGCAGTTGATGCCAAGATTGCTTCCGGATTGGATAAGTTTGCGGCCATCATTGAAGTACTGCGCCAAGAAGCAAAAGCTTGTAAGGCTATTCACTTCGACGGCAACGGATACAGCGACGAATGGAAAGAAGAAGCTGCCCGTCGCGGACTGGATTGCGAAACCAGCGTTCCCCGTATCTTCGATGCTTATCTGAAAGAAAGCAGCATCCACATGTTCGAATCAACAGGTGTCATGAACCGGAAAGAACTGATTGCCCGCAACGAAGTAAAATGGGAAATGTACACCAAGAAGATTCAGATCGAAGCTCGTGTATTAGGCGATCTGGCCATGAATCATATTATCCCAATGGCTATCAAATATCAGTCTTCGCTGATCGACAATGTATATAAGATGAAAGAACTTTTCCCGGCCGAGAAAGCCGCTCATCTTTCTTCCAAAAACATGGAAATCATTGAAGAAATAGCTGATCATACCATCTTCATCAAAGAAAAGGTGGACGAGATGATCGAAAAACGGAAGGTGGCCAACAAAATCCAGGAAGAACGGGAAAAGGCAATTGCCTATCACGACAACATCGTTCCGCTGATGGAAGCCATCCGTTACCATATCGACAAGCTGGAATTGACGGTCGACGACCAGATCTGGACTTTACCGAAATACAGAGAACTATTATTTATTCGCTAATATATTATAACCTCGTTGTCCGAAACTGCCGGCTTTTTATATTTTTGACATATGTCGAAAAGCTTTAGCACAGTTGTCGAAAAGCTTTTCGATATATATGGAAAAGCTTTTTGACGGATGTCGCAAAATTAAAAGACAAGGTAAATCGTCGTTGGATAAGGGAAATATTATGTTTTACCTAAATAGTTTCAAGGAAATTCCCCTGCATATTCAGCGTGACCAACAGAGATTATAATAGTTGTTTTATCGATTGTTTTGTTTCTTAAAGGGGAAAGAGGACGTTGAGAAACGCCCTCTTTTTTTGTCGTTTATAATTCTTTTTCTACTTTTGCATCCATGTAATAAATATGACAAAATGAATACACACGAACTTTGTTGCATCGGGCACATTACGCACGACAAGATTGTCACTCCCAAAAGAACAGCGCACATGCCCGGTGGTACATCATTTTATTTTTCTCATGCCATCAAACAATTTGACGACATTGATTATGCCCTGATCACGGCTTTGGGAGAAGAGGATATGCATGTGGTTGATGAAATGCGCCGATTGGGTTTGCAAGTCGAGGTAATGCCTAGCCGCCAATCTGTTTATTTCGAGAATATCTATGGAGAAAATCAAGATAATCGCACACAGCGTGTTTTAGCCAAAGCAGATCCGTTCACAGTAGATTATCTGCAAGACATCGAAGCCCATATTTTCCATTTGGGAAGTTTGCTGGCCGATGACTTCTCGCTTGAAGTAGTGAAATATCTGTCAGGAAAAGGGAAACTGTCTATTGATTCACAAGGGTATTTACGCGAGGTGCGCGGAACAGACGTATTTGCCGTTGACTGGCAACAGAAACATGAATTCCTGAAGTATGCCACTTTCCTGAAAGCCAACGAGCAGGAAATGTATTCGCTTACCGGATACAACGACGTTGAAAAAGCAGCCAAGGAGCTTCATAGCTGGGGCGTCAAAGAAGTGTTGCTGACATTGGGCAGTAATGGGTCGGTTATCTACGACGGAGAACAGTTCCATCTTATTCCAGCCTATAAACCGACAGAAATTGTAGACGCGACAGGTTGCGGCGATACGTACATGACCGGTTATCTGTACTGCCGTGCCAAAAACAAGAGTATCGATGAAGCCGGACGTTTTGCGGCAGCCATTTCGACCCTGAAGATTGAAGCCATGGGACCTTTTGCCGGTACGCGCGCAGACATCGAACGCTGTATGCAAGAAGCCGAACAGACATTTCCCAGCTTATAACCATCCGGGAACAATCCATACAACTGAATAACAGAACAGCCTGTGAAACCATCTTGATGATAAGTTTCACAGGCTGTTTGATTTTATAGAAGTCGATTGACAGACTGCATTAATAAGCGCGTGCGAACAAAACGCGGCGGGCAGAAGGTTTTCCGGTTACCATACATTTACCCGGAGTCATATCGCCTTCCAAAGGCAGACAACGGATGGTTGCCTTGGTTTCGTTCTTGATCAATTCTTCTGTTTCCGGAGTTCCGTCCCAATGAGCCATGATAAAGTATCCCTGTTCGATCTTTTCCTTGAACTCATCATACGAATCAACCGTAATAGTCCGTTCTTCACGACGCTTCAACGCCTTCTGGAAGATATTCTTCTGGATTTCTTCCAGCAAGTTCTGTACATAAGTTTCTATGCCATCGCAAGAGATCGTTTCTTTTTCCAGTGTATCACGACGCATGACTTCGATCGTATTGTTTTCCAAATCACGACCACCCATAGCCAAACGTACCGGAACACCCTTCAATTCATAATTGGCAAACTTCCATCCAGGCTTACGATTGTCGGCATCGTCAAACTTAACAGAGATACCCAGCTTCTTCAAGTTGGCCACGATACCATCTACTTTCTGACGGATCTGGTTCAATTGTTCTTCGCTACGATAAATCGGAATAATGACTACCTGGATCGGAGCCAGATGCGGAGGCAATACCAAACCATTATCATCAGAGTGAGACATGATCAAGGCACCGATCAGACGTGTAGAAACACCCCATGAAGTTGCCCAGGCATAATCAGTCTTTCCTTCCTTATCTACGAAAGTCACATCAAAAGCCTTTCCGAAGTTCTGTCCCAAGAAATGAGAAGTACCAGCCTGCAAAGCCTTTCCGTCTTGCATCATCGCTTCAATAGTATAAGTATCCAAAGCACCGGCAAAACGTTCGCTTTCTGATTTCACACCACGGATCACCGGCATAGCCATATAATTCTCGGCAAAATCAGCATAGACACCTTGCATCTTCTTGGCTTCTATTTCTGCTTCTTCGCGGGTAGCGTGAGCGGTATGTCCTTCCTGCCACAAGAATTCAGCAGTACGCAAGAACAGACGAGTACGCATTTCCCAACGCATCACATTAGCCCACTGGTTACACAAAATAGGCAGATCACGATAAGACTGAATCCAGTTACGATAGGTATTCCAGATAATTGTTTCTGAAGTCGGACGGATAATCAGTTCTTCTTCCAGTTTGGCTTCCGGATCAACCACTACACCTGTTCCGTCATGGTTGGTTTTCAGACGATAGTGAGTAACCACAGCACATTCTTTTGCGAAACCTTCTACGTGTTCGGCTTCCTTGCTCAAAAATGATTTCGGGATCAACAACGGGAAGTAAGCATTCACATGTCCTGTTTCTTTGAATTTATCATCCAAGATACGCTGCATCTTTTCCCAGATTGCATATCCATAAGGCTTGATGACCATACAACCGCGTACTGCAGAGTTTTCAGCCAAGTCGGCCTTGATTACCAAATCCTGATACCACTGTGAATAATTTTCACTTCTCGGAGTCAGTTCTTTCAGTTCTTTTGCCATTTTATATTCTATTTATTGTATTATTCTTGTCATTCAGCCTGCAAAGTTATAAAATATATCGCAGAAACCATACCCGTAACCAGAGCTTTTACGAAGTAACTGCTTCAATCCTGGCAGAGACACACAAAAGGCACAAACAGGCTCACCTTTACAGCAGCCCATTTGTGCCTTCTTTTCTTTACTGTCTTATCCTAAAGTTAGATTTTCCTTATAATTCGCGAATCCAGATATTCCGGAAACTGATCGGTTCGCTCGGATCACCATGGCTTTGCAGGATGATCGGGCCGGCACCGTGTGCCTTAACCTGCGGGAAACCAATCCATTCAGTCGTTCCCAAAATAGTTGTATTGTTTTGCAGCACAACACCGTTATGAATAACCGTTACCGTCGGATGTGTCCGATAACTGCCGTCTTTCTTGAAAGTCGGGGCGTTGTAGATAATATCGTATACGTTCCATTCACCCGGTTTACGCATGGCATTGGCCAGCGGAATCGACTGTTTATAAATACTTCCGGTCTGACCGTTCACATAAGTAGGATTGTTGTAGCAGTCCAGAATCTGAACTTCATACAAACCTTGCAAAAAGACACCACTATTTCCTCTCAACTGGCTTTCGCCCGTGATGTTTTCCGGAACACACCATTCAATATGCAGCTGGAAGCTATCAAACTTCTGCTTTGTCTGAATATCTCCTTTTTTCTTATTAACCGTGAAGACACCGTCGTGTACATCCCATTCGGCCGGTCCACCTTTCACACTTTCCCATTGGGAAAGGTCTTTTCCGTCAAACAAAACAACAGCATCCGACGGAGCAGTAAAACCACCACCTTTCAATTCGGTACCAGGAGTAACAACGGGCGGAACAGGTTCATAAAACTCAGACATTTCATGCGTGATTCCTGCATAACCGGTAGGCATGACAAACTCTTGTTTCTTGTCTTGTGCTTGAGCACTCACACAGGCAGCACAGGCGAACGCTGCCAACATCATTCTTACAGTAAGTTTTTTTCCATTCATGGTAAATAAAGATTTTGTATAGCACTAATTAATGGTCACAAATATAGACTTTTTATCTAATAAGTGTACAAAATAGGGGAATATTTATCACTATTTAAATATTCCCCTACTATTCAACTGAAGACTGTTATTTTATCTGATGATTAAACAGACGTTGTTCTGCCAACTGTTCAAATTTAGTACCCAGACGACCGTAGTTACAATAAGGATAAATACTGATTCCTCCGCGAGGTGTAAAAATACCAGTTACCTCAATGTACTTCGGATCCATCAGCTTGATCAGATCTTTCATGATCTTATTAACGCAATCTTCATGAAAATCCCCGTGATTCCGGTAACTGAACAAGTATAACTTCAAACTCTTGCTTTCAACCATTTTTACATCGGGAATATAGTCAATGTAGATGGTAGCAAAATCCGGCTGGCCAGTAATCGGGCACAGACTGGTAAATTCCGGACAGTCAAAATGAACCCAATAATCATTTTCCTGATGTTTGTTCGTGAAGGCTTCCAATACTTCCGGTGCATAATCCTGACGATATACCGTATTTCCTCCCAACGAATGTAATTCGTGCTCTTCTTTTCTCGTATCCATCTGATTAATCATTAAGATGTTTTCCTGCTTTTCTTTCCAAATACTTCTCCAGTCCGGCCTTTCTCAACCGGCAAGCCGGGCAATGACCGCAACCATCAGCCATCACTCCGTTATAACAAGTCAATGTCTGGGTACGTACCAGGTCGAACACACCCAGTTCGTCCGACAGTTCCCAAACTTCACTCTTGTCACGATCCATCAACGGCGTATGAATCACAAACTGATCATCCATAGCCAGATTAAGCGTCACATTCAAAGAACGGATAAACGTATCCCGACAATCCGGATAACCACTGAAATCAGCCTCCGAAACTCCGGTCACCAAATGATGAATTCCTTTACTTCGTGCCAGAATAGCCACGAAAGTCAGAAAAACCATGTTTCGCCCCGGAACAAACGTATTCGGATACGTCTCTGCCGGCTTTACCTGATCCATCTCGATCTGATCATTCACCAACGAACAGTTCGGATCTAGCTGACTAATCAATGAAACATCTAATAAATGGAAGGGAACTTGGGCATCCGCAGCGATCTTCCGGGCTACTTCTACTTCCAATGCGTGTTTCTGCCCATACGTAAAACACACAGCCTCGACATGCGAGAAATGCTTCTTGGCCCAAAACAGACAAGTGGTAGAATCTTGTCCGCCGGAAAAGCATACCATTGCAGCTTCTTTTTTCTTCATAAAATTCTTGTTTTTAATACGTGGTTTAGCAAGCACACGGAAAAGAAAACGATTCTTTTCGGAGGACAAAGATATAAAGTTTTAGGAAATAATGCCGGATAGACAAGCTATAAACCAAGATTTTTGCACACAAATCCATATTTTGTGCCGCACATTTTCGATTAAAATGTGCATATATTCAAAAAAGTCACTTATCTTTGCCCCCGTTTTTCACGAATGAGGAACATTTTTACAAACTAATAACATATTTTTATGAAGCAGATTATCGCATTAGCTAGCCTTGCCCTGTTGCCTTTTTCACAGGTAGCAGCCGAAGGTTTTCAAGTAAATGCCCAAAGTACAAAACAGGCCGGCATGGGTCATGTGGGTGCTGCCTTAAAACTAGGCGCAGAAAGTATGCATTTCAATCCGGCAGGTCTGGTTTATATGAACAACGCCGTTGAATTATCTGCCGGCGTCTCCGGAGTATTTGCCTATGCTAAGTGCCAGACAGGAAACGAAACCTATAAAACGGACAACACGCCAAGTACACCTCTTTACATCAACGCAGGTTTCAAGATTTATGATAACTTAGCTGCGGGTATTATGATCAATACACCGTATGGTAGTAGTATCAACTGGGGAAATGACTGGGCCGGAGCTCATCTGGTGCAGGACATTGCCTTGAAAGCATTTAATGTACAGCCTACTATCTCATGGAAAATCATGGATCGGTTAAGTGTAGGTGCCGGTTTAATGATGGAGTTTGGTAACATTACCCTTAACCGTGCATTGATCGGTCCGGGTGCCATGACCAATATGGCCAACAGCATGATGGGACCGGTTTTGGAAAAATATCCGATGTTCAAGCCGATGGTTGAACCGATCCTGACCGAAATGCAACGTTATGACGATGCTTCTGCAGCTTCAGTTTCTTTGGAAGGAAAAGCCGGATTACGTTTAGGCTTTAATGTAGGTGCGATGTTTGATATCAACGATAAATTTACAGTAGGTCTCTCCTATCGTTCCAAAGTAACAGCTAAAGTAAAAGAAGGAGACATCAGCTTGCGTTATGCCAACAAAGAGCACCTGGAAGCTTTATTGGGCAATGTCAATAAATTACTTCAGACAGCAGCAGCCATGGGTATTCCGAACTTACCGGAAAACGGAATCAATGTACCTCCTCTGGAAAGCGGTACTTTCTCTGCCGAACTGCCTTTGCCCAACAACTGGAATGTAGGTTTGACCTATCGCCCAACTGATCGTTGGACTGTTTCCGGAGAAGTTCAGTTCGTAGGATGGAATGCCTATAAATCTCTGGATGTTTATTTTGAACCGGATGCAGAACTGGGACAGTATAACATCAAAGCTGCCAAAGAATATAAGAATACGCGTATCTATCGTATCGGTACACAATTTGCAGCTACCAACCGGCTGGATGTTCGCTTCGGAGCGTATTATGATGAATCTCCGGTAAAAGACGAATACCTGAATCCGGAAACACCTAGTATGGATAAATTGGGTATCACTGCCGGATTAAGCTTCCGCCCGATCGAACCGCTGTCTGTTGATTTTGCTTTCTCGTATGTAACTGGCTTCGGTCGCGACGGCTCTTATACCGATACAGACTTGTTAGGTCAGCCGCGTACCTTCAGTGGTCACTATGATGCCTATGCATTAATGCCAGCCATCGGAATTTCATACAATTTCTAATATAAAACTGTACGTCTTATCAGGGCAAACAAAAGGGTAACTTGCTACAAGTTGCCCTTTTTACGTTAATTCCATTTTTATATTCCACTGATTTCCTATTATTTATAATCATTCTTACTAACAACCTCCCAACAAACTAAAACCTTTAGTTTATATTAACTATAAAAATTAGTTCATAAACTATATTTTCTCGTTATTTGCAGAAAAAGAGAAAAGTCATGAAAGGATTAACAGCAAAAGAAGAAGAAATCATGGGATTCTTCTGGGAGAAAGGTCCCTTGTTCGTCAAGGAAATACTGGCGTTCTACGATGATCCGAAGCCGCATTTCAATACGTTATCGACTATTGTGAGAGGATTGGAAGAAAAAGGATATCTGGCACACGAAGCTTTCGGGAATACATACCGGTATTTTGCAGCTGTCACGCAAGATGAATTCCGATCCAAAACACTTAAGGGTGTGATCAGTAAATACTTCAATAACTCCTACCTCAGCGCTGTTTCTACGCTGGTCAAGAAAGAAGAAATTTCGGTAGAAGAATTGAAACAGCTTATTCAGGAAGTGGAAGACGCTCATCGCACATCCAACCCTTAAAACGATTCTTACCATGGGAATTTTTATTGCGTATATGATTAAATCCGGCTTCTGCTTGCTGCTGTTCTACCTATTATATAAATGGCAACTGGCAAAAGAAACTTTTTTCCGACTAAACCGGATCATGCTGCTTGGCTTTTGGATATTGGCATTCCTACTGCCGGCCATTCCGTTAGTCAACTGGGGAAATACGGATTTACCGGCAGGGTTGGATGTAAACAGACCGGAAATCTTGAATTCACTGACGAACATTTCTCTTTCTGCGGAAACCAATACCGATCATCAAGCCTTCATTTGGACTTGGCTGATCTGTACTGGATATATAGTAGGTGTTGTCTTGATCGCAAGCAAACAGCTTGTTTCGTGGACCCGACTTTATTTACTCATCCGGCGAGGGCGGCATATTGAAAACGGGCCTTTTCATCTGATTCTGATCGAAGGGAATCAACCTCCATTCAGTTGGATGCATTACATCATCTTGTCAGAAAAGGATTACCGGGAAAATCCGACGGAAATCTTAACGCACGAGATGGCGCACATCCGGCATCACCATTCATGGGATCTGTTATTGGCAGATATTGGCATTCTGCTGCAATGGTTTAATCCGGCTGCCTGGTTACTCAAACAGGAAATGCAGTCGGTACACGAATACGAAGCTGATGATGCCGTGCTTGCCGCCGGGGTCGATGCCAAGTCCTATCAGTTATTGCTTATTAAAAAAGCTGTCGGCACCAGTCGCTACACTATGGCCAACAGCTTTAATCACAGTTCACTTAAAAAACGTATTACTATGATGTTAAAAGAAAAATCAAGCCCGCAGGCTCGTGCGAAGTACATCTATATACTTCCACTGGCAGCCTTATCGGTGATGGCATTTGCCCGTCCCGAAGTAGCAGACGCATCAGCCGTCTTAACAAAAGCCAAAGTTACAGATTTGTGGACAATTCCGCAAGAAAAAACTCCGGATGTGAAAGCGCAGTTCCCGGGCGGCGAAAAAGCTTTTTTAAATTTTCTGGCCCGCAACGTAAAATATCCGACACTCGCGCTGGAAGCTGGTAAACAAGGTCGTGTTGCATGCCTCGCAACTATTGGGGAAGACGGAACAATAAAAGAGGTTGAAATCACCAAGAGTGTAGATCCAGCATTAGATGCAGAGGTAATCCGTGTCATTAAAAAGACACCAAAATGGGAACCGGCGCAACTCGCCGGAAAAGCTGTTGAATCAAAAATTCCTTTAGGCTTCTTATTCAAAGTTGAAGGTAGTGATTTACAAACAGAATCTGATACCGATATCGTTATTGTGGGATATGGACCTCAACCCAAAGAGAAATAAAAACAACGTTGCTACGGCAAACGGGCAATCGGATTGAAAACTCATTTTTATTGATATGATTTGATTGCTCTCTCTCTGTTGTGCAAATTCGCTACTGCTCTGTTCCGAGTTTGCACAACTTTTTATAGATCTTATTTATATATAAATTATTCTTTTAATATACTTTACTTGCAGGAAACTACACATCCCTTGCTGAATTCAACAGGTGGCTTTGTCGGAATCAACATACCCTTTGCTGAAAACAACTACCTTTCCCCCTAAAAACGGCAGTGTCTGCAACCAGCAAAGGGCATTATCACCGTGAAAACCTACATTATTACCGTAAAAGCCCGAATTATCACCGTGCAAACTCCCATTATGTCAACAAAAACGGCAATTATCACAGCAAAAAACCGTAATAAGTACAGCTAAAAGCCACCCATGATGATAACTTTTATTTGAGTGGCGAGGAGTATTTTATCATATAGCTGTTCAAACTATTGATAAAAATCGAGTAATCATGGTGAAAGCGGTCTCGCGTCAGGAAATAATTGAATAAATTCTTCGGTTTGCATACCTTTTCCAGTACTTCGTCACAATAAGCAATAAAAGCCTGATGAATCGATTCGATCCCATAACGGGTTTCCAAATCCAGAAAACCTTGTTTCTGCTGGTTCGTCAATACCACTGTTGTCGGATGTAGCTTACGGGTCGGCTTTATATCCAGCTTTCCATTATTATACATTTCCCGCCGTTCGTTCAATGTCTCTTCCAGCATCACCCGGATTTCTTCAATCCGTTTTTCCTCCTGATTTTTCTTGGGCTTTTCCTTAACAGCCGAAGGACATAGAGCTTTAAACTCCTCATCGGCATGATATTCCATATAAGCACGCATCGCCTCGAATAACGTCGATTTTTCCCGAACCAACTTGACCAACACCTCTTCCTCGGCTAGTTTCGGGAAATTCACATAGAAATAACGGATCTGTCCTTCCGAATTCGGCATCTTGTCAACATAGGTTTGCAGAAACCCCATTTCCTCAAACTTCTTGATGATTGCCTCATAACGGGTCCGTTTCACACGCGTCTCCTTCTCGATTCGTTTTTGAGAATAAAAGAATCTTTTATAATGAAAAGATATGGCCTTCACAACCAAAGAATCAAAAATAATCAATTCGTCGGGCGTTAACAAATAATCATGTACGCGTAATACGTTTGTACAAAGAGGGCAAATTGGCGCTTCATCTGTTTCTTGAGCTTTCATAGTTACTTATTTTTAATTAAACAATATGTAAAAATAAAAACAATTTTATAGATAGCCAATTATTTGAGGAAGAAAATGAATTTAAATCAAATAGGCTTGACGAAATTCTTTTACTACGAGCCACAAGTCAGAATCTAATATATTTTGAACTTTATTTATCAAATAAGGGGATATTCCTTTAGGATAAAAAGCTTCTGCTATACTTCCTGTTATACAAGCTAACGTATCACTATCTCCTCCTAAAGAAACAGCCAACCTTAAAGCATCTTCAAAATCTTCACTTTCTAAAAAAGCAATAATGGCTTCAGGTACTGTACCTTGACAACTTTCATCAAAAATATAATTGGGACGAATTTCATCAATAGTTCTATTTAGATCATATTCAAAGTTATACTCAATATATCTTTTAATATCAGCTTTTTGATTCCCTTTTCGCGCTAAAAAAATAGCCGCTGCTACTGCTTGTGCACCTTTTATTCCCTCTGGATGATTATGAGATACAATTGCAGTTTCTTTGGCTACAGAAAGTGTCTTTTCTAAAGTATCAAAACACCATCCTACGGGACTAACTCTCATAGCTGCCCCATTTCCCCAGCTATTATAAGGTTGAGGATTGGAGGTTCGTAACCAAACTGAAAAACGATCTCCGTAACTTCCCATCGGACAAGGATACTTTTCTCCATAGCTTTGTAAGACTTCTATTAAAATTCCACCATGAAGAAGCCAATCTGCTATTGCTATTGTCATTATCGAATCATCCGTATAAGTAGAATCTTCTGAAATCAATTGAAAATCTTTCGTTTTTATGTTATCAAATTCATAAATAGAACCGACGATATCACCAAGAATTGCACCTACCATAAATTTTTTCTTTAATTCATCTTAAATTAGGAATTTCATACCCAATCATAAATAATGCAGCATCTAATGCACGTAACTGCTTTGACAAAGGTAATTGTTTAAACTTAGAAGGATATAATAAAACTTTTTTAAGCAGCCAATTAGCCTTTATATTATTTTCAATATAATTATCTAAGCGCAATAAAGGGAATTTATAATTTCCAAAAGAAGGATTTCGATTAACATTCAAATTTCGTCCTTTGGCATAGGCAAACTTTAAAACAGAAGGAACCATGTCTAAATTATTGTCCAAGCAAAATTCTCGCACAAGAAAACCTAATGCAGTACCAACTCGGCTGTCATATATGGCATAATCATCTACACATAATGAATAAATTTTTGAAAAGCCAGAATTTATATACAAGCCACTGTAATATTGTTTATTTTCAATGACATCCGCAGACAATTTAAATTGAGCCTGCTTTAATGTCTCTACTAAATTCAGAGCATTATTAATTCTATCTCTATTACCTCGTAATACACCACCCCATTCTAATATTTTAAGACATATATTTTGACAATACTCGTTATTATTTTGCTCAATGCTGTTTCTCAACTCAAATTCAAGCCTTTCTAAATAATTATTATTTGTCTCGAAGTCATGTTGATTCCACATATATTTCTCGTAAGCATTATAAATGGAACAACAAGTCCATTTCTTTTTTGTTTTCCTATTTACATATACATGTACAAATCAGAGTTTAATTTCAATACCAACCAATTAACAAATGCACAAACAAAATTATTTTCTAAGAAGTTTTCTCGTGTCATCATCCTTCATAATTATCACAACAAATATAATGCTTTCTCATCATTAAAATCATATATACATAAATTAATTATGCCTACCAATTCCTGAAAACACGCCGGCTTTTGAAGTGCACCCCAAAAGTTGGACAAACAATTGGGGGTACATTATGAAGTA
>OLOD01000869.1_pt1 | contig 21661 bp, 23 predicted proteins | sample 1671921 | NCBI WGS metagenome assembly OLOD01 (sample SAMEA3136626, study PRJEB25190) | human gut metagenome | biome: human gut; feature: human-associated habitat; material: faeces | place: Austria | collected 2013
ACTAAATAATCTTTTGTAGATATTCTTTTATATTTCATAAACATCACCTATCTTTATTATATCAATATATTATATTTATTCAATAAATATTATTTTTATTATAATATATAAAAAAGTTGCCTAAGCAACTTTCTATGGGAGTGGTTTTTCACTTGCAAGATAGAGATCATACCATTCTTGTCTTGTAAGCGTAAAATCACATGCTTTAATTGTTTCTTTTAAATGTTGAGGAGATGTTGTTCCTACAATTGGTTGCATATGTGCAGGATGACGAAGTAACCAAGCAATCGCTATTGCTGGTTTTGTTACATGATATTTATGAGCTAATTGTTGCATAACATCATTTAATTTTTGATAATTTGGATGATCAATAAAAGTTCCTTCCGCCCAAGAAGCTTGGATTGAACTCCATGGTTGGATTGTAATATCATTTAAACGACAATAATCTAAAACACCACCATCTTTATCTTGAGCAAATGCTTCTTTCATATTCATATTTAATCCTGAATCAATCATTACTGAATGAACGATTGATAATTGTAATTGATTAATAATAATTGGGTATTTTAAATATTTCTTTAATAATTCTATTTGCAAAGGTGTATGATTAGAAACACCAAAATAGTGAACTTTTCCTGCTTCATATAACTCATTAAAAGTTTCAGCAACTTCTTGAGGATCACATAAAGCATCTGGTCTATGAAGCAAAAGAATATCTACATAATCTGTATGTAATCTTTCTAATGATTCATTGACACATTTTAAGATATGTTCCTTTGAAAAATCATATCTTTTTCCAGGAACAATACCACATTTTGTTTGAATAATCATTTGTTTTCTATATTCAGGATGTCTTTTTAAGACTTCACCAAATAATTCTTCTGATTTTCCTCCACCATAAATATCTGCATGATCAAAAAAATTAATTCCTGATTCTAAAGCTGTTTTGACAAGTTCTTCAACTTCTTCAATGCTTTTATCAGCAATTCTCATGCATCCTAAAGCAATCTTTGATACTTTTAAATCTGTTTGTGGTAATGTTAAATATTCCATAATTTTCTCCTTATAATTTCAATAAATTCAAACCAATTTCTTCATCAAAATAACGATCCACTTGTCCATCAATAATTTGAATAACCATTTCACATGTTGCTGAAACAATTGCTTTATTTAAATGACCACCAAAAACTTCCCCTTGATCATTTCCAGCAGATAAATGCATATGACTATAATACTCACCATTCATTGTATTAATAGTTCCTGTAAGAGATACAATTTCATAATCCCCTTTAAATTCATTGGCATAATATTTCTTTTCACTTGTCTTAAAAACACCAACTGTAAAATCATTAATAGCCCCAAGTGCTTGTATGCTTGCAAGTTTGATATTTTCTTTTAAAGCAATATTTTTGACTTGTTCAACAATATCTTCTCCCTTATCAATTCTTGCGATAATTGTATTATCAAATTTTTTATATTTCATTTTCTTTCCTCCTATTGATAAATACGATATTTCCATTTTCCTTTTAAAAAGCGTGTCGCTAATAATAAACATCTTGAAATATTATCTAAAACCATCATGATCCAAACACTTTCAAGTCCAAAAGAAAAGACATTGATCATAAGCATTGAACCAAAAATTCTTATTCCCCACATAGTAATCAAAGAAAAAACAAATGGTGCTTTGGTATCCCCCATTCCATTAAAAGTACCTTCTAGAATAATCAAAATACCATAGATTGGCTCACTAACAGAAACAATTCTTAACACCCTTGTTCCCAAAGCTATAACTTTTTGATCAGGAGTAAAAATCGACATAATATTTTGAGCATTTATGAATAATAAAACACCAGCAATGACCATAATACTTAAAGTAATTGCACATGTAAGATACGTCATTCTTTTAACTTTAGATTCATCTTTTTCACCAACAGCATTTCCTACAAGTGTACTCGCTGCTGATTGAAAACCATACCCTGGTGCATAAAATGCTTGCTCTGCTTGAATCGCTATAGAATGTGTTGCCAGAGAAACAACTCCTAATTTAGCAATCAATGAAGCAAAAGTAACATGCCCTAAACAAATAACACTTCTTTCCATAACAACAGGAACAGAAATTGTTAAACATTCTAAACATACAGGTTTATGAAAATGGAATCCTGTATGTTTAAAATCAAAGATTTTATTTTGATAATAATGTCTAAAAATCAAAATTCCTCCAACAATATATGAAATAGCTGAAGCTATTGCCGCTCCAGCAACAGATAAACCAGCTCCATAAACCGTTATACCAAACACTTTCCTTGTCGGATAAATTAAAAAGAAATTTAAAACTATATTAATTATATTCATATAAACATTGATCATCATTGGTGTTTTCATATCTTTGACTGCTCTTAAAGTTGAAGATAAAATGATAATAAATGTTCTAAATATAAATGGTGTTGATACAATTAAAAAATATAAAAAAGCATCATGTCTTATTTCTTTAGCCCCATTGAGCCAACTAGGTAAAAATGGTGCAATCACAATACTAATAATCGTTGTAAGTAATCCTATAACAAAAGAAATAAATAAGGCTTGTTGACCAGCAATTTGCACTTTTTTATGATCTTTAGCACCATCCGACTTGGCACATACAGCTAAAACACCTACACCAAAAGCAACTGAAATACTTCCAAGTAACCAAGTAACAGTAGATGTTAAACCTACTGCTGCAGAAGCTGTTGCCCCCATGGCACCAACCATCGCTGTATCTACATAAGTCACGACTGTATTCATTGCTTCTTGAATAATAGCAGGCCATGCAAGATGACATATATTTTTTATCTCATTTCCATATTTCATCCTATAACCTCCAATAACACTATTATACAAACAAAAAAAGGAATAAACAATGTTATTCCTATAATCCTTGATACATTCTTGTACGTTTTACATCTAAATATTTCCAATATTTTCTTTCCCTACCACCTACAGCTATTACTAAATCATCACTGTATCCAAAAACTCTGGCAATCGTTCCTTTTTTTACTTTAGAAATATGAGTTAATTTTCCATCTAATATTGCATACTTCATAATAGCTACCCCCTTTATCTATCTTTATTATAGATAAATAAAAAAGATATTGTTTTTATCAGCATTATTTAAACACCTAAAAAACGTATTTATAATACATATACATAAAAAAGGTCCTATCTCTAGGACCTTATCTATTATATATTAGAAATCTACTTCTGTGTCGTAGTAGCAAGCTTTTAATAAAGCAACCATTTCATCATGATTTGGAATACGTGGGTTTGATCCTGTACATGCATCAGCAATTGCATTATCAGCAATTTCATCAACACGTGCTAAGAAGATATCTTCTGGAACAAATCCAGTTTCAGCTGGCATACCATCTGCACCATATTTATTGATTCCATGAGGAATATTTAATTCATCATTCATTCCTCTTAAATATTTAATTAATAAAGCAACTTTTTCATCATCATCTGCACCACCTAAATGCATGTAATCAGCAATGACACCATAACGTTTTTTAGCTGTTGGATCTTTTGCATTGAAAGCAATAACTTTTGGTAAATACATAGCATTAGCTGCACCATGGATAATATGTCCACCTTGATCAACGAAAGCAGCACCTGTTTTATGTGCCATGGAGTGAACGATACCTAATAAAGCGTTAGAGAATGATTGACCAGCTAAACATTGAGCATCATGCATTGTATCTCTTGCTGCCATATCTCCATTATATGATTTTACTAAGTTAGCTTGAATTAATTCAATTGCATGAATAGCAAGTGGATCTGTATAGTTACAGTTTGCTGTAGAAACATATGCTTCAATAGCATGAGTCATTGCATCCATACCTGTATGAGCAACTAATTTAACTGGCATTGTTTCAGCTAAATCTGGATCAACGATAGCTACATCTGGTGTAATTTCAAAGTCAGCGATTGGATATTTAATTCCTTTATTATAATCAGTAATAATTGAGAAAGCAGTAACTTCTGTTGCTGTACCACTAGTAGATGGGATAGCGCAGAAATGAGCTTTTTTACGTAATTTTGGAATACCAAATACTTTGCACATATCTTCAAATGTGATATCTGGATATTCATATTTAATCCACATAGCTTTTGCTGCATCAATTGGTGAACCTCCACCCATGGCAACGATCCAATCTGGATTAAATTCTTCCATAACAGCTGCACCTTTCATAACAGTTTCAACTGATGGATCTGGTTCAATACCTTCAAATAATTTAACTTCCATTCCAGCTTCTTGTAAATAGTTAACAGCACGATCTAAGAAACCATTACGTTTCATTGATCCTCCACCAACACATACAATAGCTTTTTTTCCTTCTAATGTTTTAAGGGCTTCTAAAGCACCTTTTCCATGATATAAATCTCTAGGTAATGTAAATCTTTGCATAACTTATTCTCCTCTTTTCCTATCTATAATGATAGCACTTACATTCATTTTTGGTTAGATACTAAAAAGGCATAGGGATATGCCTTTTTTTATATATCAAGTTATTTTTTTCACATTACATGTGCATTTTTTCACTTTACTTGTTCGATTACTTTTTTCAAACATTCTATAAAATTTTGATCTTCTTTAGATAAAATATATCCTTTTCGATAAATCAAATAATCAACGTAAGGTATTTTCTTATCTTTACATTCTTTTAAAACAAAATGATTTTGCTTTAAAAGCTTTTTAGGCATTGGGGCTACCCACATATAAGTTTCAGGAATTTCACTTAAAAGCTCAAATTGTATTCCTCTTTCATAAATGTTCATATGTTTATGATTATGATGATCTTCTTGAATATGAATATCTCCATGCTTTAATTCAATTTGTTTCTTTAAATCTTTCATATAAATATCTTGATTTTTAAGAGGATTATCTTTTGAAATAAGTATTTGATAATCAAACATAAAAAGTTTTTCATAAGTTAATTCTTTTAAATTTAAAATATTGAAATAATAGTCTTGATCTCTTAAAGGAAAACGTACAATTCCTAAATTATTTTCTCCATCATAAACATTTTGAATCGTATCGATTGAATTCGTTTCTCGATAATTTAGATTCAATTCCTTTTTCATATTATTATCCATTTTTAAATATTCAATAAAAGCTTCTGAGATGTAACTTGAACGAGGAACACAAATATCTAAATTTAATTTGTGAGGATCATCTTGATACATATTTTTTAAATAATCTACTTCTTGAACAATCTTTTTAGCCTGTGATAAAAATTCTCTTCCTTTAGTTGTTGGAACAACTCCTTTATTATGCCTTTCAAATATCTTTATATTAGCCTCTTCTTCTATTTCTTTAATAATTTTAGATAAATGAGGTTGATTAATATATAAATGCTGTGCTGCTTTAGAAATAGATTCGTATTTTTCAACTTCTATTAAATACTTCAAATGTAAAAAATTCATCTTCAAGCTCCTTAAAATATAATATATATATTATATCATTTCTATAAAAAAATTCTATGCAAAACATAGAATTTATAAATAAGTTTCTTTAATATAATCAATCGTTTCTTCTAAATTACTTTTAGATAAATGAACTAACATATCTTTAATCATCGCATCCGTTTCTTGATGAATGACATAATAACCATGTGTCTTATTGTAATAATCTAAAGGAGCCGATACATCAAAATTTTCTCCACGATAAACCATTGTTGCTGCTACTCGATCACAAAACATTTCCACAACATATTTTGTAGGCATCTTAGCAGGAACAACACCTTCTCTGGAAAAATCGACCCAATATTCCCAATGATGCTTATTTCTTCCTTTATGATGTAACCAAGCAGTAGAATAACCAATCGTTTCTCTTTCAATTGAATTAGGTGAACGTGTCCCTACCCAATATTTAGCACCTGTTTTTAGTTCAGTTGGCGAATACTTTGATAAATCATGAAGCAATCCTTGTTTATATAAACCACATTTAAAGCAAAGCATTGTTACATAATATTTATGTTTATTAATTGTTTTTAAATGATTAATGAGTTTCACTTTAAAGCCCTCTTTCTTGATATTTTGTTTTAAATATATCTTCATCACTTTCTGTTTCTACAACTTCTCCAAGTTCTGGAAGTTCATCTAAAGAGGCTAAAGAAAAAGCATCCATAAATTCATCTGTTACCCCATATAAAATAGGAAGCCCTGGTGAATCTTCCCTTCCTACTTCTTTAATAAGTGCTTTAGCAACTAATTTTCTAATCATTGCATCACAACCAACCCCTCTAATATCTTCTACTTTAGCACGGGTAATAGGTTGATTATAGGCAATAATCGCTAACGTTTCTAAAGCAGCTTGAGAAAGAGTGGCTTTTGATTGTTCCACCATTTTTTGATAATATGGAAAATATTGAGGATTGGTTGCAAGTTTGTATTTGCCACCAAAATCAACAACTTGTAAGCCATCAAATCCTCTTTTTGAATAGTCTTCTATAAAACAATCCATAGCTTCTACAGCCTCTTTTTTAGAAATTTCTAAAATTAACGATAACTCTTTAAGATTTATACCGTCGTCTCCTTTTAAATAAAGAATACCTTCTATAATACTATTATAATCTTCCATTACTCTTTCCCCTCTACATAAATATCATCAAACAATCCCTCTTGAATAATTTCAACTTCTTTATCATTTGCAAGAACTAAAATAGATAAAAAAGTGACAATAAAATAATAACGATCTCCTCTATCAAACAATTCATCTAATTTTACTCTTTTATTAACTCTTACTTTAAAATAATTTCTAATTTGATTACTTCTTTGTTCAATGGAAATATCTTTTTTAGAAATATGTGTATCTAATGGCTTAGATAATAGTTTCCTTTGATACATTTTTTGCATTGCTTTCATTAAATCATAAACCTCTAATCCATCTGGAATCATAGTAGATGCATCATCTATATATTTTTCCATATTATGAGATGGTTTAATCAACATAGATTGTCTTTGTTCATACTTTTCTTGTATCTCATCTAAAACATCTTTATATCTCTTATATTCAATTAATCTTCTTATTAAAGCTTCTCTTGGATCTTCTTGATATTCATCTTCAATTTGAATTTTTTCTTTAGGTAAAAGCATTTTACTTTTCATTTCAATAAGTTGCGCTGCCATTACTAAATATTCAGACATCACTTCAAGTTGTGATGATTCCATCATATGTATATATTGTAAATATTGATCTATAATTACTGATAATTCCAGTTTTTCTAGATCCATTTCTTTTTCTTTAATTAAATGTAATAATAAATCTAAAGGACCTTGAAAATCATCTAATATAACTTGATATTCCATTGTTTCACCTCTAGGGTATTATAGCATAAATTTATATTTTTTATTTATTATGTTGATTATTTCCTATATAATACGCCTGAAAGGGGTTATAAAATGTTTTCATTATCATCGATTATATTAGCTTTTTTTGCTGGAATTTTAGGAACACTGATAGGTGGAACACAAACTTTTATTTGTACTGGATTTGTAGGTTTATTGATTTTTCTTTTAAATCATTGTGGTGTTGATACAACATTTTTAAATGAAGCTTTATCAAATAATTTATTTTTACCATGTATTATCTTTAACGCTGCAGGACTTGCAACTGCTTATGCAGGAACAAAACATAATATAAGAGGCGTTGAAACATCTAGATCACTTGCATTTACAAATGATCCTTATGTTTTACTTGTAGGAGCTTTAGGTGGTGTTTTAGGTTATTTGATTTTTGCTTTTGAAAATTATTTTTCATTTCCAGTAGATACTGGAGCAGTTTCTGTTATTCTTGTAGGAATTTTAGGGAGAGTTTTATTTAATCAAGAAAGTACATATAACAAAAAGAATTTAGATTTCTTAAAAACTGCATCACTATCTTTTTGGTTATTTCAATTTTTAATTGGCTTAGCTGTATCAACAGTCATGGCTTATTTTGCGAAAGAAACAGGTCTTTATACAATTGGTTTTTCAATTAGTGCTTTAACACTTATCTTTGCTTTAACTGATCCTGCTTTCCCTGCTACACACCATACAACTCTTGTTGTAGGTTATGCAATGGCACAAACAGGAAATATGATGATTGCTGTTATTTTTGGTATCATTGCTCATTTTATTGGATTGATTTTTGGTATGGTACTCAATACAGATTGTGGTACACACATCGATCCACCAGCTGTTGCTATTGCCACATGTAGTTTAATTATTTTTACTTTATTTTAAAACAGAGGTTAAATAGGAACCTCTGTTTTTTGATAAACTATAATCATTTGATTAATTAATTTAAATTTTTCAAATATTTCTTTCAATGTAACATTCATATAAGGATATTGCTTTTCTTTATAGCTTTGAAAATGTTTATTAAATATATATGATGTCTCTAATATTTCTACAATATCATCAAATTCTTTTAAATTATCTAAAGTGTCTCTATCTTTAGAAACTTCTATAATTGTTTTCACTAATAATTCTTGATCTATTAAATAAGTGTTTGCATTCATCAAAAGATAAACATCAAATAAGTCTCTCATTCTTGTATTATATTCTCCCCTATCCAAAGTTGTCTCATATTTTTCAGCAATAATATTTTCAATTGGATATGTCATTAATTCAATCTTTTTGGTAGAAAATAAGCTATTAAAATTATACTTTAATGCGTTTGGAAAGATTAAAGTATTGTTAGATATGTCTAATTTTATCTTAATTAAAGTATTTGCATGTTTTGCAATTATTTGTGCAATAAAGCCTGAGTAATAATCATCTATTTGAGCTTCAATAACACGATCTATTGAATAATCAAAAAAGCTTTCCGACTTCGTTTCAACAATTGTCTGTAAAATGTTTTCCATTTCTTCCAAAGAATAAATTGTACTTTTACAAGTTACATCTATGTCTCTTGTCATTCTAGTATCTAATCCTAATAATGTTGAAACCACAAAACCACCTTTTAAAACAAGCATTTTATTATATTTTGACAAACTAATCTTTTCTGCGAATTCTTCTAATACATATCTTTGTTGAACATCTTGAATATCTAATTTTTTTAATTTAGCAAGTTTTTTCATTTCTGTTTTCCAGTTTTCTACATTTCTATATTTCATTTTCATACCTCTATGGTTTCATCATCAATGTAACAACTTGTTCTACTTTATCATTAACACCTAATTTCCTTGCATAACGCGATAATTTATTTAATTTTACTTTTCCATTGAAATAATTTTGAATAACTTCTACATAAACTTGCATTTCAATTTGTTCTTTATTTTTAATAAAATCACAAATCGTACGTTCTTTATCAAAGGTACGTACAATATTTCCAGACATATCTTTTACTTCTACTACTCCTAAAGTAAATAAGTCTTTTTTTATATAATGAACATTCAATTCATTTCTTTTTCTTAAATGATATCCAGATTCAGTAGTTACTGTAAATTCTCTTGGAAATCGATCTGTCAAATCAAGCAAAAAAGCAGCAGTTTCATGACTATAAATTATATTATTATTATTTAATTGATACACCTTTAACATATCTGGATAATAATCTTTATGACAATAAATTCCTTTTTCAATTCTTTCAATAACCATTTCAATCTCTAGTTTTTTTATTTGTCTTTGGTTATATCCAATATTTGTAAGCTCACAATATCTAATCAGACCATTATTCTTTTTTACTAACTCGTCAAATTCTTGATCAAATGACATAATTCCACCTCCGTATAAATCGTACATATATTTTACCATATATATGTACGATTTATACATATTTGAAATAAAAATTATTATAAATTTTTATTTCTTAGGTTCTCTAATAATGAATTGAAGTAAATCTTTTCCATTAAATGGAATCAATGGATAAAGATAAGAAAAGCCAAAAGGTTTTAATGATATTAAATACATATATAAAATAACTTGATAAGCAATAAAACCTAACCAACCAAATAATCCTGAACATAAAATCATAAATATCTTTACATATTTATTCGTTAAAGATAACTCATAATTAGGTGTGGCAAAACCACAAACATTTCCAATGGATACAAACAAAAGAATTTCTCCTGAAAAAAAACCAAGCTCGATTGCAAATTCACCTAATAAAATAGCAGCAATCATCCCCATTGTATTGGAAATAGAATCAGGCGTATGAATAGTTGCAATTCTTAATAATTCAACAGCAAGTTCTACTAAAATAATTGAAAATAATTTTTTTAAACTGACATTTCCTTGATTTACAATCAACATCCATAAAGGAACTAAATAAATTGAAAGAAAAACAGCACTAAAACGAATCAAACGAATAAAAGTACCAATAATCGGTGTTTGACGATGTTCTTCAACATGTTCTAATATTTCAAACAAAGTTGTTGGTAACATCATAACTGAACTTGAAGTATCACAAATAATTGCAAGATAACCATGATGAATATGTGTTGATACCACATCTGGTCTTTCGCTGTATCTTACAAGTGGAAAAGGATTATAACCTTGGTCAAAAATTAATTCTTCTAGAGCACGATCTGTCATAATTAAATCTTCATTTTTTATTTCATCAAGTCTTTCTTTAATACTTTTTAACATCGTTTGATCTATTTCACTTTTTAAATAACATAAACAAATATCTAATTTATTTTTTTTACCAACTGTAACTTTTTCCATTACTAAGTCTAACGTACGAATACGTCTTCTAATCAAGCCAGCACAATTTAAAAGATTTTCATTAAAACCATCTTTACTTCCTCTAACTGACTTTTCTGTATCAGGTTCTTCAATTGAACGAGTAGGAAAATGTCTTGTATCTAAAACATAAACTTTACTTTCAGTTATATCTTTAACAATAGCACATCCTGTAAGCATCGCATATTCATAGTTTTCTTTATTGAGTTCTTCTTTGACATCCCCATTATTCAAACAATCCTTCAATGTCTTTCCTTTTGCATTAGTAATTCCTTCTACTAAATAAGCAATCAATTCATCAGAACATAAACTAGAAACATAATTAATTTCAATTTTTCGACCATCAAAATCTAAATATCTTACATTTAAATCAAAAGAAGGATTTTTCATGATTTTGGTTTAAAGAAAAGTGCAATGATAAACGCAAATAAAATGGCCGATGAAATTCCTGCTGCTGTTAAATCAAACATTCCCATAGCTAATCCAAAAACACCATATTCTTTTGTCATAGCCATTGCTCCATGCATTAAAGAATGACCAAAACTTGTAATAGGAAGCATGGCTCCTGCATGAAAGATTTTAATTAGACGATCATAAATATGAAATAAATCTAAAAGTGCTCCTAATACAACAAAGCTACACGTAATATGTCCTGGCGTTAATTTAGTATACTCATAAATTAACTGGGCAATAACACAGACAAAGCCACAGAATAAAAAAGATAATACATAGTTCATTTGACAACCTCCAATACATAACCATGACAAACACAAGGAATCGATAATTTTTGATTTGTCATGACAGGATTTAAAAGAGCTCCCGTAGCAAGAATTAAAACACGATTATATTTGCCTTTTAACATCATTTGATAAACATAACCAAAGCTGACAAGTCCATTACATACAGGACCACTTCCTCCTTGATAGACATTTTGTCTAACATCATAAAGTAAACAACCACAATCATCATAATCGTTATACTTTTGATTTTCTTCTTTTAAAAGTTCTTTCATAATCGTTTTTCCATAATGAGAAAGATCACCTGTTAAAATCAAATCATAATAAGTACCATCTCTGTTTAAATCTTTCATATGTTGTAAATAAGTATCTAAAGCTGCAGGGGCCATAGCACGCCCCATATCATTAGCATCATATTGATCATAATCAATTACTTTTCCTAAAGTAATTGATTCAATCCTTACTTGACTTGGTTTGTTTGTTAGAAAAACAGCGACGCTTCCTGTTGCTGTAAAAGTCATCGTTTCTTTTCTTTGAATACCATATTCTAAAGGATATCTAAATTGTCTTTCAGCTGTTGCATTATGAGAAACCGTACAGGCAATAGCATTATGAATATTATGATTTTCAATCATAATCGCAGCATTTGCTAGAGCTAGTCCAATCGTACTACATGCACTATATAAGCCAATAAAAGGTCGATGTAAATGATTAGCATAATAATAACACGCTGTAATTTGATTATTTAAGTCTCCTCCAAAATATAAATCAATTTCTTCTTTTTTTACTTTTCCTTTTTTTAAACAAATAAGGATAGCATCTTTCAGCATTTCAATTTCTGCTTGTTCATAACTTGCATGATGATGATAATGATTAGGATAATGTTTATCAAAATAATGTCCTAACGGTCCTTGATGTTCAATAACTCCTGCTGTTGTCCCAACACTTTGAATATAGACATCTTTAAAAACAAAACTACTACCAGAAATAGGTGATGACATAACGTAGTCCTCCTAATACAAACGAAGCAACGATTCCAAAAGTAATCACCGCTCCACCAAGTTTAAAAATATTAGCACCTATTCCCGTCACTAAACCTTCACTTCTTGCTTCTAAGGCACTTGAAGTCATCGCATTTGAAAAACCTGTAATGGGAATAAAGGAACCTGCTCCTGCAAAATCACCTAAACGGTCATAGATTCCTAAACCTGTTAAAAGAGCTGCAATTAAAATAAGAGTAATCAACATAATAGGTGTTGCTTCCTTTTCACTAAAAGAAAATAATTCTTTATAAAGATTCAAAAAGACTTCTCCTATCATACCAATCACACCACCTACTAAAAAAGCACTGATTGTATGTTTTAATACTTGTTTTTGTGGTTTATTTTTATCTGCAATTTCATTATATTTTTTTATATTCATAGATTTACCTCCACATTTTTAGGATAGACAAAAATGATGAATATAAACATTTTAATTTAATTATCGATATTCGATATATATAATAAAATAAAAAGGCAAGCCTTTGCTTGCACTTTATTTATAGTTCATTTGTAAGTGATTGAATATATTCTTTTAAAGGTTCATCCGCATTTGCACCATGTTCTTTAATAATATTAACAATTGCACTACCAACAATAACACCATCTGCATATTGTTTAAATTCTTTCACTTGTTCTGGTTTATTAATACCAAAACCAATAGCTACTGGTGTATCTGTTACTTGACGAATATGTCTAATAATTTCTTCAAGATTATTAGCAAATGAAGTATTATCTCTTGTTCCTGTAACACCCATTGACGATACAAGATAGATAAATCCTTTTGCTTCTTTTGCAATCATTTCTACACGATCTTTACTTGTTGGGGCAATCATTGAAATTAAAGTAACATCATAATTATAACAAACATCTTTGACTTCTTGGCTTTCTTCATAAGGTAAATCTGGAAGAATAATACCATCAATACCAACTTCTTGACATTTTTTAAAGAATTCATCATAACCGTAATGGAAAACAACATTTAAATAAGTCATAAAGCATAAAGGAATATCACTTTTTTCTCTTACTTTTTTAACCATTTCAAACACATCATCTGTTGTAACTTTATTTTTTAAAGCACGTACATTGGCTTCTTGAATGGTTGGTCCTTCAGCAATTGGATCAGAAAAGGGAATACCAATTTCAATCAAACTAGCCCCTGCTTGTTCCATATCTAAAATATAGTCTACTGTTTTATCTATTACAGGATCTCCTGCTGTTAAAAAACCAATGAAGGCTTTTTTATTTTCAAAAGCTTTATATATTCTATTCATAGATTTCTTTCCCCCTATATCTTGCAATTGCTGCAACATCCTTATCTCCTCTACCTGAAAGACAAACAATTAAAATATCATCTTTTTTCATAGTTGGTGCTATTTTGATTGCATGTGCAATCGCATGCGCACTTTCAATGGCACAAATAATTCCTTCAGTTTTTGCAATGTATTCAAAAGCATCCACTGCTTCATCATCTGTAACTGGTACATATTGAGCACGTTTTGTATCATGTAAATAAGCATGTTCTGGTCCAATACCTGGGTAATCTAAACCTGCTGAAATAGAATAAACAGGTGCAATTTGACCGTATTTATCTTGACAAAAGTAAGATTTCATTCCATGGAAAACACCTAATGATCCTGTTGCAATTGTCGCTGCTGTTAAAGCTGTATCGACCCCTTTACCAGCGGCTTCACAACCAATAAGTTTTACATCTTTATCATTGATAAAATTATAGAACATTCCCATCGCATTACTTCCACCACCAACACAGGCCATCACTGCTGTAGGAAGTTTCCCTTCATATTCAAGAATTTGTTCTCTTGCTTCTTTAGAAATCACACTTTGGAAATCTCTCACCATCATTGGAAATGGATGAGGCCCCATCACAGAACCTAAAACATACATCGTATCATCCACACGTTTTGTCCATTCTCTCATTGCTTCATTGACCGCATCTTTTAAAGTCATTGTCCCTGTTGTTACAGGATGTACTTTAGCTCCTAAAAGTTCCATACGATAAACATTTAAAGCTTGACGATCTGTATCTTCTTTTCCCATAAAAATTTCACATTCAAGTCCAAGTAAGGCTGCTGCTGTGGCTGTAGCTACACCATGTTGTCCAGCACCAGTTTCAGCAATAATTCTTGTTTTTCCCATTTTTTTAGCCATTAAAGCTTGTCCTAATACATTGTTGATTTTATGAGAACCTGTATGGTTTAAATCTTCTCTTTTTAAATAGATTTTAGCGCCACCTAAATCTTCTGTCATCTTTTTTGCATAATATAATAAAGATGGTCTACCAGCATATTCTTTTAATAATGTATTAAGTTCATCATTAAATGCTTGATCATTTTTATAAAATTCATAAGCCTCTTCAATTTTATGAATTTCACTCATTAAAGTTTCAGGTATGTACTGTCCCCCATGTATTCCATATCTACCTTTCATTTCTAACTCTCCTTACGATTTCCTTAATTTTTTCCCTATCTTTAAAACCATCTGTTTCAACACCACTTGAAACATCTAATCCATAAACATTCATTTTTAAAGCTTCATCAATATTAGAAAGATTAATTCCTCCTGCTAAAAATACAGGCTTATTGACTTCTTTCAACATAGACCAATCAAAACTTTCCCCAGTTCCTCCAGAACCATGATCGAAAAGATAATAATCAACATCATAGTCTACATTGAAAGAATCATCATTTTTAATTTGAATTGCTTTAATAATTGGAACATCTATTTTTTGTTTTAAAGTCTTTATATATTCATTTGTTTCTTGACCATGCAATTGTACAAGATCAATAACATGATTTTTAACTAATTTTTCAACAAAAGAAATATCCTCATTTACAAAAACACCTACAACTTGAATCGAAGATAAAAGATCTTTTTTTAATTCTTTTGCCTGATCATAAGTAATCTTTCTTTTCTTTCCCGCAAAAACAAAGCCAATATAATCAGGTTGATATGTATTTACATAATCAATATCTTCTCTTCTTTTTAAACCACAAATTTTAATCTTCTTCATCAATACCTTTTAAAACTTCTAATGTATGTCTTTTATCATGGCTTTTCATCATTGTTTCACCAATTAAGACAGCATTTACATGATGTTTTTCTAGTAATTCAATATCTTCTCTTGTTTTAATACCACTTTCAGAGACAAAGATAACATCTTCATCAACCATATCTCTTAATTTTAATGTTGTATTTAAATCAACACTAAAATCTCTTAAATCTCTATTATTAACACCAATAATTTTAGCACCTACACGTAATGCTTTTTTAACTTGCATTGAACTATGTGTTTCAACAATGGCTGACATTCCTAAATTATGTGCTAAATTTACACAACGCATTAATGTAATTTCATCTAAAACACCAGCAATCAATAAGATAGCATCTGCTCCTAGTATTTTAGCTTCATATACCATGTATTCATCTACAACAAAATCTTTTCTTAAAACAGGAATCTTTACAATACGTTTGATTTCTCTTAAAAAATCATCATCCCCTTTAAAATAATCAGGTTCAGTTACTACTGAAATAGCATCTGCTCCAATCATTTCATATTCTTTCGCAATTGCTTTAAAATCAAAAGTAGAAACAATTTGTCCTTTTGATGGTGAATGTCTTTTAACTTCTAAAATATAAGACATTCCATCTTTTTCTAAAGCTTTTTTAAAAGGAAAGCTTTGATCAATAGGCATTGCAAAGGCTTTTTCTTTTAATTCATAAATTGAATGACGTTTCTTATTTGTTTCAACACGTTCTTTTGTACTTTCGACAATATCTTCTAAAATCATAATATACGCTCCTATTTGTTTGATTCTTTTATAAACTCTTCTAGTTTTTCATTTGCCTTTCCACTATCAATCAACTCTGCTGCTAAATCAATTCCTGCTTTTAAAGAATCAACTTTACCACCAATATATAAACCTGCCCCCGCATTCATTAAGACAGCTGTTCTAGGTCCACCTTGTTTACCGTTTAAAACATCTCGTGTAATTTGAGCGTTTTCTTTTGGAGTTCCTCCAACAAGTTCATCTTTTAAACATCTTTGTAAACCAAATTGTTCAGGTGAAATTGTATAAGTTTCAAATTGACCATCATTAATTTCACAAACAAAAGTTTCATTAGATGCTGAGATTTCATCTAAACCATCTCTTCCATAAACCACCATAGCTCTTTTAACCCCTAAATTACTTAAAACTTGAGCAAGTGGTTCAACTAATGATTCATCATAAACTCCCATTACTTGATAAGTCGCTCCTGCTGGATTCGTAAGTGGTCCTAAAATATTAAAGACTGTACGAATACCTAGTTCTTTTCTTACTGGTGCAACATACTTCATCGCTAAATGATAGTTTTGAGCAAATAAGAAACAAATATTAATATCGTTTAATAATTCCTTACTTCTTTTTTCATTGATTGTAATATCTACTCCAAGAGCTTCTAAACAATCTGCTGCGCCACTTTTTGAACTTGCTGCACGATTTCCATGCTTAGCAACTTTAACACCACCACTAGCAATCACAATAGATGAAGTTGTAGAAATATTGAAAGAGTTTGATCCATCTCCTCCAGTTCCTACAATTTCAAGAACATCTTGATCATTTAATAACTTCACACAATGTTCTCTCATTCCTTTAGCACTTGCTGTTATTTCATCAATTGTTTCACCTTTTAATGAAAGTGCTGTTAAATAAGCAGCCTTTTGAATATCAGAAGCTTGATCATCCATGATTTCATTCATACATTCATAAGCTTCTTGATATGTTAAATCTTCTTTTTTTGATAATTTAATAATTGCTTCCCTAATCATTTTGTATCTCCTTTAAAAAATTTTCAACTATTTTTTTACCTTCTTTTGTTAAAATCGACTCCGGATGAAACTGTAACCCATAAATAGGATAGTTTTTATGACTAATCGCCATGATTTCACCATCATCGCTTTCCCCTATAATCTTCAAGCATTCTGGTAAATTATCTTTTTTAGCAGCTAAACTATGATATCTAGCAACTGCTGTCTTTTCCTCGATTCCCTTAAAAATTGGATTTGTAGTATCTACTTTAATTGTCGAAGACTTCCCATGCATGACGCTTTGAGCATAACTTACAGTTCCACCAAAAGCTTCAACAATTGCTTGATGCCCTAAACAAACTCCTAAAATAGGATATTTTGTATAACATTTTTGAACAACTTCTTCTATAACACCTGCTTCACTTGGTTTCCCTGGACCTGGTGAAATAATAATACATGATGGATGAAGTTGGTCTATTTCTTCAACTGTCATTTCATCATTTCTAATGACCTTGATATTTGCATTAATTGAACCTATCAATTGATAAAGGTTATAAGCAAAACTATCGTAATTATCAATAAGTAGAATCATAATCAATACCCCCATCTGCCATTTTAATTGCTTCAACAACTGCACCAGCTTTATTTAAACATTCTTGATATTCATTTTCAGGAACACTATCATAAACAATTCCTGCACCACTACAAATAGAAATTTCATTGTTTCTTTTATAAGCTAAACGAATGCCAATACATAAATCCATATTTCCTGTAAAATCTAAATAACCAATAGCTCCTCCATAAATCCCTCTTTTATTTTGTTCTAATTGATTAATGATTTGACATGCCCTAATCTTTGGTGCTCCTGATAAAGTACCTGCAGGAAGTAAAGCATCAACTGCATCTAAAGCATTATATTCTTCCTTAATTTCACTGCTGACAACACTTGCTATATGGATAACTTTTGAAAACTTTAAGATATCCATATAAGATACCACATGTACACTATTGAATTTAGAAATTCTTCCTAAATCATTTCTTCCTAAATCAACGAGCATATTATGCTCTGCTAACTCTTTTTCATCTTTTAATAAATCATCTATTAATTGTTGATCTTCTTGATCATCTTTTCCTCTTTTTCTAGTTCCAGCAATTGGGAAAGTTGTTAACTTTGTTCCCTCTAGTTTAATTAAAGTTTCCGGAGAGGCTCCAGCTACTTCAATATTATCACTTGCAAAATAGAACATATAAGGTGATGGATTTGTTGTTCTTAAAACACGATAACTATCAAATAATGAACCTGTCGCTCTTGCATAGAGTCTATTTGATAAAACAACTTGGAAAATATCACCTTCTTTAATATAATCAATTCCTTTTTCTACCATTTGACAATATTCTTCTTTAGAAAGAACTGGTTTAAATTCTTCTAATAATTTTAATGGTTGAACAAGTGTTTTAACATGTTTTCTAATTATATAATCTAATTCATTTAATTCTTTGATTCCTTGCTTATAATTCTTTTGTAAATTATTTGTTTCTATATTAACAATTAAAATCATTTTTTGTTTAAAATGATCAAAACAAATAACTTTATCAAAAAGCATTAAATCTACATCATTAAAGCCATTATCTTTTTGACTTTTAATAATCGAAGGTTCACTATATTTAAAATAATCAAAGCTAAAATAACCAACCAAACCTCCTGTAAAAGTAGGAAAACCCTCTAGCTTTAAACTACGATGTTCATTTAAAACTTTTCTAATATATTCTTTAGGATGTGTTACTTTAAAAATCTTATCATCCACTTTCATCATATTGTTATAACAAGTAATTTCACTCTTAGGATCAAAACCTATAAAAGTATATCTTCCCCATTTATTTTTATCTTCATGACTTTCTAACATATAAACATGTTTAGAATATTGTTTTAACTTTCTCATTAACTCTATAGGTGTAATCATATCACTATAGATTTCTTTTTTTATTGGAACTAAATCATAAGAACTTAGATCTAATTTTTCTAACATCTCTAAACTTGGATAATACATATAATTCCCCCTAATAATTAAAAAAACCGTCTTGAAAGTTTAACTTTCAAGGACGGTTATCTATCCGCGGTGCCACCTTGATTCATGATACAATCATGCGCTTTACTAGATGCTATCACATCTATGACTACTTACGTAAGCCTGACGTCAAAGAATACTCAGCTAATGCCTTTCCTTTTGCCCTCAGTGGTCCATTTAATAGACTGCGTTCTGTTTGCTTCCACCATCCAAACTCTCTATAAGTGCACGTTCTATTTTTATCTCCACTTCATCGGTTTCACTTGTTGTATGTATTATAAATCGGTTTTAAAAATAAAGTCAACATTATTAAATAATGTTTTATTTTTTGTACATTTATATAAAAAGAAAAAGACCATTCGGTCTTAACTTCAAGTCCATGTACAAATTTAGAATGTTGTTGTCAAAAAAATATTTAAGGAAGAAAAACCTGTTCATGACTTGTTGCAAAACCTATTATATTTTTTTCTTTTTAAAAATCAATTTTATTATCGTAATTTAATTAATAAAAGCGATTACATCCTTGTAAATTTAAAAAAAGTAGCTTTTATCGCTACTTTTTAGGATATATAAATAATAAGTATGGTATTTATCTTTTAGCTTTTTTCAACATTTTTTGAATTACTGCTATTTGATTTTGATAATCATCAAATGAAGTAAGTTTATAAGACCAATTATGTGGACCAACTGTGCCTGGTAAATTAATACGTGCTTCTTTGCCATAACCAAGTAAATCTTGTAAAGGAATAATAGAAATCACTGCATCACATTCAAGTGTATATGCAAGCATATCTTCCACAAGATTTTCTCCTGTATATCCAAGACCTTTCATAATTTCTTTCATTCTTTCTTTATCATCTAATTCTTCATACCATTGTTTAAGAGTAGCATTATCATGTGTTCCTGTATAAACAACACAATGTTTAGGAATTTTATATTTAACTTTTCTTTCATCTTCTCCAAAAGAAAATTGCATAACTTTCATTCCCAATAGATCATAATGATCTCTTAGTTCATGTACTTGTGGACGTAATTCTCCCAAGTCTTCAACAATCATATTAAGTTCTGGTAATTGTTTATAAACTGAATCTAGAAAATGATAACTTGGTCCTTCTATCCACTTTCCTTCTCTAGCTGTAGCACTTCCATAAGGAACTGACCAATATGTATCAAAAGCTCTAAAGTGATCAACTCTTAAAATATCAAAAACTTCATTATTCCATTTTAATCTTTTAATCCAAAAATTATATCTTGTTTTCTTTAAATAATTCCAATCATATAATGGATGTCCCCATAATTGGCCATCTTTTGAAAAGTAATCTGGTGATGCTCCAGATACAAATTTAGGATAAAATTTATCATCTAATTGGAAACATTTACGATACTCATAAACATCTGCAGAATCATCACCTACATATAAAGGCAAATCTCCCATAATAGAAATTCCTTTTTGATGAGCATGTATTTTTAATAAATTAAATTGTTTTACAAAAATATATTGAAGAAATTGAATATAATCAATTTCTGCTTCTAATCCTTCATTACTTCCTTTAATATTTTGATCTTCATCATTCCAATCTACCCAAGGTAAACCTTCATTTGCTTTATTTAAAGCCATAAAACGTGCATATTTTTTAAGCCAAAATGTTCCTTTAACAAAAGTACGATATTCTTTCTTTAATTCTTTATCTTTTAAGAAAGCTTGATAAGCTTTTCTTAAATAACGATCTTTAAATAAACGTACGCGTTTATAATCAACTCTTTTTAAATCTTGTAAATAGTTAGGAACTTCATCTAACAAATGCCAATCTTTTAAAAGTTCTAAAGAAATATATATTTCATCACCAGCAAAAGATGAATAAGGAGTATAGGGTGAATTACCAGAGCTTGATGGATTTAACGGCAAAATTTGCCAAATAGAAAAACCTGCTTGAGCAGATAAATCAACAAATTCATAAGCTTCTTTTCCTAAATCTCCAATTCCATGTTTTCCTGGTAAACTAAATAACGGTAATAAAATACCTGCTTGTCTTTGATCAAGTGTTTTTAATTTCATGATTTTCACCTCTTCTTTAAATATATCATAAAAAAAGTGTTTTCGCTTATGAAAACGCTATCTTTTTTACTTTTTATACCCTACATGCCTAAACAAGGGATAAATATTCATATTTTTTTGCATATGAAAAGGATACATACAAATTGTATCCTTTCAATAGTTAGAGGACAAATTCACATTCCACCTGGATTACGGTAAGTCATATGTGCTTGTGCTCTTGAAATTTCATAGTCTACACTATGAACATC